>ERZ1027043.132-NODE-132-length-25874-cov-5.769588_pt1 | contig 25874 bp, 16 predicted proteins | sample MGYA00519434_ERZ1027043 | MGnify/ENA primary metagenome ERZ1027043 (study PRJEB26926, sample SAMN06164583) | human gut metagenome | biome: ENVO:00009003; feature: ENVO:2100002; material: ENVO:00002003 | host: Homo sapiens | place: USA | collected 2012 ...
ACGAGATGCAGCGTAGTCTCGTGGGCTCGGAGATGTGTATAAGAGACAGGCGTTGAAATGCGCAAGGGAGCCAAAGCTGCTGACCGCCACACACGAGCTGCCGGCAAGCCATGTCAGGATGTCCGTGTCGTGGCAGCACTTTGCCAGGATCATCGGGCAGCTATCCTCACTGCGGCTCCAGTTCCCGCGCACAAAGCTGTGCGCCATGTGCCAGTAGCCGACGCTTTCGATATGCTGGATGGAGACAAGCTGGCCGATCGCGCCGCTGTCGATCAGCTCCTTGAGCTTCACGAAGAACGGAGAATAGCGCAGTACATGGCAGATGGACAGCACGCGCCCGGTCTGCCGCGCCTTTTCGCCCATTGCGATCAGCTCCGTGCGGTCATAGCTCATCGGCTTTTCGCACAGCACGTCATAGCCCCTTTCCAGCGCCTGCATGACCGGCTCGAAGTGCATCCGGTCTTGTGTGCAGACGAATACACAGTCTGCGAATTTGTCCTGTCTGAGCGCGTCCTCCCAGCCTGCAAAGCAGCGGCCTTCGGGAATGCCGTGCTCCTTGGCAAATGCGGCGCGGCGATCTGCACGCGGCTCCGCCACGCCGACGATCTTCAGCTCGTTCGGGAAGCTCAGCGCGTAGGCGGCATAGACGTTCGCGCCGCGCTGACCCGCGCCCAAAACGATCGCGGTAATTGGTTTCATAGGCAAGCCTCCTTATATTCGATCTCCAGCACAGTGTCAGCCGGATCTGGAAGCAGATAGGTAAAGTGCGGGATCGTGCCAAGTGTGACAAATGCAAGGTTTTCGTAAGCATTTGTGATCCAGCTCTCTCCGCGCAGCACCTCGCTGCCGTCTGCCAGCCGCCGCACCGCGCCGACGCGCTTTGCGTCAAGCCCCGTCAGCGCCAGCGGCCCAATGGGATTTTCCAGAATATGCGCATAGATGCGGCCATCCTTCTTTGTGTACCAGCCCCAGTCCGGCTTTGGTACGTCGGCGCTGCCGCAGCCGTAGATGCTCTCGCCGTTGACTGCCAGCCATGTGCCGATCTCATCCAGCAGCCGACAGCTTGCGTCATTAAACCGACCGTTCGCGTCAGGTCCGACGTTCAGGATCATGTTACCGCCCTTGCTGACGCATTCGACCAGCTTGCGGATCAGCATGGACGCAGGCTTGTAGTCTGTATCATAGGGGTTGTAGCCCCAGTTGTTGTTCATCGTCGTACACAGCTCCCACGGTACGCGCTCGCCGCGCACATTGCGGATGCCCTCCGGCGGCAGGATCTGTTCGGGGCTGACAAAGTCGCCGCTATAATATGCGGGCTGCTCGGTGACAAGACTGCCGAAGCCCTCGCCGCTTGTTTCCAGCCGATTGTCAATGATGACGTCCGGCTGATGGCGGCGCACCATCCGGATCAAATCTGTCGCCCTCCACGCCTCGCCGCGCAGCTCGTCATAGGCATAATCGAACCAGAGAATGTCGATCCTGCCGTAATTCGTGACCAGCTCCTCGATCTGTCCGTGCATATAGGCAAGGTAGCGGTCAAAGTCGATCTTCTCATCTTGATAGGCGGGATCGCCGCGCATGGGATGATTGCAGTCGTTGTATTTTGGGAAATCCGGGTGATGCCAGTCGATCAGGGAGTAGTACAGGCCCACGCGCAGCCCCTCGGCGCGCACCGCGTCCACAAATTCCCGCACGAGGTCGCGCTCACAGGGAGCGTTCGTGCTTTTGTAGTCCGTCAGCCTGGAATCAAACAGGCAAAAGCCGTCATGGTGCTTGGCTGTCAGCACGACATACTGCATCCCTGCCCGCTTTGCGCGCCGCGCCCAATCTCTTGGGTCATAGGCCTTTGCTGAAAACTCCTGCATATAGCGCTCGTACTGCTCGGCAGGGAGCTTTGCCTCACTCATGTACCACTCGCCGCGCCCGGGGATCGCGTAAAGGCCCCAATGAATGAACATACCGAAACGCGCTTCGGTGAACCACTGTGTCCGTGTTTCTCTTTCTGTCATAGGCTATCCTTTCACGGCGCCTGCCGTCAGCGACTTGACAAACGTTTCAGACAGCAGGCAGAAGATGATGATGGTGGGCAGGACGATCAGGATGATCGCCGAAAACATTCCGTTCAGATTTTTGGAATACGCCGTCGTAAACTGACCGAGCAGCGCGGGAAGCGTCATGTGCTCCTTGGATTTGAGCAGGATGGATGCAAAATAATACTCGTTCCAGTTATTCAAAAACGCCATGATCGCGGCTGTGGCAAGGCCCGGCTTTGCGATCGGCACAATGATCCTGAAATAGGTGCTGATATAGCCGCAGCCGTCCATCATGGCTGCCTCCTCCATTTCCTTTGGAATGGAGAGAAAGTAGCTGCGGAGGATGAAAAACGTGACCGCGATGCCGAGACTGGCGTAGACAAAGATCACACCGGTCAGCGTATCCTTGAGTCCTAGGTCGGAGAGCAGCCGGTAGATCGGAAAGCTGATGGAGATCGACGGGATGAACAGCGTTGATGCGAACATCAGCGTCACAAGACTTTTTCCCTTAAAGGAGATCCGTGCAGACACATACGCCGCAAGAGAGACGGCAAAGACGCTGATCACGGTCGATATGACGGTCACGATAAGGCTGTTGAGAAAATACTGACCGATATTGAGCTTTGTAAAGATGGTGATGTATCCGTCAAACACCCATTTTTCTGGAAGGCCCAGACCGCCTGGCGTCTGCTTGAAGGAGTTGAGAAGTACCCACAGGATCGGATACAGGGAAATGACCAGCACGAACGCCATCAGCAGATACCGAAGCACTTTTACAGGAATTGAGGAACCATTGCTTTGTTTCATTGTTTGATACCCCCTAGTCCGATGTATCCGAACGGAATGCACGGTTGATCAGGCAGACGATCACGATCCCGAGAATGAACTGGATCACGCCTGCGGTGTTTCCGCGTGCAAAGTTCAGCTTCGTGCTTCCAAGCGAGGTTTTGTAGATATAGTAGCTCAGCGAATACGTGGCGTTATCCGGGCCGCCGGACGTGATGAGCGCGATCTCGTTGTAAAGAAGCAGACCGTAGTTCGCTGCCATAACGGAGATGGTGCCGATCATCGGCCGCAGCAGTGGAAGCGTGATATACCAGTCGATCTGCCGGTCGGACGCGCCTGCGATGCGGGCCGCTTCATAAACAGCAGGATCAATGGAAAAAATCTGTGTCAAAAGCAGCAGGCAGTTGGAGCCGCCGAACAGGATAAAGGTAAAGGTAACGCCCCAGAACGCATATTTGGAGTTAGAAAGAACGCTCACATCCGACCCGGGCCAGATCAGATTGCACAGCTCTGTGACGATGCCGCGCGCCGGACTGTACAGGTTCAGAAAGATCAGACCGATCGCTGCGGTCGAGATGATGTTTGGGATCAGGAACATATTGCGGGTGAATTTCCAGCCGCGCATTTTTTTCGACAGGGTCAGCGCGACCAGAATGGTAAACGGCACCTGGATCAGCAGCGTCAGCGCGACCCACTTGAGCGAGTTGACCAGCGCCATTTTGAAGTTTGCGTCGTAGCGGAACAGCTTGATATAATTATCAAACAGGTTTGACCATCCCAAAAACTCCGGCGCGGTGAAATTCTCATAGTTCCATTTGCAGAACGAGGTCAGAAAAATCGTGATCAGCGGATATGCATAGACGATCAGAAACAGGATCGTACAAGGGGTAAGGAAGGCCAGAATAAACCCTCGTTTCCGATATTTTCCCATTGCACGAGCAGCCGTTTTCTCTGCTGTTCCAGCCTTCATAATGTGTCATCCTTTCTTTGCGGTATAGCAAAGGGGGCTTTACGCCCCCTTCGTCACCATGGATCGTGATCAGTTTGCCGCAATCACAGCATCAAGATCCTTGACGACATCGTCAACCGTCTTGCTGCCGTCCTTCAAGCCGGCGTATTTGGACTGGATCTCGCCCTCAAAGTCACCGAACTCATTGCCAAGTCCGAGCGCCTGATAGTCTGCCGCCATGCAGAGCTGGCAGGCGGAAACCAGAAGCTTCGCCTCGGGTGCGTCAACGCTGTCCATCAGCGTGGTATAATCCACGTTGGTATTCGGGGCCATGCCGATGCCGAACGCGATGATCTTGTTGGCGATCTCTTCGCTCGTCATGTACTTGATGAACTCGATGCAGGCTGCGGTCTGTGCGTCGGTCAGGCTGTTCGATACCACAAAGCCCGTGCCGCCGGACATCAGGGAAGCGCGCTTGCCTGATTCGTTCGTCGGGAAGTTGGCAGGCTTGATGTTCTCCGCGCCCGCCGCACAGTCTACGCTTCCGCCGGCATCCCAGACGCCGTTGAAGAGCATAGCGGTCTTGCCGTCAAAGAAGTCATTGCGGTACTGCTCGTCGTCGTCACCGCCGGGGCCAAAGTTCGCGGAGTCGATCTTCTGCAGAACCTTCTCCTGCATGAACGTCATGACCTCACGGAACGCAGGATCGTCAAACGATGCGACCTCTGCGCCCTGTGCATAGAATGCGCGGGTCGCTTCGTCCGCCTGGAAACGGCCAGCCGTCAGAATGTTGGTGGGCCAGCCTGCGTTCAGGCCGAACGGGGTAATACCTGCGTCAACAAGCTTGTCGACTGCTTCCTCAAAGTCCGCCCATGTGCTCCAGTCGGCGGGGACCTTCGCGCCAGCCTGCGCGAACAGCGCTTCGTTGTACCAGAAGCCAACAGCTTCGATCTGCTCACGAACGGAATAGATTTTCCCATCCGCAGTCAGATTCTGATCGTAGCAGACGCCTGCGCCTGCCTTGAAGCCGGCATCTCCATCCAGATACGGCTTCAGGTCAAGGATCAGACCGGCCGCGCTTGCGACGGGAACGATGTTCCAGCCGCCAAAGTCGGCGATGTCATAGAACTTGCCGCCGCTGATGTCGTTGAGCGCTGTGTTGTAGATGCCCTCCGCGCCAGACTCGTCGGCGACGGCGACGAAGTTGAATTCGTCCTTGTGCAGATCAGCGAAATCCTGATAGATCTGACGCATCTGTGCAGCTGCGGGCCATTCGGACTCGTCATGGTAGTAGCCGTGAACGAAGGTGATCGTAGGCTTCTCCGCGTCTGCCGGCATCTCATCCGTCTTTTCTCCTGTGGTTTCCTTCGCCGTTTCGCCGGTGGCGGCGGGCTGCTCGTCTTTTTTCATGGTGTCATTGGTCTGCTTCGCGCAGCCTGCAAACAGGCTGATGACCAGAAGCGATGCCAGTAACAGTGCAAGGATCTTCTTCATAATACCCTCCGTAATTTTTATTTGTCAGGCCTGTCTTTTGCAGGTCTGACCGGTAAGCTCAGTCTAGCTGCGAAAAAAGAAAAACGCCATAAAACATTTTGCCGAAAGGTTGTGCTTTTTTGACCTCGGGCGAAAAAAGAATCCGCCGCCGGATTGTGCAATTTCAACAATCCGGCGGCGTTTTACGCTGCAATAGATGTAATATTTTGATTCAGTTGCGATATTTTTACCGTTATTCGCGTTCCTGCTCCAAATCTGCTATGATGGAAACAACAGACTGCTGCACATCCTTTCCCCGCAGCAGCTCTTCCAGCTGCTGCTCCAGCTGGGCACTGGTTTTGGCGGGCAGGACGGAATAAAGCGTCAGGATCTGCAGGTCTGCCTGCTTGCAGGACTGCACGGCATCTGCCAGAACCGGCACCTGCTCGTGGATCCATGTATCCGAGATATTGGGATTGCTCGGCGCCTGATGCGTTTTTGTGACGATCTGCTCCTGCACGTCTTTACTGAGCATATATTTCAGGAATCGAACGCAGGCGTCGATCTGCCTTTCTGAGCCGTCATTGCTGATAACATAGCCGGTCGCAGGATTGGCGTATGCGATCGTTTCTCCCGAAAAACCTGGAAACGCGGCATAGCGGATCTCCTGCTTTGTCGTCGTTTCCGCAAGCTCTGTATTCGCCCAGACGCCGTCAATATAGATCGCGCTCTTGCCGTCAAAGAAATTCCGGCGGACGTCCGGCGCTGTGCCGCGCTGCGTGTCATAGGCCAGCGCACGCATAAGCTCGGACACCGCAAGCTCTGCATCCTCCCGGCGGCACACAGGCGTCTGCTTTTGCATAAAGGACAGTGCGTCCCCGGATGCAGCGGCCAGTCTCGCGCCAAGGAAGAATCCCATCTGGCTGACCTGAAGCTGAAGCGGCACGGCGCCGGTCTGCGGCGAGATCTCCGCCAGCGCATCGCAGGCCGCCCAGAACTCATCCCAGGTCTGCGGAAGCACGACCGTGCCCTCCGGCGTTCCGGTATCCGTGATCCCCGCCTGCTGGAACAAAGACGCATTATACCAGTAGCCGATATACTCCACCGCATCCGGGAGCGTATAGACCGCGCCGTCCGGCTCCTGCAGCGCCTGCAGGATCTGCGGACTGACGTCCGAGGCGAACGTCGCGTCTTCCTGCAAATATGGCGTCAGATCCAGCGCCACGCCCTTCTTTGTGGCATTTGAAACATACTGCACATTTCCGTTTGTGCTGATGATGTTCGGTGTTTTATCGACCGCAAGCATATCCGCGGCCTTTTCCATGACGATCCCAAGATCCGGCGAGGTATCATAGACAATGTGAATGTCCGGGTTTTCTGCCTCGAACGCGGCAAACAGCTCGCGCATACCGACATGGTCGGCCCCGCTTCCGCCCCAACCGTGCATGAAGCTGATGGACACCGGCTCCGTCTCCGCTGCTGCGGAGCAGGCCGTCAGGAAAACGCACAGAAGCACGAGCAGCCCGCACAGCTGCCTTTTTTTCATAACCACACTTCATCTCCTGTTCAGCTTTTCTTTCTTTTATGCTATCATAACAGGAAGAACGGCAAAAAAGCAAGAGAAAGGCAAGGATATTTTATGCGCGAACGATTTAGAAACTGGATGCGCACACCATCCCTGCGCGGACAGCTGATCTGGCTGAGCGTCAGCTCCGTGTTGGTCACGCTGCTGATTAGCCTGCTGATCCTGGTGCTTCTCATCAGCAATGTCATGGGGCCGTTTGTCAACCGCGAGGCCGAGTTTGCCATGCAGACCGTCAGCCGCAGCCTTTCCACAAAAACGCAGCTTCTGGAAGACATCCTGCTGCGCATCTGTAAAAGTCCGCAGATGACCGGCGAGGCCTCGGATGCCAGAGGGGAACAGTTCCGCAGCCTTGTTGATATTTACTCGGATAAAAATATTGTTGCGCCGGGGCTTCCGTTTGTGGAGATGGCATATTTCATGGATATGCACGGCGCGTTCGACGTGGTCAGCTACCACGAGCAGCTCTCAAGCGAGCAGCTTCGGCTGAATGAAGACAATCTGACGCGCTATCGTGCCTTTCAGGAGAGCGGCACGGACGTGCAGTGCACTGCGAGCGAACCATATCTGTACATTATCTTTACTGTTTACGACCGCTGGGCGGACCCGTTCGGCACGGTGATCTTCGTTGTCAACCAGTCCGCGGTCACGTCGATCATGGGCAAACTCTCCGACTATCAGGATGCGTTCTGGTATCTGTTTGACAAGGACGGCGCGGTCGTCCTGTCGGAGAGCGCGCTGCGGCTGAGCGCGGAGGAGCAGCACGAGCTGGCCGATGCCGGTCACGACGCCTGCTATACGCGAAGGCTTGACGGAAGCCGGTATCTGCTGTTCAGCGAAGCCTCCGGCATGGGGCTGCACTGTGCTGTCGGTGTTCCGTCGGTGCAGATCCTGCGGCTTCTATATCAGGTCGCCGCGCCGTATGTGATCGCCTGCGTTCTGCTTTTGCTTGCCGTCGCAGCGGTCATGTTCTTCGCTGTGATGCGGCGGCTGCGGCCGCTTCAGGAGATGACGCTCCAGCTCCGGCAGGTCGCGCAGCAGAATTTCAGCGTCAAGCTCCCGCAATACGATTGTCAGGAATTTTCCACCATGAGTCAGGCGTTCAACGCCATGACGGACACGATCGACCATCTGATCAACGACGTTTATGAGAAAAAGCTCATCGCCATGGACAGCGAGCTTCGCTTCCTGCAAAGTCAGGTCAACCCGCATTTCATGTATAACGTTCTGTGCAGCATCGCGCTCATGGCGCAGATGGATGGGAATACGGACATCCAGAAAATGGCGAGCAACTTTGCGGGGCTGACGCAGGCGCGGCTTTCCAGCGGCGGCGACATCAAGATCCCGCTGGCGCAGGAGCTGCAATACGCAAAATTTTATATAGAACTGCAGCAGATGCGCTTCGGCAATAAAATATCCTATCAGGTGTCCGTCTCGGACGAGGCGCTGCTTTCCTGCCTTGTTCCGAAGCTCACGCTTGAGATGCTGGTGGAAAACGCGGTCGGGCACGGCATCGAGCCAAAGGAGGGGCCGGGGACTGTCCGGGTCTCCGTCGGCTGTACCGAAAACGGGGCGCTGGAGCTTGTGGTCACGGACGACGGCGTCGGCTTTGCCGGACAAAACGGGCAGATCCAGCTGCCGCTCGACCTGCCTGCCGTCGGAAGCCGCCACAACAGAGTCGCACTGAACACGGTCTATCAGCTGCTCAAGCACCTGTACGGCCCTGAATATGGGATCCGGATCACCAGCTTTGAAAACAGTGGGACGAAGGTCACAATCCTGCTTCCAAAGGAGGACAGTCAACATGTACAAAATTCTGATCGCGGACGACGAGGCGCTGATGCGCAAGGGCCTGTGCACACTGATTGACTGGGCAAAGCTCGGCTGTCAGATCGTTGGTACCGCCGAAAACGGTCTGCAGGCAAAGCAGGCCGTGCTCGACTATCAGCCGGACATTATCATCGCCGACATCAAAATGCCGGTCATGGACGGGTTGGAGCTTGCGCGGTGGGTCTGCGGCGCACAGCGGCAGATCCAGATCATTCTGCTGACCGCCTTTGCGGATTTTTCCTACGCGCAGCAGGCGATCCAGTACGGCGTCAGCGACTACGTTACAAAAACGGGAAATATGAATGACATCGTTGCCGCCGTCGAACGATGCAAGCAGAAGCTGGATCAGCAGCGGCTGCTCCATGTGGATGTTGGAAGCCGCATTTCGTCCATGCTCAGCGCAGTCCTGAGCGGTACGCTGCACCATGAGGCGGAGATACGTCAGCAGGCGGCAGCCCTTGGGCTGACCGCCTCCGGCTATGCCGTCGCAGTCGCGGATCTGCGCAGCGCGGAGGCCATGAACCCGTCTCCCATGCTTCGGGCAGGACTGGAAAAGCTGTTTTACAGTCTGCTTCCGCCGGAGCAGCTGTATCTCTGCCCGCAGGGGCGGCATGAGCTGTATATGGTGTTTCCGGACTGCTCCGACACGCAGCTTCGCAGCTTCTGCTTCGACTGTGTTTCCACGGCAAGAAAGCTGCTGGGAAAGACGCTGTATCTCGGTGTGAGCGAAAACAGCCGGCCGCTGTGCGAGCTGCAAGACGCGCTTGCGCAGGCACACCGCGCACTGCAGGATCGCTTCTATGATCAGCAGGAGGTCCATTTTTTCCGGCATATGCAGACCCAGCGCACACCGACGTACGCCGCGTACTTCACGACGCTCGGCAACGCGCTCAAAAGCGCCGATCTGACGCAGGCGGAGACGTCTCTTGCGCATATTTTTGACACACAGCGCCGCCAGCATGCGCCCGAAGCGCAGGTCAAGGAGACGGCGATGATGGTCATGCACACCTGCCGCAGTACGCTCGAAGCGTTCGGCGCGGATCTGGACGCCGTGGATCTGGACAGGGCGGAGTGGAAGCGTCAGCTTCAGCAGCTGCAGTTCCATCAGGACTGTATCCGCCACCAGAAGCAGCTTGTGCGCGCAGTCTGTCAGTATCTCGCGCTGCTCTCTACGGAGGGCGGCAATCTTCTGGCGGACGTGCAGAACTACATGGACATGCATTTCTGCGAGGCGCTGACGCTGAGCGAGCTGGCGGCTGCCGTGCACGTCAGCCCCGGCTATCTCAGCCGCTTCTTCCGTCAGAAGACCGGGCGGACGGTCATGGAAACGATCGCCGGAAAGAAGATCGAGTATGCCCGCCAGCTTCTGGACGAGGGAAATCTGAAGGTATTCGAGGTCGCGCAGCGCGTCGGCTTCGAGGACACCACCTATTTCAGCCATGTTTTCAAAAAATACACAGGGATGTCCGCCAAGGAATATCTGACGCAGGCACAGCGCCGCAAGCGCGCGGCGGCGGAAAAAACGCCCTGACATACACCAGCGGGGAGCCGACCGGCTCCCCGCTTTTTCGCTATTTTGCCAAATCCGCCCCGCAGTTTTTATGCAGTTTATGCAAATAGAACAAAAGTGGTCAAAAAATCACAAGTGGACGTGAAAAAATCCCATGTTATTAGGACTTTATTTCATTTAGTATGGGAAACAGGATACCAGCCATTTTGAAAAAACAGATAAGTAAGGAGGATATGAAATGATAAAAGGAACCCGCTTTTTCAGCAGGCGCCTGCTGCCGCTTCTTTTGGCGGCTGTCATGCTGCTTGGAATGCTGCCGGCGCTGACGCTGCCGGTGCTGGCGGAAGACCCGCCTGCTTCGCAAAAATTGACAAACACAACAGATACAGCCGTTACCTATCAAGGTGCTGTTGGAACTGGACGCGCTCCATCACTGGTCGTCGATGGTGACACAAGCCATAATGACAATAAGTATTTTGTTGTTGGCAACGACCAGACTCAGGAAAAAAATGAAACGAATCCGGCGAATCCAACCTATTGGATTCAGCTGGATCTCGGCAAGAAATACAGTCTTACCGAAATGAAGCTGTTTGTTTATCACGGCCGTGCACTGAAAAATCTGGTCGTGCTGGCATCTGACAGCAGCACGTTTGACACCTACCGCATCATCTGGAACGCGGACAAAGAGAACTTCTTTGGCCTTGGTACTGGTGATAAGGAGCAGTTTCCGAATGCAACTGTAGCTGGGGATACTATCACATTGGCGGCACCGACAGAAGCACAGTATGTGCGTATCCTGAACAACGGGCATACCGCTGGCGCAGGACAGGGCGCACACTACTTTGAGATCGAGGTCTACGGCACGGAGCACACCGGCGGCGCGCCCGAGACTACGCTATATAATGTTGCGGCGGGCTGTAATGTAATTGTAAATAAATGGGGCGGTGGAAGTGACCGTCCGAACAGCTGGCTGACAGATGGCATTAAAGATAACGCAAAATATATCGAGGTCTGCAAGGACAAAGCACAGGACATGAACGCCCTGTCCTATGCGCAAATCGACCTTGGCAACGAATACCCCGTCAGCAAGGTCAATTTCTGGAATTACTGGAGTGACGGCAGAACACTCAAGGATCTGCACATCATCCTCAGCACGACCGAGGACTTCCGGGACGGAACTACAAAGGAAGTCTATAACGCAGATTGGACAGCCGCGCAGAACGGACTGGAAGTGCAGATTGACAGTGGCCCGTTCACAGCTCGCTACGTCCGCATCTGGAATGACGGCCATGACAAGGGAAAGGGCGGTCACTATATCGAGGTCGAGGTCTGGTCCACTGAGGAACAGAAGGAGCCGCTTCCCGTACCTTATCAGTTCCGCGATGTGCTAAAAATTCCGACCTATTCCTATACGGCACAGGGAGGACAAGCTCAAAAAGCAGAGTGGGACACCACGCATCCGGATGTCATTGACTTTGCAAAAACGAGTAAAGAGGGTGGCAAATGGGGCGGCTACCGCTACTGGATGGTGCTGACACCGAATCAGGACGGCTATTCACAGTACGAAAACCCATGCCTTGCCGCCTCCAACGATGGCGTCAACTGGGTCGTGCCGAATGGCATCGAAAACCCGCTGAGCGGTGTGAAGCATGAGCCAGCTGGCACGCACAATTGTGACACCGATCTTGTATATAACCCAGATTCCGATGAGCTTTGGGTGTATTACGTCTGGGAGCAGGATTCACCGGCAGGAACGCCCTCCAATCTGCGGCTTATCCGCGTGAAGGAGAAAAACGACGGCTTTGAGATCACCAGTACAACGGACGGCAAGCCCTATGAGCGCCTGATCAACAGTCAGTATCGCTATGATATGCAGTCGCCTGCCGTTGTCCGTCGTAATGCGAATACATGGCTGATGTGGTCGAACAACTCCGACTCCGACAACAGCGGCAACGGCTGGCAAAGTCAGGTTGCGTTTGTCGAGCTGTACACGTCCATAGACGGTAAGAACTGGACGAACAAGCAGAGCCTTGCAGACACGCTTGTTCTGAAAGGTGCCGACGGCATAGCCTCTTACATTCCATGGCATCTGGACGTGCAGTGGGTTGAAAGTCAGAACAAATACTGGGGTCTGTTCTGCGCCTACCCGAAGGGCGGCAACACCAATCGGACGTATCTTCTGTTCGGCACCTCTGAGGACGGGAAAACGTGGACGACGTACCCGAAGCCACTCCTCGCACCGCGTGATAATAAATGGGACAACAACTTCATTTACCGTTCCACCTTTATCCACGACGAAGCCAGCGGAACGCTGCAGGTCTGGTACTCCGGCGGCAAATCAGGCGGCTGGCGCATTGCCTATACGGAGTTTGAGAACTTCCTGACGGATACGCTCCTGACCTTGGGCGAGCCGTATACGCCGGACACACCTATGCCGCCTCCCGCCGGCGAAGACGGATGGGTTTCGGTTCCGGCATCTGACGATACAAACATTCACTTTGACGGCGCATGGACCTATGAGGCACCCAACCGCTTTGCCGGTGCAGAGGGATCGACCGCGACGCTGTATTTCTATGGCTCTGGCATCCGCTACTATGCGCAGTATGAAACGAACTTCGGTGAGGTAGAGGTTCAGATCGACGACGGCACGCCTGAAACGTATGATCTGCATCGCAATGCGCCGGGCGCGATGGACAACAAAATTCTCGAGAGAGAGCTTGAGGCAGACTATCACAGAATCACCATTAAGCGCAAGCACGGCGGTGGTCTTGACAGCGGCGTCATCGATCTGAACAAATTCGAGGTTCGTTATGACACGTCTGCAACCATCAGTAACCATCTCTATGGAGTTTCTCCCACTGAGAAAACACTCTGGGTAGATGATACCCTGCAAATCTCGGCGCTTGTGCCCTTCAACGCGACAGACAAGACCGTTACCTACACCAGCAGCGACACAGATAAGGCAACTGTGACCGCCACCGGCCTTGTGACTGCACTGGCTGCCGGTGATGTCACGATCACGGTAAAAGCAGGTCAGTCAGAGAAGACTGTTGCGCTTACGATCCGTTCGCTGGATGCGGGTGCGCTGCGTATGACGGTCGATAAGGATAATCCTCTGTTCCTGCACGGCCTTTACAAATATGATGGAAAAGGGTATCCTGCGAATGGTCTTGCAGGCCCGCTGCAGGGCGGCAAGAGCATTCAGGGTTTCTGGACCGCACTGACCGGGTCGGACGCAACAGGCTGGCAGGGCCCGACCGTCCAAGCAGGCAATAAGACCGTTCACCATGCGATCCTGATCCATGCCAGCGGAACAGTCGAGGGCAGCGAAGCAAACAAGAAGTGGTATCTTGACCGCATTGCCGAGACGAAGAAAGACAACATTCCGTTCTTCCTGATGGTTTCCAACTCCCACACAGGGGCGTTCCTGGATCTGGACTGGCTGGACGGCATCTATGAGCAGAATGAGAATATGATGGGTGTTGTCTTCTCGGAAAACCACAATGCCGGTATCAGCGAGAGAGACCGCCGCATCACCTATATGGATGCGCTTGTCAAGCAGGCCGCGAAATGGGGCGGCTATGTCATCAACTGCGACATGAACGACGCCCCGAAGGACTCCGGCGGCAGCGACCATGGCGGCACGCTGGAATACTTCCTGAACAACGAAACGCTTTATCAGACGCTGAAAAAGTATTCCCAAAACTACATCCTGCTTGCCAAAACGACCAGTGCTTGGAGCAACGTTTCCTACAATTCGCATGAGAGCGTCGCCCTTGGTGCATGGCTGGACGGTCTGTGCGGCAACTGGGGCAGCCTGATCGACTCCTGGATGTGGTTCATTGAGGGATACGGCCCGCAGTGGGGAGACAGTACATTCGACGTGTTCGGCGGTGCAGAGGAATGCCGCGGCCCGGTCAGTATGCCGGAATTGCTGTTTGCCATGCGTATGGTGCAGCAGGCGCGCACAGGCGCAACAGTATTTACCTTTGAGCATCCCGATCATGCCGAAGCCGTCGGCGACAATGAGGGAGCAAAGACTTACTTTACGCCGAACTACAAGTACAGCATCGCCAAGGGCATGGAGTACATGCGCGACTATGCCATCCCGACCCGTGAACAGGTGATGCAGAATACGAAGGTGTTCTACGCATCGAGCGGCGGCACGCTCAATAAGCTTGGCTCAAATGCCGCCAACCGCCTGCTTGACCCGCTTTATGGCGACAGCGGTTCGTCCGGCCCCAACAAGGGTAAAAACAACGGAACGACCATGATGACTTACTCGACCGGTCGCTACGGTACGATCCCGTCACTGCCCAAGATGGCGCAGGATCCGACCGGCAAGGATATTCTGCGCATGGCAGATGTTCAGGCACTCGGTGGGGCGGCTGGCATTCAGAACTACTTCAACGCCCGCTATCCGCAGCGCTATAACGGCACTGGCTATGCGCACTATGACGAGCTGACAAAGAGCTGGCTGACCTATAACAGCAACTGGTTCTTCGATACCCGTGAAAACAGTGCGCTGCACAGCAAGCAGAATGTGTCGTTCCAGCTTACGCAGAATAGCTTCGGCGCGAATATCGAATTTGAGCCCTACTCCATGCTTCTTGTGGACGAGGCGCAGGCGGGCACACTCCAGTTCCGCTTCAATAACTACTGGGTCGACAAAAACCCGATCTGGGAAGGCTATGTGAAAGGAACGACTCCCACATGGGATTCCGACAACAACCGCCTGATGCAGAACTACCTCAAGGACAGCTACGCCCAGAACACCGCGCACGGCGAAAGCACGTGGCGCAAAGCCACTATTACAATCTCCGGTCTTGGCGCGGAACCAACGCTGGCGCTGACAAGCAGCCTTGCAGGACAGTCCAAACAGATTCAGACGGCGTTCGACGCTGCTGCCGGCACATACACCATTACACTTGACGGCAACGGCTATCAGGAGTTCTCGCTGACGAATCTTGTACCGGCGCAGGCTCCTGCCGAGAACTGGGTCTCCGTTCCTTCGCGCGTCAATGGCAACCAGCTTTCTCCGCATATCCAGTTTGAGGAAGGCTGGGTCGTCGACAAGCTCGATCAGGAGGATCCGTCTTCCTATACCAAGGGCGCACAGGCATCTCTGGTGTTCTATGGAACGGGTGTCCGCTATTTCGCCCAGAAGGATACTAACTTTGGCACTGCGATTGTCAGACTCTACCGGCATAATCCGAGCGGCGAGCCCATTTTGGTCGAGACGAGTGAGGTGGATCTGAATGGTGAAGCGGCTCCGGCGGCAAAGGTCTATGAAAAGACAGGCTTGACGCCTGATGTCTATCTGATCAGCGTTGAGCCGAAGGAAGGCTGGAATAACGCCGATAAAAATGTCATTGATCTTCAGAAATTCGAGGTCAATCAAACGGCGATTGAAACCGTGCCCACACGGGTCTGGTCTGTTGAAGCCAATCCGGCAAGCATTACGGTGGGTGGAACTTCGACGCTAAAGACACGGCTGAACTTCAACGCCGCCGTCACGGCTGTCAGCTATGCGCCCTCTCCGGACGGGAAAGTCACCATTGCCGGCGACACCGTGACTGGCGCAGCCAGAGGAACCGTCACCATTACGGCCACCGCTGCGGGCAGCTCCAAAACGACAACGCTTACCGTAACTGGCGGTACGGCTGGAAACTGGGTATATGTGGACAGCCACAGCGGCCAGATCCAGTACACCGGAAACTGGGTCGATGAAACCAGCACAAATCATTACGAAGGCAGCGCGAAGGAGGCCAATGACGCTCCCGGCGCTACTGCAAATCTGACCTTTACCGGTACCGGCTTCCGTTGGATTGGTCAGATGGACAGCAATTATGGTCGCGCATGGATCTATGTTGACGACGTGTTGGTCGCGATCGGAAATGCAAACAGCAGCACAAATCCGTATCAGTTCACGATTTCGGAGCTGCACGGACTGGAAAACAAACAGCATACGGTTCGCCTGGAGGCGGAGAGCAATGCCCCGGTCCAGGTCGATGCCTTTGCGTATTACACCGGTACGGATCTGGATGAAACCGTCTCCTCTGTCGCGCTGGAGCCCAGCGGTCTCATTCGCCTTGGAGACGGGGAATCGAAGACTGTTCTTGCAATGGCAATGAACGCTGAACGTGTTGTAGTTTTCCGCGATGATTTTAGATTTACACTGGAAAACGACACAATTGCCGGTCTTTCCGGCGACGGCAAGACGCAGAAAACTGTCACCGGTAAAATGGCGGGACGCACCAGACTGCACGTTACGCTTCCTGAGCTGAACGACAAGTCTGCTACGGCGGAAATTGTCGTTACCTCTACAGAGCCGGCAACCACGCCGCGTATGCTGGTCGATGCGGAGCATCCGCTGCTGCTTGTGTCGCTGTATGCAAATACAAAGCATCCGGCATGGTGGGATAATTCCGGAATTCCCGGCGTTCCGATGCAGGGTCACAATACGATGGAAGGCGTATGGAGCTTGATCCCAGAGGATCTCAAGCCTTACACGGCAATCCAGCTTCATGCCGACGACTATCTCGGCCACGCATGGGGAGGCACTGGCAATAAGGAGAATCTCCAGAAGTTCTATGAATACCATGTTGCAATCGCACAGGAAAAGGGGATCAACCTTTACCTGACGCTGATGACCGGCGGTGTTCCGATCAACACGTTCCGCAATCTGATCGATATGGACTGGCTGAACGATTTGATCGATAACAATTCCTGCATCAAGGGCGTTGTCTTTGCCGAAAACCATCATAATGGAGATACGGATGCCGTCGCACAGCTGACAGCAGAATACCTTGAACTCTTCTCCTCCAAGGGCATCTATCTGGTCCTGACCGACATTGACGATGCAAACCACCGGATGGAAAAATGGTTTGAGAATGATACGCTGTTTAAGGCTGCGCAGAAGCATCATAAGTATCTTGTCATCAACTCTAAGAGCACCTCCAGCAGCGGCTACAATACGGTGCGCAGCTTCGCGCTTGGCACATGGCTGAGTGGCCTTGCAGACAACTGGGGAGCGCTGACCGATGCGTGGGCGTGGTACGAAATCCGCTACCACAAGCTCTTCGAGCCGGCCATGAATACCACCTATGAAGATGTGCGCCGCGTTTATACCTTCCCTGAAACGCTGTTTGCCATGAATATGCTCCAATCCTACGTCAATGGCGGCACGGTATTCAACGCCGAGCATCCCTTCTACTGCACCGGTGTCTATGATGAGGCATCCTGGGTTCTCAAGGAGTCAATCATCCCAACAATGCGCTATATGATCGCAAATCCCGCGGCAACGCGCGAGCAGGTTAAGGATGAAATCAAAGCCGTCTATCATACGGACAGCTATCTCCCGACGAACTTTGCTGAAGGATTGTACGGTACAGCGCAGGACAACAATCTCCTGCAAACGAGCGGCCGATACCGCACACTGCCCGTTCTGTCCAGTAAGCTGTCTGCTGCAGAGGCTTCCGCGTTCGGCAGGGTGCTGAAAAGCGCAGATCTGGCAGATAAGATAAATATTCTGAATGCGCAGTATCCGGAGCTTTCCACAGGCGACGCCTTTGTGGAGACACTCCTGGGCGGCGGAGCAGGACAGACCGGCAGACGGCTTCTCATTATGAATAGTCTCTTTAATGAAAACAAGAATCAGTCTGCTACGCTCACTCCCACAGACGCGACATTCGCAACCAGTATGGGCTTTACTCTGACGCCACATACCTATTTGATTGCGCATGAGACGGCTGACAGAATTAAGATCGATCTCAACAACTTCCGCACGGACAAGGACGAGCTTTGGGTTCCCGGCGAAAGCGAGAATCCGGACTGGACAAGCTTCGGGAACGACTGGAACGGCGATCATAAGGACTATGTACAGGACTATATGAAATACCATATTTCCAATCCCAAGCTTGATAAGGACCGCGATCTCCGAAGCGCGGTGATCACGCTGCACACCGGAGAACGGCCGACCGCAGTTGTCACCAGAAATGGCGGCAGTACAAAACTCGCCGATGACAACTTCTACACGGAAACGTATGAAAACGGCGTCTACACACTGACCATCACGCACAACGGGCAGGTCAATGTGACGATCCGGAAGGGCGGCGCGGAGCCAACCCCAACAGTGACCGACTTCCGGCTCACGACAGATCCCTCGCCGCTGACCTCTGCGGGCGGCAAGGCAATGCTGACCCTTACCGGAACGAACCTGCCGGATGGCACGAAGTTCTATTGGGGCACAGACCAGGCTATGCTGACTTCCGTTGATGCGGAAGGCTCGGATGTCTCCCGCAGTGCGGAAGTCACGCTCCTGGAGAATACCGGAACGGACGCAGTGACCTACTACTTCCGTTACAGTCTGGACGGAACGACGCTCGCGGGAGAGCTGACCGCAACAGTTCCCGGCACGGGCGGCGGCACACAGCCCACTGAGCCGTCGGTGACGGACTATAGCGTAGCGCCCACGGAGCTTCCCTCCAACGGCGGCATGATCATGGTCACGCTCACCGGCACGAACCTGCAAAATGGCATTCAGATCAAGGCTGGCACGATCACTGCGAAGACGAGTGGCGATGCAGCGGAGCAAACGGCAACCCTGACTCTGCCTGCTAATTACAGCAGCAGCTCCGTCAACTATACGGTGCAGTACAGCCTGAACGGAACGGACTGGTTTGGCGGCAAAACCGTCCGTGTTTCCGGCCACTATACGCCGCCAGTCGGTCCTGTCACGCCGTCTGTGCCGACCAAACCCGGCGTTCCGGAAAGAGATCCTTTCCCGTTCACCGATGTCTCCAGAGGCAGCTGGTATTATGACAGTGTCCGCGCCGCATGGGAAAAGGATCTGATCGACGGTGTAACGAGAACGCTCTATAAGCCGGATGACACGCTCACCGTTGCACAGGCTATCAAGCTGTCCGCTGCTCTGCACCAGATGCTGAACAACAACGGAAAGGTCACACTGCGCAATGGCTCTCCGTACTGGTACAGCAGCTATGTCAGCTACGCGGTAGATAACGGGATCATTGAAAAGATGTATCTGGATTATACGCCTGCGCAGATGAATACCCCCGTCAAGCGCAATGAATTTGTCCACATTTTCTATGGCGCGATGAGCGACTATCGGCAGATCAATACCGTCGCGGATAACAAGATCCCGGACGTCATAACAACGGATACTTACGCATTGGAGATCTATACGTTCTATCGCGCGGGCATTCTGACCGGTTCTGACAAAAACGGCACCTTCTATCCGACGAACGACATCAAGCGGAGCGAGGTCGCGGCGATCCTCAGCCGCATGTATGACAAAACAGCCCGCAAGACTGTCTCACTTCCGTAAAAACGCAAGTTTCCCCCTGCTTTGGCGCATCCGGTTCGACCGGATGCGCCTTCTTTTTCAGTATGCTCCTTGCCTGATTGGAAAATTGGACATACGAAACGCCTTTCTCGCGATTTCCTGTTCACAAAAAGAAGCAATTGTGCGCGCATTCAGCATGATTTGCAATATTTTAGGCGGGATATTGCATTGCTGGCGTGCACTCCATGTCATATAATTGAGAACATGTAAGCCAGACATTTGCCGCACGGCAACAGAAAGAAAGGAGATCCTTTATGCACAAAAGCACAACGAGCAAGCGAAAACTGCCGGATACATGGCTGGTCGTTTTTTCATATTGGTCGTGATCGCGATTCTGACGTGGGTCGTTCCCTCCGGTTCGTTTGACTATGAAACAATAGATATAGACGGCACTGCAAGAAAGGTCGCAATTGCTGGAAGTTACCACGAGATCAGCAAATCTGAAGTATCCGCCACTGGACTTCTCGGCCTGTTTGCTTCTTTGTATGAGGGCTGCGTCAGCGCGGCGGACATTATTTTTGTGATCATGACCTGCGCCGCGACATTCGGTGTCATTGTCAAAACCGGCGCTTTCCACGCATTTATCGGTCGCGTGGTGCAAAAAAACGGTAGCCGCTCGCTGATCCTGATCCCTGTTCTGATGCTCGTCTTTGGCCTGGGAGGTTCTCTTTTTGGAATGTTCAGCGAGTTTTACGGGTTCTACCCGTTGATCGTCGGACTGATGATGGCTCTTGGATATGACGCGATGACGGGATTTGCCACGATCGCGCTCGGAGAATATATCGGGTTTATGGCCGCGACGCTGAACCCGTATACCGTAGCCGTTGCGCAGTCCATTGCCGGTGTGCAGCTATATTCTGGCATCGGTTACCGCGCAGTCTGCTTTGTCGTGCTGATGGGAGCAGCAGTGGCATATCTGATGCTGTATGCACGCAAGGTGCGCCGGAAACCGGAGCTTTCGGTGGTTTAGTAGCCGTCATATCCATCTTCCTTTGGATGAAAAGCTCCTCCCACGTGTTCACCGACAGGCTTTTCATGCTTTTTCCGTGGCTTGGGGGACGGGTGCTTGCGCTTCTTTTCCATACGCTTTTGCGACTTTACGGGTTTCTCTTTTGGCTTTTTCTGACCATCTTCCGCAATCGGCAGACTCTTCCCGCACTCCATGCAGAAAGAAGCGGCGCCATCTGCAAAATCGGCGCCGCAATAGGGACAATATTTCATACTCAGCACTCCCTTGGGCAGTATTCGGCATTCATGCCGGGTTTCACGACCCATTGGGGGACGATACGATTATACCACAGCGACTTTTTCGTGTCATCGGCGCAAACCCTGCCATTTAGTCTGCCATTTCGTGAGACCTTTTGTATTCCTCAATAGTCGGGAGTGGAAAAATCGTATGTATTTATTTTGCGCGGCAGGGCTCAGCTTCCCCGCCGCCGTAGCTTTTGTGTCTGCTTCCTTAAAGCAGCGTGCTTATTCCGGTGGAAATCAGATCTGCCACACGATATAATGAATTTACAAGCATACTTTTTGCGCAATGCACGCAATGAACGGCGATTTTTTGTTGTCTATATAGATGAAAGGCCTTTACGCAGAGAGAAGGGAGGGCGCAATGAAAGACCATGAGATCATAGAATTGTACTGGGCGCGTAACGAGAGCGCGATTACCGCCACCGCAGAAAAGTACGGGAGCTACTGCCATACGATTGCATATAACATACTGCGTAACAAAGAGGATGCGGAGGAATGTGCCAACGATACATACCTTGGCGCATGGAATTCGATCCCGCCGCAGCGTCCGAACCGTTTGTCGATCTACTTAGGGAAAATCACGCGCAACCTCGCTCTGAACCGTTATAAGCGGTATACTGCCGAAAAACGCGGACACGGACAAGTAGTTCTCGCGCTGTCTGAGTTGGAAGCCTGCGTTCCTTCGGAAACGACTGTGGAGCAGACCATCGAAGAAAATGAGTTGGCTGCCGCCATTGACCGCTTCCTGTATGCAAAGCCCAAGCTGAACCGTAACGTTTTTGTCCGCAGATACTATCATCTCTACGCAATACGGGATATTGCGGACGCATACGGAATGAGCGAGAGCAAGGTGACGTCTTTGCTTTTCCGTATGAGAAACGAATTAAGACGATTTCTTGAAAAGGAGGGAATTATGCTATGAAAACCGAATTTCTTCTTCGTTCGATCGGAAAGATCAATGACGAGCTTATCGCTGACGCGGAAAGCGAAGCAAATACCAAAAGAAAGCCCGGTTGGGCCAAGCTTGGAACAATGGCTGCCTGCCTTGCACTGGTTCTCTGTACTGGCATCGCCACACATGCCATCCGAAGCAATGCGACAGCAGGCACCTTCACAATGGATGTCAACCCCAGCGTGGAATATACGATTGCCAAAAGCGGGATCGTTAAGAATGTACGCTGCTTGAACAGCGATGCGGAAAATGCGCTCAGCGATGTTGCGCTGGGAAAGCAGAGTGTCGAGACCGCTCTAACGCGCACGGTCGCCGCCTACGAAGCCTGCGGATATATGGAAAATGGCGAAGCGACTGTTCTGATCTCTTTTGATTCCCGTCTTGATGCGAACGCCGAGCTAAAGGCATCGCTCTCTGCGGAGATCCAGCAGACCCTGGAGCAGACCGATGCCGTCGGCACACTGGTTTTCCACTCCGAACTGACGGAAAATGCCGAAGCAGCAAAGATCGCCGAGGAATTTCATGTCTCCCTTGGCCGCGCCGACTGGATCCTTACCGCAGCAAACAAAACCGGTCTGCCCACGGACGAGGTCGCCCGCATGTCGTTGGACGAGCTTCTTAAATTCCAAGAGGCCTCTGGCATTGCTCCTGTCAGTGTATCGAAGTTCATCTCCTTGGAGGAAGCAAAGAAGATTGCACTGAAGGACGCGAAGCTTGATGAACTGACGCAGAAGATCGTGTTCACCCGAGAGGAGCTGAGCCGCAATCAGGGCAAGCCTTGCTACATTCTGGAGTTCTACACGGACAAGTGTGCGTATTCCTACAAGGTCGATGCAGTATCCGGGGAGATTATCGGGAAGAAAACCGAGTGGTTTTCCCGTCAGGAGTCCGAGACTGTGCCGGACACGTCTCAAAATTCCGATTCCAAGCATCGTTGAACAGATTAAGCTATGACAAAGCAGCAGAAAATGAAACAGCAGAACGTGGGGCAGGATTGTAATATCCTGCTCCACGTTCTCAGCAGCGAAATACAGAAAGCAAAAATCTCGACGCTCAAGGAGTAAGGGTGGATTTTCACAGGGGAATACTACCCTATAAACAGGAGGACAATATGAGCTTATTCAGAAAGAAAAAATGGGACATTGAAAGATCGGAGCAAAACAAGGGCTTGATTCGTCAGCTATTTAGCCAAGCGATGCCAGACGGCGATACATGGAAGATCGTCTACGGCTATGGGCTTAATATAAAAACCAGCGATTATATTATTGCCAGAAAAACCACCTACACATATACAAGCCTGATTATTGGTTACCGTGAGTCGGACATGAGCATTGCTTTGCTGCAAACCACTCCCGAATTGGAAGGGTGCAGCGAAGCGGAAATCTTCACAAGAGACAGCATTAAAAAGGCAAAGATCTCAACAAGCATGTATACGATTTATCATCAGGGCGGTATCATGGCAGGCTATAGTACCGATGCAAGAAGCATTGCTGCAATACGTTTCATAGCCATTCTTTTTCCATCTCCTTATTGTTCGCGGATAACAGGCGGCTGCCAGCCATCCAGTGCTGTCATATCCGGTACATAGATCCGCATGAACAGATGAAATTCCCCGTCGGAAACAGGCAGCCAGTTAGAGGTGTCTTCCGGTGCATCCTTGGACAGGATAATATCCAATGTGCCGTCCGCATTCAGCTTGAAGTCGGAGCGGTCGTTGATGCAGTAGCGGTCGATGGAATTGTCAATGAGGAAATCATCCTCTCCGTAGGCGGTCACGGACCAGAAGCCGCCCTCCAGCGTGGGAGGAAGGGTTTCAAAGTGGAGCGTATACTTCTTTTCTCCGGTCAGCGCTGCGCCGGTCTCATCCACCGCTGTCTTGGGATAGATCGCCACGTCCACGGTGTTGGCGCCAAGCCCCACCAGCGCTACCATCGCGCGGTAGGTATACTCCGTGCCGAAGTTGCCGATGGGCTTGCCGTAATAGATCCACTGACCGAGTTTTTGCGCATACTTCGCGCCGTCGGCGGCAAGCGTGGCGCGAAGCCCCTGAAGCATCTGCGTCCAGCGCTCGGCAGCTCCTTCGCCCAGGAGGGCGGCGTCGAAGGTCTTACCCGCGCCCACGTTGATGGCGGAGAGTTTCTTCAGCAGCTCCTCATCCGCATCGGCGGGCGGGTTGACCTGCATCAGAGCGTTCGCCGTATTGAAAAACTCTGCTGGCGTCATGGAAAGCACCTTGTTCACGGGAACAAAGTCATTTTCCTCTTTATAAGCTCCCTGCGGTGCGGTATACTCGCCTCCCTGTACATAAGCCGAAAGCGGCAGGAGCTGCATCTGCTCCTGAATGGCATAGACATTGGGCAGATCCTCGTTCCCGGACAGCACCGTGCGGGTGATCGACCACATCGTTGCGGTGGGCACGTCCACGCGCGTCACACCGTCGGGCAGCTCGCCCTCCCAGCCGGGAAGCGCGATGGCATAAGCACCCGCCTTGTCCAGCACGGCGGCGGTGTTCGTCCACGCATCCAGAAGCTGCACATTGCAGAAGCGATCCGTTTCCGGCAGGACGTAGACCATAGGCTCTGTGCTGATGTCAAGCCATGCCTGAGAGTAGACGGTATCGACGTTCGGCGTCACGACGGTGCGGAAAGAGGCGTCCGCCAGCTTTTTTGCATGGTTGAACTGATTGATGGGCGCACGGCCAGTCATGGTTCCGTCCGTATTGGTCGATAATGTTTTGGTTGCGTCGGTCAGCACCAGCGGGAACGCATAGATGTATGCCTCGCTGACCGTTTCCCACACGGTTTCAGTATCCGGTGTATCCGGCTGCGTTTTTTTGGCAGAGCAGGCGGAAAGAAGCCCGCAGGAAAGCAGCGTAAGCAGCGATAGTAGAATTGCAAGTATCTTTTTCATGTTGTCCTCCTATGATTTTTTCTGCTTTGGTCATCTCACGGAACGGTTTGTGCGTATGGATTGACTATAAAGTCGTTTGCGATTTTCTCTTTATGGTAAACTATCGATCATTCCGCCCCTTTCTTTCCGCAAGCCTTGAAAGCTCTTTTTTGACCGCTTCGATTTGTGGGTCAAACAGCGCTCGCTCAGCAAAGATCATATAATTGTTGATGGCGAGGATCGACAGATGAACGAACGGCGCAACCTCTTCGTCGGTGCAGCCGAGGATCTCCGCAATCCTGCCCGTGTAATAAGGGTATCTTGCCGCAAGCCGCACAAGGGAAGGCTTTACCTTTTCTCCGTATTCGCGCGACACACATACGCTGACCAGAAAGCGCATGGTAGGCGACATTTTATCCGCCAGCTCACCGAGATGATCCATCATGCTTTTGATGTCACGAATATCTTCAAGCACGATGGCAAACGCGGCTTTTTCAATTCGACTGATCGCTTCCTCGGCGCAGGCAAGAACGATTTCCTCTTTGGTGGAGAAGTAATAGTAGATGCCGCCGTTTTGCAGCTTTGCCGCCTTACAGAGGTCCTTTGTCGTAGCAACGGTCAGCCCCTTTTCGACAAAGCAGTCAAGGCAGACGCCTACAAGCTCCTGTCTCTTTTCGGCTTTCTTTTCTTCCCGCAAAACACAATCCCCCCATTTCTGTGCATTATCCAGTGTTTCTTATAATAAGATATCAGACTTCACAAAATAAATCAAGCGATTGCTTGAATAATAATTATAAATTTTTAGGATCACATTGCTTGATCAAACATCACAACAACCTCACTTGGCGGCTTTGCCTCCGGTAAGCTCTGTATGTGCCGAATCGCCGTCGTTGTCTGCCTGATACAGGTAGACAGCGGCGGCTATTTTTTTGTTCTTCTTCGTGCTTTTCACCTGTTTCAAGGTCACGGTATGCACCATGCCGCTCTCCATGAGCTTCAGGCGTAGCTTGTCCAAAGCGCGGTGGTACTTTGATTTTTACAGCGCAAAATGGCTTGCCTTTGCAAACGGACCGGGAAATATATGAATGAGGTCCATCTTGATGCGCGAAGTGAAATCAGAATAAGAACGTCCGCCCGTTTCTGCCCTTGAGGCGTGGAGCGGGCTTTCGTTCATTTTCCGGGTTGGTCTCGTTGCACTTTTGTGACACTTTCCATGCACTTTTGCGGGGGAAGTATTTGGCGCTCTCCTGTA
>ERZ1027043.167-NODE-167-length-20259-cov-4.818105_pt1 | contig 20259 bp, 18 predicted proteins | sample MGYA00519434_ERZ1027043 | MGnify/ENA primary metagenome ERZ1027043 (study PRJEB26926, sample SAMN06164583) | human gut metagenome | biome: ENVO:00009003; feature: ENVO:2100002; material: ENVO:00002003 | host: Homo sapiens | place: USA | collected 2012 ...
ACGAGATGCAGCGTAGTCTCGTGGGCTCGGAGATGTGTATAAGAGACAGAGTTTCCCGTTGTCCACGCAAATGAAAAGGTCGCAGTTTTTTATGCTCGACCTTTCATAGAACGCCGAATGGTCATAGTGGCTTTTGTCCCCGGCATTGGGTTTGTCCGTTAGTCCGAGATCGTTATCTCTTGCCGTGTGCCTTGAAATGAAGTCCAGAGTGTCCTCCGCTTTTGTAAACAGGCGATAGGGGCAGAAATGCTTGCCGCCGTATTCGAAGATCAGCTTATTGCCCTGAATGTGTTTGAGTACGGTTGCCTTATTGACCGCCCAGTGCGGCATACACTCCGGCTTTACTTCACCCAGCACATCCATACGCTCATAACGGGCATTCTTGCCGTCATAGAGATTTTTGCAAAATACGGCGCTGCCACGGGCATTTGCTGAAGCGCCGAAGCCACCGGTCACAAGGAAAAGCTGTCGATCTGCTCTTTGATACTCCGGCTTGAGGATTGCCGGGTTGATGGCGATGATTTTGCCGTTGATGTCGTTCTTATAGTGGTCGGGGATGCAGTCCGTTTGGGTGATAACCGTCACGGGAATATCCAGCTTTTCAACCTCTTCCCGAAATCTCTCGGCGTCTTGCTTGATGCGCTCTGCAAAGAACAGCGCTGCATCAATATAATCGCCGCCAACGGCACACTCGGTAAACTTTTCAAATATGTCGTTGCGCTCTCCATAGCAGCAGAGGAAGCGTTCTCCGTTGGCACTCTGCTCATTCTCGGCAAGGATGATTTCACGGGAGCCGATATTCACGGCGCAGAGGACGGTGTAATCACTGACCATTCTTTTTCCATTTTCCATAACCGTCACCTCAAAGAATGCTGATGATGATAACCATATCATCCTGCTCGGCGTTGCGGGAGTATTCCGGAAAAAGCGACTGCACACGCTGCCTTGCCCTTCGGATGGTTTCAAAGCACGGCAGTCCGTAGACTTTGTAGTTGAATGCAAGGTCATTGAGAGGCAGTTCGCCGGCTCGCAGGAAGTTTGCGTATCGGTTGTAATAGTGCATAACGAGAACCATATCGTCGAACCTTGCTCTCGGACAGTCCTTCAAGATAGAAAGCACACGGCTTTCCACAGTTTTCTGTTGATTCATTGAATCCCTCCTTCGGGTAGTAGAAAAGGGGCGGAGTTTTTGCTCCGCCCCTTGGATAATCAGCTTACTTCTTGTTTTTCTTTCTGACCTGCAAGAAGATAAAGCCGCCGATGATAAAGGCTACCAGTACGATAGCCACGATGGTTTTAGGTTCCATTAGTTACGATCCTCCTTTTTCTTTTTCTTAAATCCGATAACGCCGCACACAGCGATGCCCACTGCGGACAGTCCTGCAAGGGCATAGAGCAGCGGCAGATTGGTTGTGTCACCGGTCTTGGGCGTATCACGCAGAACATTGTGCATCTCCACAATGGTAGTGGAGCCGAGCTTGACCGTTGCCTTCTTGTCAGCAGGGATGACATACATCGAAGAAGCCGAGTTGCTTACCTCAGAAATGGTGTAGTCCCCGATGCGAAGCCCGTCAATGAAGATCTCACCCTTGTCGTTGGTTTCAAGGATAATGTCATAGCCGTTTGCTCCGGTAATGCGGAAAGCGAAGCCCTTGACCTTGCCGTCAGAGGAGGTCTTGACGATTTTCAGGTTGCCACGCATCGCATCATTGATGAAGCCGACACCTGCCTTGTTCTCCACCTCGTAGGTCTTGCCGTCTGTGTCGATCATCACTTCATACACGCCGGTATCGAGGACAAAACCCTCCGGTGCTTTGGTTTCCTTGACGAAGTAGCGACCGTGGAACAAGTCGTTCATACTGTATTCGCCCTTTTCCTTTTCGGTCAGTGTGCCGAGCAGTTCATCACCATCGTCCAGCTTGCCGTTTGCGTTACTGTCCTTATAGACCTCAAAGGTTGCTCCGGTCAGCTTGTTGTCAGGATATTCGGAATCCACCTTGGTCAGATGGATGTTTCCACGGACATATTTGTTGACGATCTTGATCTCCACAATCTGTCCGTCTGCGCCGATGGTCACGGGATAGATGGTATCGTCCAGCACAAAGCCGGCGGGCTGTTCGATCTCACGGACATACCAAGTGCCGTAAGGAATGTTCTCAAAAGAAAAACTGCCATCTTCAGCAGAAGTGGCAGTCAGCAGAGCGTTTTCCTTTGTAAACTCGCCGTCGTCCGTGCGGAACAGTCCGATCAGCGCACCGCCGAGGGAATCGCCGTTTTCATCGACCTTCTTGCCGGAAACAGAACCGTAAATCAGATCATTTTCGATTGCCTTGCCGTCATTAGTGGCAATCTTTACAACTGCCGTATCCTGATCGGCATACCCAAAGGTAACGGGATGCTTGGTATCGGAGAGCTTGTAGTGACTGTCGGTGGCAAGCTCCTGCACATAGTAGCTTCCAAAAGGAAGGTCGGTCTTAACCTTTTCCGTTCCGTCCTCATTCAGAGAGATGATCTCAATCAGACCATCTGCGGGAATGGAAGTGCCGCTGGCAGATACGATCTCCTCGGCGGCAAACAGCCCAAAGGAAATGTTCTTCATTTCACCGTTATTGCCAATGCCGAAGCGCTCATTCTGCTCGATGGACTTTACAAGGCTGATCTCCACCTTCTGACGCTCGTTCTCGAACGAAGTCGCCGTTTCCGTTACGGCAACATTCTGACCGGCGTAGACAAGCTCGACACAGTGGGGTTCCGGGTTGAGCACCATCCCGTGGGGTGCTGTGATCTCACGAACCTCATATTTGCCGAGATAGAGTTCACGGCTCACCGCTGTGCCGGTTTCATCGGTTGTAACGGTGTCTACGACCTCGCCCTTCTGATTTCGGACAGTGCCGTCCTGCGTGATAATATCCTCTGCGGCGATGATCTCATAGACCGCACCGGGAAGTCCACGCTTTTCATACTGCGGCTGATAGATGGTGGGCAGTTCGTTTCCGCTTTCATCTACGCCGCCGATGACGGAAACGCCGAAGAACACCTCGCCGGTTTTTTCCACGGTGATGGTGCCTTTCTGTGCCATATTTGGCTTATCCACTTTTACTACCGTAACCCCGCTTTCTTCTGTGGAATTATCCTCCGTGACATCGAAATACACGGGCGTTTCGTCGAGGACATAGCCGTAGGGAGCCTGTACCTCGACAATAGAGTACCCCTTTCCAAAGGACAGCTTTTCCGGCGTGACAAGAGAACCTTCTGCATTGGTGTAGAACACATCAATGGTGGTGGGTGTCGGGTAGGTGAAGGTCATTGTTACGGGGTTGCCGTCCGGGTCATAAATCTTGAAGCCTGCACCGGCATAAGGGATAGTCTTGCCGGTTTCTGCGTCCTGCTTCACGATCTTGATGAAGCTGTTAAAGGGTGCATTGTTGATAAGGTAGCGATAAGTCGCCCCATTCTGAGAAATGAACACATCAAAGTCGGGCATCAGTTCGCTGCCTTCCCAGCCGGACACCTGATGGACGGTGTAGATGCCGTAAGGCATATCCTTGGTCTGGGCAAAGCCGTTTTCATCACAGGTGAGATAATCACGCTCGGTGTCCTCGGCAACCTCGTAGCTGCCAGCGGCTTTCAGATGCACCGCAAACTCGGCACCATTTTCGGGTGTTTCGATCTGCGTATCACCGTTATCGGTGTGCTTAATAATGGCGATATTGCCCTTTGCGACCTGCTCGGTCACATCATTTGCCGTCTGATTATGCTCCACGGTATAAAGCTGCGGCTCTGCACCGACCTTATGAACGGTGGTATCAAGCAGATAGCCCTCGGAGGGTGTGATTTCTCGCACCGTCCAGTCGTTATCGCAGATATACTCCTTGGTAACGAACTGTCCGTTCTTGTCGGTGGTGTAGGTATCCACAAGGGTTTCGCCCTTATAGATGCCGTAAACAGCACCGGCAAGAGAAGCATCACCCTGCACTGTGCCGGTTTCGACATCGCTCTTGGTCACGGTCACGGAGAATTTCTTCAGAATGTTGAGGAAGCTGCGGTTCGTGACCTCGTTCCAGTTGATAGGCGCAGACTGCGCTTCGGGAACAACATAGCGAATGGCAGTGTCCACTTCCTCCACGGTATAAGGTATGGAACCGGAGATGAGGACATCTTCAAAGGTCGCCACGCCGTTTGCATCGGTTGCGGCATACTCGTCCACGGCAATGCCGGAGAGTGAAGTGCCGTAAAGGTGGAAGGTCACGCCTTCGTTGAGATTGTCCTCCGAGGACTTCACGATCTGCAAATCTCCTCGCTTGAGCTTGTTGTTGAAGGTCACGGTAGAAACCTGACCGGAAACCACCGTCACACGGCGGGACTCCTGCGGCTCATACTTGTCGTAATCCATCTCGGTCACGGTGTAAACGCCGGGCATCAGGTTGTCGATCTGAATTTCGCCCTTGGAGTTGGTCTTGACGGTCTGATTGATGCCTTTGCCGGTGACGGTAAAGTTGAGGTTATCTACCGTTCCGTCCTCCGAGGTCTTGACGATCTTGGCAGAGCCATAGGACACCTTCAGATTGAGGAATGCCTGCACGGGGTCACTGACCGACTGTGCGTAGGTGATAACATCCTGCTTGCTGCTTCCTTGATTGAATGTTCCGTCCGTCCAGGTGATGACACCACGACGGGACGAGCCAACCTTATTGGCGGTAATTCTTACGCTGTCAGAAGGAGCATCCGTTGCTGTGATAATGAGCTGGTTTCCGTTGACGCTGAAAGAAATGCCATCCTCATTAGCGGAAAAGCTGTAATCGGAAAGCACTCGGTTGTGGTCTGTCAGGGTAGCGGTGTAACTGCTACCGTCCCATTCCAACTCCACGCTCTGCGCTCTGTTCGGGTTTTTTGACATAAAGCTGGGGATGGCAGAGTGACGCTGTACGCTTGCTTCAATGCTGTCATAGTAATCGCAAAACAGGTCATACAGCGGATGGGCAGTGCTGATAACGCCCTTAACAGCATCGTAGCTACCGGGGCTTACATAATCGAAGTCCTCGTCACGCTCACCGACAACGGTTTCCCAAATGAGAACCTGTGTTGCCATAGCTTCCGCCAGCGTTGCGGCATCAGCAGGGTTCTGTGAACGCCACGAGGTGCTGATGGGTCCCGTGTAACCGTATTGCATAATACGCCCGATGAATAGCTTTATATCGTAGGGAGAAATGGTGCTGTTGATGTCTGAGGGCAGGTTGTCCCAAAAGGTTTCGTCCTTACTGGTATAAGTGTCGCCGGTATCCTGCTGCACTCCCGGCTCAATGCAGTAACAGATGTTACCGTCATACGAGTGCATTGCTCGAATGGTAGTGTACTTGGACTCACCGGAATGCCAGCCGTTCATATACCGGAGATTGGGATGCCCCCAAGTACCGCTGTAATCAATATTAGCATCGCCGCTTCTCGGAAAAGAAACAAGGTAGACCTCTGCTCTCTCTCCTGCGGCATAGGCAGTAGTTGTGCCGATCCCCACAAGGGCTGTCAGGCACATCACGAGGGAAAGCAGTCCCGCCATCCCTCGCTTGAAAAAGTTCTTTTTCATTGTGTTTGTTACCTCCTTGGAAATAAAAAACGCACCGTGCAATGACGATGCGTTTCGGGTGAAATGTGTTTTGTTGTTATGCGTAGCCGATATAGATTTCATAAGAGCCACTTCCGGTCTGCTCATACCAAATCCACACATCGGTGATTTCGTCGTCCTCGGCATATCGGTCGAGATAGCCACGAATATCCCGTTCGGTGTATTTGCATTTTTCACCTGCTGCGATGGGGTTATCCCAGCAATACACGGCTCCGCTGTCGAGCGTAAGTCCGATGCTCTCGGCGTAACTCTTGGCAAAGCTGATCCAGTAGTCAATGTCAAAGACCGGCTCAGTCGGTTCTTCTTTCGGCGGTTCCGGTGGCGTCGATTCCTCAGTTGCCGGAGGTGTGGGCTGTTCTTTTTCGAATGGTACAGCGGTTTTCGGTTGGCGTTCGGACTCGTCTGTTTTCTTTTCAGGTTCGCTCGGCTGTGGCAGCACTGCCGTGCTGTGGTCAGCCTGATCGGGAACCTCTGTTGTTTGGGTGTCACTTTCCGATACGCTTGCCGGGAACTCTGCGGCACGGCTATCCGTTTGCGATTCTGTGCTTTGGGGACGATCAACCTCCGTTTTCTTTTCTGCCTGAGCCGTTTCCGCTTCACTGGGGACGATGTTACTGTCCGAAGAAGAAATAGGGTCAGGCGTTTCTGCAATATGCAAGGCATTGTTGCATCCCGTGGTCAGACACAGAAGCACAGCGAGTAAAAGAACTGCGATTTTTGGTTTCATACGCTTCACTCCCTTCGACAACATTCTACCCGATGAGAACGGCTCCGACAAAGGTGCGTTTTGAAGCGCAACTTTTCATCATACCGCCAAAACGCAGTTTTTCGAATTGTGCGAACTCCGTTTGCTCTTAGATAGATTTAACTTAGAGAGATAAAGATAAATCAGGAGATAGTTTATTTCGGATAGTCAGGTAGTTCTCAGGGGTTGGAGTGCGAGGAAGGGGACAGCAGAAAACATACTCCGTGTACCTATCGGCTGTCACGCTCTGCCCGCTGACGAAGAAAGCGGCTGTAATGTTCCAGTGCTTTGACCACATAATCCTCCGTTTGGCTCACGGGGATGTTTTTCGGGATCAGACTTCGCACCTTGTCCCCACGCAGGACGATCTTCTCACGCTGATTTGGTTTTTCCTCGCCCATAATGGCGGACACCACCTCCGGCGTGAGTTTTCCATCTGTGAAGAACTTCCGCATACGAATGGTCTGATCGTGGGACGGGGTGCATTGGTTCAGGTCGATTTCATCGACCACCGCCCGCTGATTATCCTCGTCCAAATAGGAAAGCTCCACCGCAGGACGCATTTTAATTTTTCCTTCGTCCACAAGGTCGAGCAGTTCAGGCACAAGGCTTGTCAGACGGATATAGCGTTTGATTTGCGAGGTACTGTCACCTGTTTCAGATGACAACTCAATGTTTGAGCGTTCTCCCGACAACTTCGGTCCCACTGGGTCCGAAGTTAAATCTGTGCGTTTTCCTTGACGACTCATAGCTTCCAGCCGCATCTTATAGGCAAACGCCTTTTCTGAGGGAAGTATCTGCGACCGCTGGTAATTGCTCTCCACCATCAGCACAGTGGCAGCATCACGGTCAAGGTCTACGACCTCGCAACGGAGTGCTTCAAACCCGGCAAGCTCGCAAGCCCGTTTTCGCCTGTGACCGGAAATCAGCTCGTATCTGCCGTCCTCTTTCTGACGCACGGTAGCCGGAGTAATGACTCCTCGCTCCTTGACGCTCTCCACAAGCTGTATCATATCCTCGTCATCTCTAACCTTAAAAGGATGGTCGGGAAAATCGTCGATCAGCTCAATAGGAATATCTCGGATTTTACTGAGCTTGGCATCATCCCGTTCCTCTTGCGTAGAGAACAGCTCATCGAGTGTGTTCGTGGGAAGCGTGAAGTCGCTCTTTCTGCCTGCCATCGGCTAACACCTCCTTCGTAAAATCCGTGTAAGCCTTAGACACGGTGCTGCTCGGCTCATAGGCGTATATGCTTTTCCCTTTAGATGAAACCTCGGCGGCTTTTACGGCAATGGGAATTGTCGTCCGGTATATCCTGATCCGACAACCGAAGTTCTCTCGCAGCGCTTCTACCGTACTTTTGGCAAGATTGGTTCTACCGTCTACAAGCGTGAGCAGAATACCGTCGATTGTCAGGTTCCGATTGGTGTGCTTCTTCACCTTGGCAATCGTCGATAAAAGCTGCGTCATTCCTTTTGCGGGGAGATACTGTGCCTGCACGGGAATGATTACGATGTCTGCCGCAGTCAGAGCATTGAGCGTTATCATACCGAGGGACGGCATACAATCTATCAGTACATAGTCGTATCTGTCCTTCACTTGGCTGAGATAGTTTTTCATCACGCTCTCTCTGCTCATTGCAGTCACAAGGCTCATCTCCAACGCCGAAAGGTCAAGGTTTGACGGAACAAGGTCAACCTTTTCTTCGTGGCTGAGAATGCCGGAGAACGGGTCTTGCTGTTCTTCCCGCATTACCGCTGATAGCTTACTGGAAAGGGTCTGCGGCAAGCTGTCCGTGTCCTGCCAACCGAGGCAGGTAGTAAGGTCGCCCTGCGGGTCAGCGTCCACGAGAAGCACCTTTTTGCCCTGCATAGCCAATCCTACGCCGAGGTTTACTGCCGTGGTGGTTTTCCCCACACCGCCTTTTTGGTTGCATATCGCTATGGTTTTACAGTTTGGCATTTCGCTTTTCCTCCTTCTTATTAGATTTGGATCGCTTGATCCACCAAAACACAGGAAGCGTGTCCTGTGCTTTGGTGGTCGCATTTAACTCGATCTCATCCCCCAAATGCGTAAAAGGAAATCAACAAGCGTTCGGCTGCTGACCGAACTCATAGGAATCTCACCTCTGCCGGGTACTCCGCCAGCCCCATAGGGAAGTATCATTGTCCCTGAATCGTTTCATCGCCTTATCCGTAGCAAGCGGATATTTCAGAATGGTTCGGAATCGCTACCAACCTTGCTTTCCGTGATAACCCTTGTGGGCAGGAAGTTCGTGGCGCACCTTCATCCGGCTGGGGCTTTCGCCCCCGATCAGGAATGTACCTGTTGAGTGTGTATTCTGTTTTCAAGGATCACGAGGAAACTTGTTTTGTCCCTCAATAGGTAGCCAGCGAGAAGGCTCATTTATAGACCCCCTAAACGAAAAAATTTCAAAAAATTTTTTGGGAACGAAAAAAGCCGCTGATTTCGTAGTGAAACCAGCGGCTTGATTTGCGGTGTATTCAGCTGAAAATGGGCAAAAAAATAACGGTCACACAATCCAAGCGGACTGTGTGACCGTATTTATATCAGTTGTTTTGCCTACGCTACTGCGTCAACTTTTTATTAGCGCTGTTCCTTGATAGCAGCCTGTGCTGCCATCGGTACATAGCGCCAATCATTTCATATCCACACGCTCACCTTCAAGTCCGACCACTTGTAGACTCTCCTGCGGGTCGAAAAGCTGTAGATATACTTCTTTGCATCGTCGATCGTCAGCGTAAAGGCGCCGATTTTGATGTGGTCATCAGGGTCAAATTCGCTATCTGCATTGTTTCCGGTTCTCAGATACCAACGGAACTCATCCTTTGACACCCAAATGCGCTCAATGAATGCCTCCACAATGCTTTCTGGGATAACAGAGTAATCAAATCCGGTGTACTCCTTCAAACGCTCTCGCAGTTCCAAGAGCTTAACGGAATAGTCCTCGTTGCTTGTCTGCTCCTTCTCAGGTTGCAAGCCTTTGATTTCTTCCGTGAGCTTGGCAACACGATCCTCGATCTCCTGCTTCTTTGAGCGAAACATTTCCTTATCAATGTCGCCCTCGGCTCTCATCTCGATCAGGTTTGTCCGCTTATTCATCAGCTTCTCGATTTCGCCTTGCTTGCGCTGGATAACATCTGTGTTGTCCGGCAATTCCTCCTGATCCGCAATGTGCTTTTCGAGCATCGCATAGGACAAGTCCATTACTTTGTCTGCATTTTCGATGTACCGGTCAAAGACTTGCTCCGCCATCATTTCCAGCTTCCAGCCCTGAATATAGGGTGATTCACACGAATGCTCAATGGAGATGCCTTTGTTCAAGCGTTTAGCGACGCTCCCCCGGTTTACCGATGTGTAGCATTGGTAATCAACGCCGTCTGTCCGTCCGTCACGGGAATGAAACCTCAAGTTGAATTTGTTTCCGCACTGGCAAATCATCAACCGTCCGTAGACAGTGGTATGTTGCATTCTTCCTGTTCTGCGTTTTCCTTTGTTATGGTTTTTCAGAACCGCCGACTTGGCATCCATCAGTTTTTGTACTTGCTCATACTCCTCGACGGTTACGATTGGCTCGTGTGTGCCTTGAACCTGAACATACTCCAAATCACCGTAATTCTTGATTTTCTTCTGTTTCAGGAAATCAGGCGTATATTCCTTGTGGTAGGTTATGATGCCGCAGTAAAAGGAATTACGAAGCATTTTCGAAATGTACGATGCAAACCACTGTTCCTTTCCCAGCGCCGTCAGCCGTCCAGCTTTCTCAAGCTCGTACTGGATGGTTGTTACTCCCATTCCACTCAGGTACATATCATAAATCATTCGCACCGTCTTTGCCTGTTCGGGGTTGATGACCATCTCCTTGCCGACACGGTCGTATCCGAGGATATTCCCATTGCCGTAGAACACACCGTTTTGCATAGAGGTCTCCTGTCCGGCTTTTACACGGATGGATGTCTTGCGGCTCTCGTCCTGTGCAAGCGTTGCCATGATCGTAAGCCGCAGTTCACCGTCGCCGTCAAAGGTTTTGATGTTATCGTTGAGGAAAAACACCTCCACACCGTATTCCTTCAACAGACGAGTGTACTGAAGGGTATCCACCGTGTTTCTCGCAAAACGGGAAACCTCACGGGTAATAATCATATTGAACTTCTTCTGCCGTGCATCCTCAACCATTTTCATAAACTGCGGACGCTTCTCAGCCGATGTTCCCGTAATACCTTCATCAATATACTGTGCGGTCAGAGTCCAGTCAGGTCTTGCCGCCAAAATTGGCTTATACCAGTCAAGCTGGTTACCGAGAGCTGAAAGCTGTGCTTCGTGCTCCGTTGATACACGAGCGTATATAGCAACATCTCTCTTTTGAAAATCGGAATTTAATCCATACATTACTTACCCTCACCTTCCTGCTTTTCCTTTTTGTAACAGGTGAAATCGGCAATGCAGACATCATCCTTGTATTCCTGAAGGATGTTCCTAAATACATGGCCGGGGATTTCGCCGTCAATATAAAGCTGCTCAATGAGTTTCAGTGCACCGAAAATATTGTTTTCTTTATCTGCCTTAATCATATTCATTTTCGTACACCTCCTCAACGATGCGATTTCGGCAATCGCACATTTGAGGGCTTCTTCCAAATTGAATAGTCAAAGCCACGGTATTGGCTGCACACATCACAAAGCTCCCGTACCGTTTGAATGGGATTTGAGCGTTCGACCCAATAAGCAGGATCATTGAAGTAGACATCCGCACATCTGCGGCACAGGCAAAGCTCCATATAAGGAGAGCGATTTTTGAAATCAGTCATTTCCCAGCCCTCCGTTCTTTGCAACAAGATTTCGGATACGGTTTTGAAGGCGAGAAACACGCTTATTGATTGCCAGCAAGTTTGAATGCAGTAATGCTGCCACTTCCGTTTGGGTATATCCGTCACAGTACAGAAGGGTCAACAGCTCTTTTTGGTCAGTGGTGAGTTTAGAAATGGCTCCATACAGCGCCGTATTCTCCATTGCGTCGATCCAACCGTAGCGACCGCACTCGCTCATATCCATCGTGCAGGTCATCGAAAGCAGGAACTTTTTGTGCAGTGCGTTTCTGCTTTCCTCACCGTCACTATCAAGCTCCTCAATGGACTGAATGTGAATGGCGTAAATACGGTTATTTCGGTATTCCTGCAAATCTTGCAGGTACATCGCCTGTATCTGTTCCTCGTTCATCCCGCATTTGCGGTATTCCTTTGCCTGCGCTTTTTGCACCTGCTCAAACTTTCTTCTTTCGTAGCCGTTATTCCAGCTCATAGTAAAATCTCCTTTGAATTTTGAATTTGGTTTTCGGGTTCAAAATTCGGAGATCACGGATATTCAGCGATATAGCAGAGCCACTTGTTCAGCATCAAAAAAGGCTTCCTTTCAGAGTTTTCTCTGCCGGAAGCCCTTGGTCGGTTGTTCTTGCCGAAAAAAAGAAGCCACCGGCAAGACAGGGTAAGCCTATGGCTTACTGTCTTGTCGGTGGCCTCTCATATCTGCATAGCAAGTTTGGTTTAACCAACCGAAGTGTTCAAAGCAAGTGACCTGGAGATGGAATTACGCAGTCTGTTTCACCTCAACCATTCCGTCGTTTTGCCGTATTCAGTTTTTAGCCGATCAATAGTATCGGATTTGCCCTTCCGGGGCATAAAGGTCAATCTTGTCGTGTCGGCGTCCTTTTTGGACTCGAACCGCTACGGTTCCGCACCTTTTGCATTCATACTTGATTTTCCCCTCATCATTTCTATATCCGTAAAGCAATGCTCCGCAGTTGGAGCAATACATCGGTATAGGTGTCCAATTATCTTTTGTCACGCACATCACCTCATTAAGTTCCTTGACGCTTTCAGGGCTGATGAATGGTGGCATCCTTAGAGAACTGCTCTTTTCTTGCCTTCTACAAACCACTTTCCGTTTTCTTCATCGAAAAGGAAGGTTTCCGTGCCGCATATCATTACCGTATAACGAAGCCCTGTTCCACCGACCTTGGTCGATGCCGCACGACAGCAGTGCCTTACACGGTCGATCTCGTAGACCTCACCATCTTCAAATTTGATTTTTCGGGGTCGAGCCGTTCCATCCGTCTTATGGGTAACATCGACTTCCACATATACCTTGCGCCGTTCTTCTTCCATCCTTACACCTCATAATTCTTCATACTGGCAACCAGCCTACCAAAATGGCGATAGCCATCCAATGGCTTGTCAGAAACTTTGAACTTAGGACGATCATCGCCGGAATTGTTCAGATAGCAGGAAAGGTGTCCGTCCTTGAAGTCCTTGCTGACATCAAAGATAAGAAACATTCCCTCATAAATGCCGTAGTGAGTGAAATGGTTCCCTCCATCTGCACGGAAAATAATCAGATCATTGCTGCACCCCTGCAACAAACAGGACGGCATCGAAACATAGGTTTCAATCTCATCAGGCACAACAATTCCATCAATCTTGTTACTGCTTGTACTAATCATACTGACCTCCTTAACAAAGCACCCCGGTCGGCATAGTAATCTCAGGCTTTTCACTCGGCATCCGGAGATTTTGAAAAAGAATGCCGTTGCGGATGCTGTTCTTGCCAAACCGCTGGCGAATGGTTTCAATGCACTGGTCGAGCCTTTCTGCTTTCTCAATCTTTTCGATGTTCATAAACAAATCGACTTGTCGGGGCGTGTCCTGTGGCACCAAGTTGATTGCCTGAATCGTGACTGAGCGAATCGGGTTCCTCCAGTCGTATCTTTTTTCAAAGAGGGCAAAAGCCGCTTTTGCGATCAACATTGGGGATTGTGTAGGCATATCCAATGCCGTTTGCCATTGCTTTGAAAAAAGTGTGTTGTCCCGTATGTGAATGGCGACTCCATCCGCACACTTTTTGTGGACACGGAGTTTATGTCCGATGTCCTGCGTCAATTCGAGAAAGACGGGCCACACCTGCTCGTCGTTCTCCAAATCTTCGATGGTAGTAATTCCGTGTCCCACGCTCTTAACCGGAGAAACAAAGTCGGCGTTCATAACACGGGATCGGTCATTACCGTTTGCATACTGCCAAAGAGCAATTCCGTTTTTACCGAGCCGTCGGTTCAGAAAGTCAGGATCGGTCTTAGCTAAATCGCCAATGGTTCTAATGCAATAGCTATCTAATACACGCTGCGTTGCCCGTCCCACACCGAGCAAGTCCGCTGCGGGGAGTCCCCATATTTTTTCCTGAAAGCTATCCTTCGGAATGACTGTCACAGCATCCGGCTTTTTCATATCCGAACCGAGCTTGGCAAATATCTTATTGAAAGACACACCGACTGAGATGGTCAATCCCAGCTCAAACTTGATAGTTTCTCTTATGTCATTTGCCACCTTTTCGGGTGAACCGAAGATGTTCTCTGTACCACTCACATCCAACCAACACTCGTCCATTCCGTAAGGCTCGACCTGATCGGTATAGCGGCTGTAAACGCTTCTTGCCAGCTTGGAATATTTGATGTACTCCTCAAAGTGCGGAGGCACAACAACAAGGTTTCTGCACTTCTGCTTTGCTTGCCATACAGCATCGCCGGTTTTTATCCCAAAGGCTTTTGCGGCGTAGTTTTTTGCGAGAACGATACCGTGTCGTTCTTCTACCGAACCACAGACTGCGACAGGATACTTCTTCAAAGCCGGGTCGAGCATACATTCAACCGACGCATAAAAGTTGTTCATATCGCAATGCAGTATTGATCTGCTCAACTAAATCACCTTATTTCTTGGAAATTCTGCGAAACCTCTTGACAAACCAAAGTGTCGTGTTGTATCATATGAACACGACATAAGTGTCGTTGTTGTGATTCAGATTATAGCACGACACCAATGTCGTGTCAATAAGAAGTGACGAAAAAAATGTCGTGTTGCTAAAAATAGAAATCTTATGGAGGGAATTGATAATGAAGTTCAGCGACAGATTAAAAGGGCTGAGAGAAAAAAATGATATGACGCAGGAGCAGCTTGCTAAGGTTTCCGGTGTTTCCCCCCGTACCATACAGAGATACGAATGCGGAACCTCTCGTCCTCGCTTGGATGCAGCGGAGAAGCTGGCAAAGGCACTTAATATTTCCGTGGATCAGCTTCTGGGTACGGATGGTATGCTCGTTGCTCAGGCTGCGGAGCAGTACGGCGCACGAGGTGCCAAACAAGCGCAACAGCTCACAGATGAAGTAACCGGTTTGTTTACCGGCGGCGAGTTGGCACAGGATGATATGGATGTTATGATGCAAGCTATTATGGATGCCTATTGGCTTGCGAAAGAGAAAAACAAAAAGTACACCCCAAAGAAGTACCGTTCTAAGGGCAAGCAGGACTGAGTCCTGTTTATGGGACACATTGTTTGTTAGAATGGAAACAGGAATAAACTGAAAAGGGGTGAAGCCGATGTATGTAAGCACTTCGGAAATCGTACAAAAAGCAAACTCCATTGTTGCTCAATGCGGAACCCGTGATCCTCTCAGAATAGCAAGGGACTTAGGAATCGAGGTAATGTATTATCCGTTCAATGAACAGCGTGGAGCATATAAAGTCTTGATGCGTAATCGCTTCATCTTTATCAAAAATGATCTGCATCCGGTTATGGAGAACATCGTGCTACTTCACGAATTAGGGCACGATGCTTTACACCGGGAGGAAGCCACGAAAGTCGGGGGCTTCAAAGAGTTTGAGATTTTCAATATGAGGGACAACCGTATGGAGTACGAAGCCAATCTCTTTGCCGCACAGATTTCCCTATCAGATGAGGACTTCCTTGAACTTGCAGAAAGAGGATGCGACACGCAACAGATCGCACGGACATTGAACTCAGATATTAACCTTGTCGCTCTAAAAGCCGATACGCTGATTTCTCAGGGCTACCGTTTGCGCCAACAGGAGCATTGTAACGATTTTCTGCGATACGACAAATAACTAAGATGCCACCCTTTCGGATGGCATCTTTTTTATCACCTTTAATCAGCGCAAGCCGGTTTCGTTTTTTAGCTCAAACCTGAAAGAGAGCGCATCACCAAGTCGATGTCTTTGTTTTCAAGTTCCTGAATGATGTGCAGATAGGTTTTTTGCGTAGTGGTCATACTCGAATGTCCAAGACGCCGGGCAACGCTCGCAATGGAAACGCCCGTAAATAACAGCAAAGAGGCGTGTGTATGCCGTAATCCGTGGACAGAGATGACAGGGATGTTACAGGCTTTGCAATGCCTGCCGAGAATGTCGTTCACCGTCGAATTGTAGACAGTGGAGTTGACAAAGATGGGCTTATCTTCGGGAAGGTGCTTTACCAATTCAGAAAATTGAATGACAGTTTGCCAGTCAATTTGAATTTTCCGCACAGACGACTTGTTCTTCGTAGGCTGGAAGCCGCCCTTTCCCTTGTAGTCCCAAGTCTTGCTTATGGACAGTGTTTGATGGGCAAAGTCGAAGTCTTTCGGGGTAAGAGCCAGTGCTTCAGAAAAGCGCATCCCCGTCTTTGCTACCAACAGGATAAAGTAGTCCCAATTCACCTTATCCTTTAGGTCAAGCGAGATCAGCAGCGTGTGTAGCTCAAATTGATTGAGATACTTGATTTTCTTAGCAACCGGTGGCTTCCCCTTGATGATTGCCTTGCGAGTAGGATCTCTTTCAATCAAGCCCTCATCAACAGCATCAAGAATAGCTCCCTTGAGCTGGTGGTGAAAATCCATCGTGGTTTGGCGCTCGTGGAACTCAGCATAGTCGTTCAGCAGCTGCTGATAAGCGATCCGGTTCATATCACATACTCTCAGGTTTGGGACGAGCTTAACGAGCCATTTCTGCGTCATTAGGTACTTATCCATCGTCACCTTTCTGATTGCGCCCTTCTTATACACCGTAATCCATTTTGCATAATATTCACAGAACAAGTCTGTTCGTTTGGTTTCTGTTAGCATCAGAAGTCCTCCATTTCATTAAAAATGGCTTACGCTGATGAAGGGTGATAAGGTTGTCGAGTTGGTCTAAATAAGCACCGATCTTCCGTTGTTCCTCGACTGAAGGTACAGGTATTTCAATTTTCAGAAAATCAGACTCGTGTATTCGCCATTGTCCATAGATAACACCTTGACGCCATTTGACCATAGCATTTATAAAGTCTTTTCTGACTAATCTTCTTCCCAAAAAATCCGAGTCAGCAATTCCAGTAGGCTCAAAAATGCTATATACCGGTGAAATGCAGGCTTTTCCGTACTTATTCAGACCTATTGAGCCGGTTTCGAGGTTGTTAGAGCTATATATAAAATCGCCTTTCTCTGTTTTCTTATACAGCTTGTTTACCGTGTCCGTAACTAAGGCACTTCGGTCATAACGCTCACCTTTAGGGGCAACACCTTCATTTGCTATGAATGCCATAAGAGGATATTCGTCGCTCATTGGTGCTTGCTGGTTACGCTCTATGAGCAAATCGCCAACCTTACGCTGTTCCCAAGAAAAATCAAAAGAGCCAAGGAAACACCTTGGCTCTCTTGTTAAGACCGCATATTTTTTCATTTTTCGGCTTGCTTTAGCGGTGATGGCACTCATTACGGCATATCAACCTCAAATCCACCGGTAAGAATGAACTGCCGCAAAAGCTGATCCGTTTTCATATTGACCTTGGGCGGAATCAACTTGGTTTGTTCATATGCTTCAAAGAACGCTTTTGCTTTGGACTTATCGACGCTCTTTTTCAGCTCGTCAAACCTGCCAAACTCATTGATAGTCGCTTCATTCAGGTTAAGCCCCATCATATTCCTGAGTTTATCCTCATCAAGACCGAAGATGGTTGCAAAACGGTGAATTTGGTCATCTTTTGCTCTAAACTGATACTCCGTGATGTAGTCACGAAGCGTTTTTCCGTCCTCGGCAATGACATCGCCTCGCTCAATGTCGTGCAGAAAGATATTTGCGTATTTCTGCTCCTCTTGCGTTAGGGCAGCAAAAGTCTTGTGAAGTTCTGCCTTTGCTTGCTCAATAGATTCCTCGGAAGAGCCTTCCTGTCGAATCAATTTGAGGTACTTATCGAAACGACTGTTCATATAATCGGCATCAATAACCCCTGTGTCAATTTCAGTCAGGTATCCAACAAGATCGTATGGTATATCTATATCTTGTGATCCGGGATCATCGGGAGAAGCAGCGGAAAGCTCTTTATAACGCTGTGCCAAAATCAAAAATGCGTTCTCATCGAACTCCATTGTAATTTCAATCGAATTACCGCTTTCCTCGTCCTTGAATGAGTAGGTGTGTTTGTCCCACCTAAATCCTTGGATTTTAGCAGCTTCAAGGTATCCGTTGAAATCTCTAAACAGCGAGGCGAACTTAGCTCTTACGGTTCCGTCCGCAGGCAACTTTTCAAAGTCAGGGATACCAGCATTCTTGAACAAATAGGCAATATCATCAAACACAGCGTTGAGCTTTCCGAGGTTGTAAGACAGTTTTTCAACGAACAGACCTATCGGTCTATCGCCGGAATAGAGCTTAACAGCTTTGCTCACATTCTGCTCCATCGTATGCGGCTTGCGATAATATCTGATGATGCCAAAAGGCTTATCGGGTCCGAAAAGTCTGTTGGTTCTGGAAAATGCCTGAATGATGTTCTCATACTCCAGTATCTTGTCCATATACAGCGTGTTGACCCACTTAGAGTCAAAGCCGGTAAGCATCTGATCCACTACAATCAGGAGGTCGAGCTGCTTCTCAGGCTCTCTTTCGACCCGCTTATATTGCTCTTTGTGGGCAAGGCGTAGAGAAAGGTCTTTTTTGAAGCGAGCGTGTGTAGCAATCGAAAAATCCTGACCAAACATCATATTATAGTCAGTAAGAATTTCGATTAAGCCTTGCTCTTTATAGAAAGCAATCGGCTGCCCTCTGTATTCTTTGTAGTCACCATCTTCATTGCTGATATTGGGGTCAAAAAGGCAACTGATCCTAAGTTTCGGCATTGCAGCCTTCAGCAGTCGATAGTAGTCTATTGCTTCGGGGATGCTGCTCGTTGCAAAGATTGCGTGGAATTTCCCGTTGTGGCTCAAGGTAAGCCAATTTTCCTGAATATCCTCAACAACCTTGCTTTGATGCTCCGAGGAAAGGTACTGAGTCTTTGGAAGATAATCTTCAATGCCCTTGACCCACTTTCCGTCATCGCCCAAGAAGCCCGCCATCTTGACGGTGGAGGAGTCCATATACTCATAGAATATTTTTGCCTTTTGGGGATTGCTGATTGCTTCTTCTTCGGTTGCTGCTTTTGCTTTTTCCAAAGCAACCACCTTGCGGACATCCTTATCACGGAAAGTCAGGACTTTATAAGGGTCAAATCCAAGCACATTCTTATCCCTGATACCATCAGCGATGCTATATCTATGGAGTTCATTGCCAAAAACATCTGTTTGGGCATTGTTTTTCTTTGCATTCTCCTCAAACACCGGTGTGCCGGTAAAGCCAAAGAAGATGGCATTGGGAAATGTTTCCTTGATGATGGATAGCATATCTCCAAAAGTTGAACGATGAGCCTCGTCAACAATAAAAACAAGCCGTTTGCCGTTGATTATTTCAATATCGCTTGCATTAAGTCCTCCGTCCTCATCTCGGATATTGCTCATCTTCTGAATAGAGGTAACAATTAGGGTATCTGCCGTTGCGTTGCTTTTCAGCTTAGTCAAAAGGACATATGTGTTCTCTGTTGCCTGCACGGTTTCGTTCTCGTCCGCAAATGCCCGATATTCCTTGAGCGACTGCGTTCCTAACTCAATACGGTCGGTAAGGAAAATAACCTTATCAGCATCATTGGAGTTTGCAATCAACTGAGCAGACTTAAAGCTCGTCATCGTCTTACCTGAGCCGGTAGTGTGCCAAATGTAGCCGCCACGCTGCTTACCGCTATCCCACTTCGTTTTAGACACAACATCGGAAATTGCGCTGGCTGCGTAATACTGGTAGCTTCGCATTACCTTCAGAACACCGTCAGCATTGTCGGCAACAGTATAAAAACCAATGAGCTGGTGCGCCATAGGGATGGACAGCAGCGAGGAGGCGATAGCTTTCCAATCGTTGATAGGCTCATTATTGAAGTCAGCCCAATGGAAATAGTAATCCGTATTGAACTTTCCGTCAGGTCCGGGATTCGCAAAATAACGAGTTTCTTCAGGGTTCATTGCAACAAACACCTGAACGAGCGAGAACAATCCGGTAAAAACGCCCTCATATGAGTATTTCTCAATCTGATTATATGCTTGACTGACGGGGACACCGCTGCGCTTCAGCTCAATATGTATAACCGGCATACCATTGATGAGCAGCATCAAATCGCCACGACGGTCATTCAGCATTTTTGACTTGCTCGGAAAGGCTGGTTGCTGTACGATCTGATACCGGCTCTGTCCAGCGGCGATTTCTCTGCGATCATATATTTTCAAGCTGATTTCAGTGCCAAAATGGAGCTTGTCGTCAGGGTTATCACGCTTGATGGACACAGTTTTTCCGTTGATAAAGCCATTGAGTTTTAACGGGGTTCTAAGTTCCGTGATCTGCTCAATAATCTGCTGCATTTCGCCATCCGTAAGAGGATAGTTATTCAAGCGGTCAATTCCACGATTGTTATCATACAGGATCTTTGCCCAATTTCGGATGAGGTCTTGCTCGGTTGGGTTCTTGATAACTTCTTTTTCCCAGCCTTTATCCGCCAAGACTTTAATCAGGGCTTCCTCAAAGTCCGCTTCTTTTTTGAATGTCATTCGATTTCCTCCTTCCTGCGATATTGATGTCACACGAACATCTTTTCAAGCATAGATTTCTTGATATTTTGAAGCTTTTCTAACTCACGCTGATGAAGGGTGATAAGGTGGTCAAGCTGTC
>ERZ1027043.174-NODE-174-length-19626-cov-5.472842_pt1 | contig 19626 bp, 20 predicted proteins | sample MGYA00519434_ERZ1027043 | MGnify/ENA primary metagenome ERZ1027043 (study PRJEB26926, sample SAMN06164583) | human gut metagenome | biome: ENVO:00009003; feature: ENVO:2100002; material: ENVO:00002003 | host: Homo sapiens | place: USA | collected 2012 ...
AGGAAACTATCGACACCTACAACACCGGCGAGAGCCGTGGGCGGGAAACTTCCCACTCGCTCAACTATCAGAAGCTCGGCAAAGAGCTGATGAGCCAGGATGAGCTGGCCGTCATGGACGGCGGCAAGTGCATCCTCCAGCTGCGCGGTGTGCGGCCTTTCCTCTCGGACAAGTACGACATCACCAAGCACCCCAATTACCCGTACACCGCCGACGCGGACCCCAAGAACGCCTTTGACATCGAGGCGTTCCTGTCCACCCGGCTCAAGCTCAAGCCCAACGAGGTCTACGATGTGTATGAAGTAGACGCAGAGGGCGTGTAAATCTGTTCCGCTGTGAAAGACCTGCTAATAAAAGTCAAGTAGAAATTTCAGATTTTTAGGGAGGCGAAAAAATGCAATACAAAATCAAGCCGCTGAGCATCTCAAAATTAAAACGGCGGCCAGCCAGATGGTATAGAGTGTAAAAATCAGTCGTGCTCCAGGGATTCCAAGTAGGCTTTCACAGAAGCGTAGTAGATGCGCAGGAACTTGTTGGCAGAGGCCATCATGTAGACACGATATGGCTTGCCTTCAGAGCGTTTCTTGTCCATGAACTGGTACACCGGCTCGTCTATTGGAGCACATTGCAGGATGACGCTCATCACCAGAAAGAGCGTCCTGCGCAGTGAGGCAGATCCTCGCTTGGAAATGCTACGGCTACGGACATCTATTTGACCGGATTGGTAGGGCGGGGCGTCAATACCCGCAAAGGCAACCAACGCTTTTTTGGAATGAAAACGGCGTACATCGCCAATTTCAGCCAGGAGTTGAGGGCCGAGGGTTGGGCCAACACCAAACATCCCCATCACTACAGGATACTCCGGCAGAGAAGCTGCCAGGGATTGCATCTCCTGTTTGAGAGCAGCTAACGCGGAAGAAGTTGTCTGGAGTTGAGAAATGGCCTGTTCTACCAAAAGTTTTGCCGTATCCGTTTTCGGTATGACACCGAAGTGTCTGCAAGCAGAGGCATAAATATCCAGCGCCTTATCCTCGCTGAAATTGTAGCCGTGCTTTCTGCACCACTTCTGGTATTGGGTAGTAAAGGCCTTCTCAGACCGGCCACAAACGCACTCGCAATGCCAAAAAGTAGCGACAAAGTCCACCCACTTCTCGCTGCCATCGGCGCGGGGCGGACTGGTAAACAAGCGATTTGCGTCTGGGAAGGTGGTGTCCAGCAGGGAGATCAGGTTATTCTTCAGCATGGTCTGAACTTTGGAATACTGTTGGTACTGCCGGTAGCAGATTTTCAGCATGAGTCGGGTATCCTCCTCCGGGATATATCTCGGCAATGTGAGCCAGTGGTCAAGACCGTAGTTGGCCAGCTTTACGGCATCCTTTTTGTCGGTTTTGGCCCGTCTTAAACTGTTGTTTCCGTAGTCATGCACCAGCATTGCATTGACTACCGAGACATAAAGGCCCGCGTCGTGGAGCAGCCAGGCCACCGGAGCATGGTAATTACCCGTGGATTCCATCACCACACGGGTCTCGCCGTCCAGGCTTTTGAGCAGTCCTGCCAGCTCGCTCAGTTCATTGGCGGTGTGACGTACTTCAAAGGGTGAAACCACTACCTCTCCGAAGGGCCGCATGACTGCAATCATGCTCTTACCCTTGGAAACATCGATGCCAACGCAGTTCATTCACATTCCTCCAATACAAAGAATCTGCAACCGGAATCCATCTTTTCTCGCTGCCGATTCAATCTATTGTGTGACACGAACTCTCCGACATCCGGTGGTTCAACCTGCTTAAATCGAACGCTGCAACGAGAGGATGGCTAACAGTCTTTCACACGGACATACAAGCCCAAGGAGTGATTGGTCAGCCAGTTGCTCCTCTCATTGTAGCTTAGGCACGAGATGGAGGGAAAGCCGGACTGGCTGCCCGGCTTTCCTGTCCAAATTTATTGTAATAGGAGTGTTTGAGATAGAAGAGCGAAGCCATGATGAAAAAATCATGCGCCGGCTTTCAGAACATTTAGACGCTGTAAAGGAAAAGCACCCGGAATGGGTCGGCATTTTCTTGCAAGGGTCGCAAAATTATAAGCTCGACTACGAGGGGAGCGATGTAGATTCAAAGCTCATCGTCCTCCCCTCTTTCGAGGATTTTGTATTGAACCGAAAGCCGTATAGTTACACGCACATCATGGAAAATGATGAGCATGTGGATGTGAAAGACATCCGACTGATGTTTGATTGCTTCAGAAAACAGAACATCAACTTTGTTGAGATCCTTTTCACGAAGTACAGAATTCTTAATCCGAAGTATGCGTCTCTTTTTCAGCCGGTCTTGGACTCCCGCGAACTGATCGGAAGATACAACGACTTTGCATCTCTGAATTGTATGGTAGGCACCGCAATGGAGAAGCAAAAGGCGCTCTGCCACCCGTATCCGGCCACAATAGATAAGATTGAACGGTTCGGGTACGACCCAAAGCAATTGCACCATATTTTAAGGCTTGACGAATTCATGACAAGATGGCTTGCAGGTGAGGCATATGAAGATTGCCTGCTCTCCAAGAAAGCAGATTATCTCAAACAAATTAAATTTGGGTGCCTGAGTAAAGATGACGCTGTTAATATGGCGGAAGTCTACACATCAAAGATGAAAGAGACAAAGGCAAAATATATGGAAGAGCATACGCCAACCGTTAATCGAGCCGTTGACTATGTATTAAACCAGACGCTGATTGATCTGTTTAAGTACAATTTCAAAAGCGAGATCGGCTGTGTTGCTTGAGTATATGGAGGGACAATATGAAACCGATGTTTATGATGATGGTCGGGCTTCCTTACAGCGGGAAGTCCTGCTATGCGGAAAAGCTGAAAGAAGAGTTTAATGCTGTGGTTCATTCCAGCGACGCAATCCGCGAAGAGATCCTTGGGGATGTCCAGGATCAGAATAATAATGGTAAGGTGTTTGATGTGCTTCACCGCCGTGTGATCGAGGATTTGAGCAACGGCAGAAATGTCATTTACGACGCAACGAATATCAACTATAAGCGCCGTATGGACACCATTCAGCGGCTGAGCAAAGTCCCGTGCGAAAAAGTGTGCGAATTCATGGCAACTCCTTTTGCCGATTGCGTGGAGCGCAGCAAGCATCGGGATCGCGTTGTCCCCTATGAAGTCCTGGAGCGGATGTATAAGTCCATTTGGATTCCCCAGTATTATGAGGGATGGGACAAGATTCATGTGATTTACCCGGATGGTTTTAAGACGCTGGATGTGAAAGAGCTTTTCTGGGGTGAAAACGGCTTGGCCTGGCTGGATCAGGATAATCCCCATCATGATCTGACGGTTGGCGCTCACTGCATTGCTACATATGCGAACATTCACAACGGTTCCCCTGAGCTGTATGAGGCGGCAATGCTGCATGATATCGGCAAAGCCTTTACCAAGGCGTTTAAGAACAGCCGGGGTGAAGACACTGACATTGCTCATTACTATGAGCACCATCATGTCTCCGCATATGATAGCCTCTTTTACACCCAGCCAGCTCTCGATGTCCTCTATGTCGCTGGGGTGATTCAGTGGCATATGCGCCCCTTTGAATTGGAGCGTGTTCCCCACGCCGAAAAAGCTGTCGCAAAGTTTAAGAGACTGATTGGCGACAAAATGTACGCGGATGTCATGGCTCTTCACGAGGCGGACATCAAGGCAAAGATGGCACCTGCGGAGGAAACGAAATGAAGTGCTCCATATGCGGCAAAGAAGTCCTAAAGGTAAACCCATGTCCATACAACAAGGAGTACGGCTTTGTGTGCGAGAGTTGTTGTGAGAAGTGTTTTCAAACAGAGCCGTTCCCCTGTTGGGAGTACATTGAAAGAATGGGCAACCGTTATAGAGAGGGGATGTTTTTATATACACAAAAGAAAATTTAGAGACCATGCAATCCTGGAGCTTGGATAAGAAAATCCAAGTTACAACCGCTCGCATTATAGAATGGTACGGACATTATAATGGATTGGTCTATGTCGCATTTTCTGGTGGGAAAGATTCTACCGTCCTTCTCGATTTGGTGCGCAAAATATATCCAGATGTGCCGGCTGTATTTTGTGATACTGGTCTTGAATTTCCTGAAGTCCGGCAGTTTGCAATGAACACAGAAAATGTAGTTGTTTTGCGCCCAGAAATGAACTTCAGAAAGGTAATTGAGACATACGGTTATCCAATCGTATCAAAGCGAGTTGCCGACACTGTGGAATACGGCCATAAGCCTGGATCTTTTCGCTGGAAAGAGCTTCACGGGGAAATCGTAAGAAGTAACGGGACAAAATCAGAGTTCAATTGTGAAAAGTGGTGCTATCTGTTGGACGCGCCATTCAAGGTTTCTTCACGGTGCTGTAATGTCATGAAGAAAAAGCCTATGAAGAAGTATTCAAAAGAAACTGGTAGAGTCCCCATTATTGCTACCATGGCTAACGAAAGCAGATCCAGGCGATCTACATGGATGTCAACGGGATGTAATGCGTTCAACAAGAAATCTCCATCCTCTCAGCCTATGTCTTTTTGGACTGAAGACGATGTGCTCCAGTACCTCCATACCTACAATGTCCCCTACGCCTCTGTATATGGCGACATTGTACCCTGTGGGGGGGGTGGACGACGACAGGAGAACGCCGTACCGGATGTGTATTTTGTGCTTTCGGAGCACATCTTGAGAAAACCCCAAACCGTTTTCAGCGCTTGAAGCAAACCCATCCAAAACTATGGGATTACTGTATGAGATCGTGGGAGGATCACGGTCTCGGTATGCGAAAGGTATTGGAGTATATTGGGGTATCGTGTGATTGAAAGGAGTGTTTTTATCAAGTTCATCAGTAAAATTTTATCTTCCTGTGTAATAGCTGCCCTGCTGGTATTCCCATCACAAGCCGCAAGTTCTGAAGAGATCCAACAGCAAATTGACAGCGCAATCGAAAAGCAGAATATGGCGCATCAAATTGCGGAGTATGTAAGGAGTTTTGGAGAAAGCGAAAGCCACCCGGCAATTCTTTTTGCCCAGGAGAAATGGTGGGAGCAGCAGCGCATTCTCACAAATCTCTACCAACAGTACGACCAGGCCGTTCAAGAGGAAAATAGCAAAGGGAAATATATCGGCACATTCCGTATCTCCCATTATTGCCCGTGCTCGACCTGTAATGGAGGATATTCTGGAACCGCATCCGGCGCTCCCCTTACCCCATTGGTATCAATAGCCGTTGATCCGTCCGTCATCCCTCTTGGCAGTACGGTTTACATAGACGGATATGGAGAGTTTAAGGCACATGATACGGGCGGCGCAATTAAGGGAAACAGAATTGATGTATGTGTTGGAAGCCATTCAGAAGCGTACCGTCTCGGTGTCGTATATCGTGATGTGTATGTGAAGTAGGTGCTGATATGAACAATTGCTTTTTACTTCTGCTTATGATCTTTCTCCATATTGTGGACGATTACTATTTACAAGGGATTCTCGCCTCAATGAAGCAAAAGGAGTGGTGGCACAAAGCCGCTCCAGAGAAAATGTATCGGTACGATTATATCGTAGCCCTAATTATGCACGGATTTAGTTGGGCATTTATGATTATGTTACCAATCGCCATCAGTATGGAATTTCAATGTCCTATCGGATTTATTTTTGCTTTCTTGGTGAATTTTATCGTCCATGCGCTGGTAGATAATATGAAAGCAAATGAAAGGAGGATAAATCTGATATGCGACCAGTCGATCCATATCGCGCAAATCATTTTGACATTCTTGGCATTTACATGAAGAGCAAAAAAGAAAGGAGCTAATACCAATCCTGGTGAACCAGGTTCTCAGAAGATTGATAAGTCTGAGGTAAAATTGTTTGTTACTGCGTGAAAGCCTTATGGCAAGTAATATGGGAGGATTAAACAGTTGACCGCATCCAGTTTGGTTTGTGGTCGGTATGAAGCACATTGCAAGTGTCAGCTTCGGCAAGGATTCTCTTGCCATGCTGCTCCGTCTCGTGGAAGAGAATTGGCCGTTAGACTATGTTGTATTTTACAACACTGGAATGGAGTTTGACTGCATCTACAACATTCGGGATAAGGTCAAACCCATGTTGCAGGAAAGAGGGATTTCTTATGTCGAGTTAAATCCGAAGCGTCCATTTTTATACTCTATGCTTGAGAAAAAAGTGTGCAGCAAGCAAAAGGGCGTTCACTTGGGATATGGTTGGTGTGGAGGCTTGTGCCGCTGGGGAACATCCGAAAAATTACAGTCTATCAGAGAATTCAAAAGAAGCCTGAATGATTTGGTAATCGACTATGTAGGTATCGCAGCGGATGAGCAAGGCAGATTTGAAAAGGCGAGTCAGGATGGTAAAGTTATGCCGTTGGTACAGTGGGGCATGAGAGAATCAGACTGCCTAAAATATTGTCATGACCATGGATTTTACTGGGTTGAAAAAGTGTCAAACGCCGGCGTAGAGTACATGGATCTCTATGATATCCTGGATCGTATTTCGTGTTGGTGCTGCTGTAACAAAAACCTAAAAGAATTGAGAAATATCTATCGGTATTTGCCGCAGTATTGGCGCAAGTTACGCGATCTGCAAAGCCAAATTGAACGCCCATTCAAAGGGTATTACAAAGGTCAGGCCAAAGGCATCTTTGAGCTTGAAGAACGATTCTCAAAAGAAATTAGTTAATCAATTCAGGAGTGATTCAATGAAAATGGATATCGTTGCTGGCAGCAAGAACGACGAGTTCTATACGCCAGAGTATGCAATTTACCCAATTCTAAAATATCTTCCGCCCCCCCCGTGAGGATTTGGTGCCCTTTTGATACGGAGGACAGTCTATTCGTAAAACTATTTCGAGGTAGGGATTATGATGTAATTGCAACGCACATTATGAACGGCCAGGATTTCTTTTCAATTCAGCCGCCAGAGTGCGACTTTATTATCAGCAATCCGCCGTATTCACTCAAAGCAGATGTGTTTGACCGACTATTCCAAATTGGCAAACCGTTTGCAATGCTTGTCGGTGTGGTTGGCCTGTTTGAGAGCCAGAGGCGGTTTAACATGTTCAAGTCACATGACTTTGAGATCATGTATATGAACAAACGAGTATCCTATTTCAAGGATTACTCAGAGCAAACACCGTCACTAAATCCGCCATTCAGCAGTGTATATGTGTGTAAAGATATGCTCCCGAAGCAGATTGTATTTGAAGAAATTCAAAAGACCGCCGCATGATGGCAGATATGGAGGTTGTAAAATGCAAGAGGTAAAAGCAATTACATTGGTACTGGAAAACTGTGAGTGTATTTCGTTCCAGCGCTCTCAGATCGGAGTATTCTGGTGTGACGAGATTCATAGCTGCGTTTCCAGAATCGCCATGAACAGTATTTCCAAGCATCTATATTGCAAAGAGCTGTTTGTGGAACTTAATAAATCCGCAGATCAGCCGTATGAGACATTTGACCAGATGAGTGAGCGAACCGCATTCCAGCGTCTCCTGGAGTTCCAAGATATTACCCATATTGAAATCGAATATGACGATGGAACAAAGGAGTATATTGCAGTCCCTTGGGATGAAAGGGACGATTATACAAACCTATATCAGTCTTGCACAAAAAGCAAGAGTGGACATCTTTATGTGTTAGTATGCCCAGATAAGAAAATTACTGATGTCGTTGACCAGGAATACATTGACGATCCAGATATGGCAGATATCCATTGGGATTTGTTGTCTGAATAAAGGAGGAATTTTTACGAATTACAAAACTGCCCTATTCTGCGAGTTCGATAAGTATGCCGCAGAGAGCTATTGCGCAGTCCATGGCGTAGAGCCGTCATTAAATATTGGTGATATCACAAAGGCAGATGAGAAATCTGTCCCTGATTTCAATACGATGTTTGGCGGAAGCCCTTGCCAAGACTTCTCAATCGCGGGCAAGCAGGGGGGGGGCTGCATGGACATGTAAAAGCTGCGGCCATACATACAATCCCTTAGAAGCCCACTACACTATGCGGGACAAATGCCCCAAGTGTGGATCAACAGAGATTGAAAAGACGAGATCCTCTCTCTTGGTAGAGTGGCTCAGATTTTTGAGGGAAAAGAAACCTCGATTTGCCATTTATGAGAATGTCAAAAACATCGTAGGCGCTCGTTTTAAGGCGACCTTTGACCTCTTTGTAAAGGAGCTGGAGGACTACGGCTACAATGTTTATTGGCAAGTTTTGAATGCAAAGAACTATGGTATTCCTCAAAACCGCGAGCGCGTCTACTGCGTAATCATTCGTAAAGACCTTGACAATGGGAAATTCAACTTCCCCTCCCCTATCCCTCTAAAACACTCTCTCAGTGATATGCTGGAGCAGAATGTTGACGGGAAGTATTATCTCAGCGATGAAAAAGTCGCTGGCATGATTGCCCCCCCCCGCTGCGTGAAATCAGCAGAACCGTCCGAACAAGCGGACGAAGTTCAGCCGACAGACACACATGGGATCTGCTGCCAGCAGATTGGTGCGAAGCTGGGTCAAAAAGGAACATCGTTTGAAGGATATAGCGATGTCGCCATGACTTTGCTTGCGCGTGATTATAAGGGGTTTGGAAATCAGCCAATGACGGGGGTTATAGAAGTTGATTGATAAAATACTGCAAGTTGGCAATTGGACAAAAGGCTCAAAGATAGATAATCCGCAGCGTGGCCGTGTATACGACCCCAGCGGTATATCTCCCGCCTTAACCTGTATGGGGGGGGTAATTTGGAGCCACACATTATAATTTACGATGATTACAATAGGAGGATCAAGTCAGATCAGACTTGTATAGGGACTGTTATGCCAAATTTCAAAAATGATGCTCCCGGCAATGGGACAAAACTAATTGAGACATACGATGACATTACAATGCTTGGCGGTCTGCAAAAGCACCAAACCCCGCGATCCGATGGCATTTGCCCATGCGTGAACAGTGCCGCTGGAATGGGCGGAGGGCAAACGCCAATCGCAATCCGTCCTGGTTTCCGTGTGCGAAAGCTCACCCCAAAGGAGTGTTGGCGGCTTATGGGATTTGAAGACCATGATTTTGAAAGTGCCAAATCCAGAATGAACGAAAATCTTTATAACGGGAAAGACCGTTCTTCTTCCCAGCTCTACAAACAGGCCGGCAACAGCATCGTGGTAGATGTGCTGCTCCACATTATGGAAAACCTGTACGATGCGATGCCGTATCTTTTCGATGATATGGTTGTCGGTTCTTTCTTCTCAGGTATCGGCGCATTTGAAAAAGCTCTTACGAAACTGGACACGCACAAAAGCGCTGAGCTTCCCTCGCCCATCGGGGAGGAACCTGATCTCCAGCAGATTGGCTATATCAACGACTATAACGGTGATGCCAACAGAGTTTACAATGGTGACGGAATTTCTCGTACCATCAAGGCTGACGCTGGTGGGGGGGTGCAAAAACAGGATGGTACAAAGTAGTACAGAAGTGAGATGCGAAACATTATGTATCAATTCAAAGGTAAATGGCAAGCAGCCGTCATTATCGAATAGAATTTATGATACATCTGGTGTTGCCGCTGCTGTGACAACTTCTGATTACTTTATGCCAAGATATCAAATAAAAGGATGAGCAAAGTGGCAGGTGATACAATCCACCCCGATACTTGTCCTGAGCGGTTTATCGGGATAATTGATCCGCAGGGGAGAAAAGCAAAGGCAAATAAAATTTCATTTGTCTGTCCAACGCTTCGCGCACAAATACACGGAAATCCCCCTTGTGCGGTCTATGAGGTGAGAGAACAAGTTGGAGAACATTGTAAGAATCAAGCAGGCAACGAAAAAAGGTTTTATTGAATGTGTTGTGGGGGGGGGCTGTGGATCTGTCCTATCCAAACAGTAAAACCAGACGAGGCAGAGTCCAGGACGGCGGAAGAATTTGCCCCACAATTACAGCTCAAACAACTGGGATTTGCGTGATAGAAAAATCCCCAAACCCAGAAAAACCTCTTGACATTTTAGGAAAACCTGTTATACTGTAATAGGAATTAGTTAAGCAATTCTGACACATAGCCAGAATTTTAAGTCCATCCAAAGGAATTAGTTAATCAATCTAAAAAGGAGTAAAAGTTATGACTAAAATGGATCTGATCCGAAATCTGGCCGAGGATTTTAACTTTGGAGAGCTGCACATTGCCCCTGTAGAGGCGGTGAAGACGGTTCCCTGCACCCTGATTCCGATGCCGACTCAGGTTATCTTCAATCCTCCTGCCACCATTGTGTACTGGGAGGACGGCGATAAGACAGTCGTGCGCTGCGACAACGATGTGTTCTCAGAGGAATTTGGCTACGCCATGGCCTGCATGAGAAAGGCTTATGGCTCCCGCGCGAACTTCAAGGCGCAGTTCAAGAACGCATTCCGCCCTCAGCAGAAGCCGAAGAAGCAGAAGAAGGCCAAGGAGGTTGATCAGCAAGAGCCTGCTGCCGCTCTCCCCTCCCCCGCTCACAATGTTATTGGGCTTGACAAGATGATCAAGCAGCTCGCCGGTGACGACAGCATGGGTGTCCGCGTGGGCTATCGGGTAAAAGAGAACGAGTAATTTCGTATGTGTAGAGTGTGGCTGTGTGTTTCAAAATCCAAAAAACTATGTTGAGACACACGGCCTTGACACTCCGCCCTATGAGCATTTCACTGGATGTCCCGTGTGCGGTGGGAACTATGTTCCATATAAACAGTGTGACTACTGCGGGAATCCCATATTGGATGGCTATGTGGTAATAAAATCCGGTGAAGTGTATTGCGAGAATTGTTACAAACAAAAGAATATAGAAGATTTATGGGAGTGATAAGCCCTGGTAAATGAGGATCTAAAACAGAGATATCTTTCCATTTGTAGGGAGAATATTTCACGAGATGGCATTGAGGATTTGCTGGCCTGGATCGAAACCACAGACTTTTACTATGCCCCGGCCAGCACCAGATTCCATGGCAATCATGAGGGCGGTCTTCTGGAACATTCGCTGAATGTTTACGATGCCTTAAAGGATTTAGTTAAGCAATTTCCTGAGATTGCGGTATCAGAAGAAACCATTGCAATTTCAGCCCTATTTCATGATTTGTGCAAGGCAAATTATTATGCGGTAGGCACCAAAAATGTCAAGGATGAGGCAACCGGTCAATGGCATAAAGAGCCGTTTTATAAGGCAGAAGACCAATTCCCTGTTGGACATGGTGAAAAGTCTGTCATTATTCTTCTTCGTCACATGAAGTTGACGGACGAAGAGATTTATGCAATCCGTTGGCATATGTCCGGGTTTGACAGTGCTGTAAAAGGCGGTGATTTTGGTTGCAGCAAGGCTTACGATTCTTGCCCATTTGCCGTTCTGCTCCACCTTGCAGATATGGAAGCAACCTATTTGATGGAGGAACGAAGTGTCTGAAAACAATGCAACAATGAACTTGAACCGAAAGCTCTTTGAGCTTCGCAAGTATGTAGATGTAGTGAAGAAGAGCAAGAAGGGCTACGGTTACACCTATGCGTCTATCGTAGAAATTCTTGCTAAACTGAAAGCCGGCATGGATAAGTATGGCCTGCTGCTTGAGGAAGAGTGCGTCCATGGATCGCAGAAAATCGTGATTGACCACTACGAAAAGCAAAAGGCAACGAAGAACGGCGATGTAATCCAAGAGGTCGTTCATGAGTTTGTTGTTTCCCAGGATATCATTTTTACCTGGATCGATGTGGACAGCGGGGAGTCGAGACGGGTTCCATGGACTTGTTGCGGAGAACAGGCAGACCCATCCCAGGCACAGGGCGGCGGCTTTACCTATGCTCAGCGTCAATTCCTGACTCAGTATTTCCAGATCGCTACCCCTGAGGACGACCCGGACTATTACCGCAGCCAAAAGGAAGAGGCAGAGGTCGAGGCAAATATGGCAGTGACAAAGCAGATTGTCACCAAAATCGATGCCCACGTCCATAGCTATTTGGACGCAAATGATAACTCTGAAGCCGCCCGCAAGACGCTTACGGAGCTGGTAAAGAAACATGTGCGCAATGGCAATAAGCCGACTGCCGACTACATGAATTATCTGACTGACCCGCAGGTTGCGGCGCGTCTCTACGAAGAGCTGCAACAGCAATGCCCAATTAAGGATGGAGGTAGTAAGTAATGGGGTTTCATACAGGTGCTTATGCGACCGTGTGGGAGATTACGGAGACTGGCAGCAAGTTCTCCAAAATCCGTATCTCCACCAGCCGCAAGGATAAGGAATCGGATGAGTATGTCACCGATTTCAACGGCTTTGTCTCCATGGTTGGCGACGCAAACAAAAACATCAATCTGATCTCCGATGCGCTGGAGGGTGGTGGCCGCTGCCGCATCAAGATCGGTTCCTGTGATGTGTCAAACCGCTATGACAAGGAGGCTGGCCGCGAGTATACCAATTTTGCCATGTTCGACTTCGAGATGGCCGATGGCTCCAAGGACAGCGGCAAGTCAGCTGGAAAGCCTGCTAAGAAAAAGCAGCAGAAGGGCAAGCCGGCCTCTCCCCTGGCGGATGAAGAGTCGGACGATGACGACGAGAATTTGCCGTTCTAATTGAATCAATCGGCGGTGATGCTCTATTCGATATGATTTAACGATATCAGATATGGTATGGAGCTATTCTCGCCTTACTTCATTCGAGGAATGCCCGTACAGATGGTTCCTTAGCTATCTGTATCGGGACGAGTACGGTAGGCCGCTGAAAAAGAAAAGTGGGTTTTTTGCAGAGTTTGGTAGTTACATACACCTGATTATGCAAATGTACTTAGATGGTGTATTGAAGAAGAACGAGCTTTCGACCTTCTATGTAGCCCACTTTTCTTCCAATGTAAGATCAAAAGCTCCAAACCAAAAAATATACCACAATTATTTTGAGCAGGGTTTTCGTTATCTTGATAATCTGTCGTTCCCCCAAAGAACGGTTCTTGGCGTAGAGCAAAATGTGAACTTCTCCTTTGCCGGGAAACCATGGACTGGGTTTATAGATTTGGTCAGTGAGGACAATGGGAAACTGATTATCACCGATCATAAGTCAAGGCTGCTAAAGCCCCGCTCACACCGCTCTTCTCCTACGAAATCAGATCTGGAACTGGACAGTTATTTACGGCAGTTATATGTCTACTCCGCATCCATCAAAGATCAGTACGGCAGATATCCAGACGCACTTGAATTTAATTGCTTTCGTTCTCAAACAATGATTCAAGAGCCATTTCGTATGGACAGAATGCGTGAAATTGAATTGTGGTCAAAAGAAGAAATTGAAAAAATCACAGTGAATGATGAATGGTCAGCAAATCCAGATTATTGGCGGTGCCATTATCTATGCGATGTATGCGCAGACTGTGAATACAAACAGATGTCCTGAAGAGAGGGGTGACGGGAGCTGCAAATTGATCGAGATACAATCCTCGAAGCAAAAGAAAAGCTTGGAGACGATAACGCTAAAATTATCGTTCAGGAGTTAGGGATTCAGGATTTTGACGAACAGAATTTGAGGTGCTGCTGCCCCTTCCATCAGGAAGACCACGCCTCTTTTATATATAACAGAAAAACATTTTCCTTCCATTGTTTCGGCGCTTGCGCCAGAAACTATGACATCCTTGATGTGTTTATTTACAAGGGGATGACCTACCTTCAGGCTTGTCAAAAGCTGTTCGATCTCGCTGGGATCAAGTACAGCTTTGGCGAGCTTGGAGTAAAAACAAAACACCAGTATAGATATCCAAAAGAAGTACCGCTTGGCGATAAAAGCAAGGTGTATGAGTATTTCAAGCGCCGCTGTATCAGCCCGCAAACTCTTGACTATGCGGACGTTCGCCAGGACGAAGATGGCAACATCGTCTGGAACTACTACGACTCCAATGATGTCTTGACCATGGTGAAATACCGCCCATCCAGAAAGGTACATAAAGGGGAGAACAAGTGCTGGTGCCAGAAAAACGCAGATACCAGCAACTTGCTTTTCAATATGAACCGCATCAATGTGACAGCACCCCTCTTAATCTGTGAGGGGGAGCCGGATTGTCTATCCGCAATTGAGTCGGGCTTCACCAACGCTGTTTCCGTCCCGCTCGGCAGCGGAAACTTCCACTGGATCGAAGAGTGCTGGGACTGGCTTGAACAGTTTGACAGCATTATCGTGTGTGCGGACAACGATGAAGCCGGGCAAAAAATGCAGAAAGAGGTCGTATACCGCCTCGGCAGTTGGCGCACCAAGGTTGCCGAAGTGCCACCGATTTATGAGGCGGAGAACGGCAAAAAGTACAGCGTCAACGATCTGAACGAAGCTCTCTATTATCTTGGCAAGGAAAAGGTTCTTGAGATCATCTTGAACGCCAAGGATAGTCCCGTTCCTGGTGTGATTGACTTCTCCGACATCCAGGATGTGGACTTAGACCAGATCGACGGTATCACAACCGGCATACGTCCCCTTGACCGATATCTGATGAAGCTATTCCAGGGGACGCTCAATATCATCACCGGCATCAACGGAGCTGGCAAAAGCTCGTTTATCAATCAAATCATTTGCCAATCGTTGGAGCAGGATAAAAATGTATTCCTCTTCTCTGGTGAGCTGCCAAACTTCCAGACAAAAAACTGGCTCAACTCTGTGCTTGCAGGCCAGCGCCACATCGAAGAGCGACACTGGCAGGACGCGACTTACTATAAGGTTTCTCCAAAGGCAAAACGGGAAATTGATGAGTTTTATCGTGGCCGTTTGTATATCTACGAGGACGGACGATCCAACCGTATGACGGATCTGCTGAAGACTATGGAGGATTCCGTCAGAAAGTACGGGACAAAGCTGTTGATTCTCGACAACCTAACCGCTATCAATTTGGAGTGCAGCGACGACAACAAATATAATAAGCAGTCTGAATTGATTATGAATCTGATTGCATTTGCAGTCAAATTCAATGTCATTGTTCTGCTGGTCGTGCATCCACACAAAATTGATACCATGCGCCGGTTAAACAAGATGGATGTGCAGGGCATCTCCGCCATTATCGACCTGGCGCACCGCATCATCAGCCTATACCGCGTCTCTGATAAGGATAAGCAGGGCGAACCAAAGCTAAATGGTTCCGGCTGGCGCGTAAAACCGATCAAGGAAGATGTACTGATCGACATCCTAAAGGACAGAATGCTCGGTTACGAAGGACGCAGCGTTGGTGTCTATTATGATCAGCCGTCCAGACGATTTTTCACATCTGAAGAAGATCTGGATCGCCGCTACTCCTGGGATAAACACCCTTATGTTGGCGGTCTCCCCTATCCTCCAGAGCAATTGAATGATGAAGAGGATGAGGTGTTTGGCACGGTAGACGGACATTAGTAGGGAGGCGAGTCTTCTGAGTAAAAACTATACTGCTTATCATGTTCACTCTGAGCTGTCTTTGCTGGACAGCGCAACAAAATTCCAGGACTATATTGATCGCGCCGTCCAGCTCGGCCAAACCGCAATTGCGTTTACAGAGCATGGCAACATCTATCAATGGGTTGCCAAAAAGATGGCCTGCGACAAGGCTGGAATCAAGTATCTCCATGGCGTTGAGTGCTATTTGACTGAGCAGCTTTATGAGTACCCCGACGCAAACGAGCTGTGGAGAGAAGCGCAGTCCGGCAGAAATGAACAGGACGCAAAAAAAGTGCTTGCTGAGATGATGGAGTCCGGTAAGAAAAAAGTGAGAGATAATTACCACACGATTTTGATTGCAAAGAATTACGACGGCATTCTTGAGATCAACAATCTGGTGAGCTTGTCAAACCGAGACGACCATTTTTATTACAAGCCAAGAATTACATTTGAAGAGTTCCTTGGCATCTCAGACAATGTAATCAAAATAAGCGCCTGTCTCGCCTCCCCGCTCAATAAAATGAGCGTCCGACACCCGATGTATGAAAAACTGCTGAAACATTACGACTATTTGGAAGTGCAGGCTCATAATTTTGGGGAGCAGATTTCTTACAACTGTCATCTTGCGGAGATGTCAAAGAAATATGGCATCCCTTTGATTGCCGGCACAGACACCCACAGCATCGATGCGTATAAGGCGGAATGCAGAAGTATTATGCAGCTTGCAAAGCACATCGAGTTTGCGGACGAGGACAGTTTTGATTTAACCTACAAGACCTACGACGAACTGGTTGAGATGTTCCGAATTCAAGGCGCATTACCAGAGCAAGTATTTCTTGAAGCGATAGAAAACACAAACCGTATGGCCGACTCTGTTGAGCCATTTGAACTGGATATTAGCTTCAAGTACCCGAAGCTATACGGGAATGCCGCAGAAGATAAGGCCGTATTTGAAGATACCATTCGCAAAAACTTCCAGTCAAAAATTGATGAGGGTGCAATCACCCCAGAGCAAATCCAGAATTTCAAGGACGCTATCAAAGAAGAGTGCCGCGTTTTTGATAAGATCGATATGTCTGGATTTATGTTATTCATGTCTGAACTTGTTACCTGGTGCAAGTCAAACGGTATCCCAATTGGTTTCAATCGCGGTTCCTGTGGAGGCTCCCGTGTAGCATATGTCACAAATACCACGGACTTAAACCCAGAGACTTGGCATACGGTTTTCAGCCGTTTTTGCAACGAAGACCGTAAAGAAATTGGAGATATTGATATCGACGTGTCCCCATCTGACCGCGACAAAGTGTATGAGTACATTATCAACCGGTTTGGTCAGGAGAAAACCGCATTTATCCTGGCAATCGGCACGATTAAATCGAAAGGCTGTATCGATGAGATTTGCCGTGCGTTGGGTGTAAAGTGGAACAAGGAGCACCAGAGAGATGAAAGAGGATTTCGTAAGGCACTGGAGCTTCTAAAGGATAATAGCGCTTCAGTTCGTTTTGGCGACCATCCTGACGGGTGTGAACTTTATCACTTTGATGAAAACGGAACACTAATTATCTCAAAGCAATTTGAGCATATCCCAGGGATTGAACTGGTCAAACAGTTCACCAAAGAGTATTCAAAGTTGAAAGAAGAAAACGAAAAAATCTTTCAGAAAAACCCATGGGTTGGTAAAGTAAACACTGAAATCAAGGATTTGTTTGAGCTTGATGAGGAAAAGGCAAGGAGCCAATATCCAGAAGTATTTTACTATTACGATGGGTTACTGGATGTCGCAATTTCCCAGTCGATGCACCCAGCAGGTATCGTGGCAAGCCCCATTACGCTGCGGGATCACTACGGAACATTTTTGTCCGAGGGAAAAGAGATCCTACAGATTGATATGGAGTGCGTTCATGAAGCCGGCTTGGTGAAGTATGATATCCTCGGCCTGAAAAATATCGAGATTATCAAAGACACCTATGCGCTCATCGGGAAGCCATACCCCAAGTCTCACGAAATCAATTGGAATGATGACGCTGTTTGGAATGACATGCTGCGCTCCCCCATCGGTATTTTCCAGTTCGAGTCTGCATTTGCATTTGACAGTCTGAGAAAGTTTAAGACGCACAGCATTTATGATATGTCGCTGGTCACAGCCTGCATCAGACCGTCTGGCGCTTCTTATCGGGACGAACTGCTTCAGAGAAAGCCGCATCACAACCCGTCTCCTATCATTGACGACCTTCTGAAAGACAACCTCGGCTACCTGATCTACCAGGAGGACACGATTAAGTTCCTTCAGCAAATCTGTGGACTTTCCGGCAGCGAAGCTGATAATGTGCGCCGCGCCATTGGCCGTAAGCAAAAGGACAGACTGGAAGCCGCTCTGCCCGATATTCTGGAGGGGTACTGCTCCAAATCCTCCCAGCCAAGAAACATTGCTGAGGAAGAGGCCAAAGAGTTCTTGCAGATCATTGAAGACAGCGCATCTTACCAGTTTGGGTATAACCACTCCATTGGGTACTGTATGATCGGATATTTGTGTGCGTACCTGCGCTACTACTATCCGGCAGAGTTCATTACCGCATATCTGAACAACGCCAATAACGAGGACGATATCAAAAACGGCAGCGCACTTGCTGAGCTATACGGGATTCAAATTGTCCCGCCTCGATACGGCATTTCCAAAGACCGATATGTGTACGATAAAGACCGCAATGTAATTGCAAAAGGGATCAACTCTATCAAGTACATGAACAGCACTGTTGCGAACGAGCTATACGATCTTGCAAAACGCAGCGATCCAAGAACCTTTATGTCGCTTCTCACCCTAATGAACAATGAGACATCTATTGATACCAGGCAGAGGGATATCCTGATCAAAATTGATTTCTTTGTTGATTTCGGGAATGTGACGGAATTATCCAGAATCGCATCCATATTTGTGTTCTTCAAAAATGGCACTGCGAAAAAGGTGCAAAAGGATAAGATCAGCGGGCAGATGCTTGATGTTGTATCGAAATATGCGACAGACAAGAACAAAAACGGGACAGAGGCTAAGTCATTTACCATCACGGATATGGCCGGCCTGCTGAATGAATGCGAAAGCGTAATCAAATCGCTTCACCTGCCAGACCTGGACTTGAAATGCAAAATCCAGAATCAGATTGAGCTTATGGGATATATCGATCTGACGACAAACAAGAAAGAGGATCGACGAAAGCTGTTGATAACAGATGTATTCCCATTGTCCAGCAAAAAAGACAACACGGTTTGGGGTTATGCGGCACAAACCAGATCGATTGGGAGCGGCAAGGTGTCCAGACTCACCATCAGGTCTTCCGTGTACGCAAAAACACCAGTCAAACGATTCGACATAATCTATGCAAAGGAATTGGAAAAGAATAGGAGTGGTTATTGGTATTTGCTCGATTATGATTTGATCGCATAAAGCAAGAAAGGATATAACGGAAATGACACATAAACATAATTTTATCTTTAAGGCCGCATCGGTTCTCTGCATGGCTTTGGTGATTGTTCTTCTCTCATCTTTTGTATATCCAGTCGCAAATGAAGTATCTGCAAAGGAAGCAACATCTACCACCGTAATTATTCCGCCTCCATATTTGGCGAGTGCTCCGGCAGTTACAGAAGGAACCGAGATCCAGCCTGAAGAAGAGAGTGTAGATGTGAGCGCTCCCGTCGTTCCATATACAGAGGAAGACCTGGATTTGCTCGCAAGACTGATTACCGCAGAAATGGGAGCAAGCTGGGTGTCGGATGAAATGCAGCTCTATGTGGGCAGCGTTGTGCTCAACAGAATGCAGCACCCGCTCTTCCCCGATACTTTATACGATGTAATCTACGCAAAAGGCCAGTATTCTCCAACATGGACTGGCGCAATCAATAACACGCCAGACGAAAGAACCATCGAAAACGCACGTCAGCTCTTGGAGCAAGGCAGCGTTCTCCCAGAAAATGTTGTGTTCCAGGCAAACTTTCCCCAGGGCGACGGAGTGTATTACGAATACTATGATGAAGTGCTTGGAACCACAACTTATTTCTGCTACCTAAGCAATTAGTTAATCTATTTTATGGAGGTTATGCGATGAAAGTCATTAAACCAAGTTTTGAGATTATCACGCCGATTGACTCAGAACAGATTCTGAAGACGATTGAGGCGCTGTCTCTTATACACATCTCCGAGCCCACGAGACTACGCTGCATCTCGTA
>ERZ1027043.207-NODE-207-length-16437-cov-4.609388_pt1 | contig 16437 bp, 25 predicted proteins | sample MGYA00519434_ERZ1027043 | MGnify/ENA primary metagenome ERZ1027043 (study PRJEB26926, sample SAMN06164583) | human gut metagenome | biome: ENVO:00009003; feature: ENVO:2100002; material: ENVO:00002003 | host: Homo sapiens | place: USA | collected 2012 ...
AGTCTCGTGGGCTCGGAGATGTGTATAAGAGACAGACACCCCCGAGCAGATCGCCAGATACAAGGAGGAGTGGGGACGGTGAGCTACGGCGAAGACCTAATGATTGAAATGCTGATTAACGAAGCGGTAGAAGGAGAAGAACGGCGAAACGATATGTGCCGCCTGTATGGGGCTCTCGGTGCAAAGACTTGGATTTCTGCAAACGGAACGACCATCAGCATTCGGAAGATGGATGACCGCCATATCCGAAATTGCATCTCGATGCTCAAGAGGAATATGCCGCTTTATGATGAGCCTTTCGATAGGATCGCCTTAAAGTATATCGAACTGCTTGAAGCGGAAATTCAGACAAGATACCCACCCAAAGATGCCTCCGAGGGCTTCTTTGGCGAAGAGGAGGACGAATTCATTGCGCAAAGTTTATTGTGACTACTGCGGTCGAGAGACTGAGTATGTCGACAGCAAGGTCATCTACGGCAAGAGCTACGGCAAAATCTATCTCTGCCGGAACTGCATGGCATACGTCGGTGTGCATAAGGGGACGGATAAGCCCCTCGGCCGCCTTGCCAATGCGGAGCTGCGGAACTGGAAAAAGGCTGCACACGCCGTATTTGACCCTCTGTGGAAGTATGGCCGCTTTCGAGGCCATCGCAACGCGGCCTATGCGTGGCTTGCTCAGAAGATGGGCTTGCCCGTGGAGAAGACCCACATCGGAATGTTTGATGTCGGCCAGTGCCGCAAGGCCATCGAAATCATTGAGAAAGAAACGAAAGGAGACCGTTATGGAAGATACCAAAAAGACCCCCGCTGAGCTGGTCGCTGACCTGATGCTTGACCCCGGCTTTGTCCTCGTTCCGCAGGATCGCTACGAGGAGCTGATCCGCGCCGAAACGGAACGTGATGTGCTGGAAGCGACCATCAAGGGAGAGAACAGCTACAATGTCGACAGAGTTCTCGCCGCCATTCAGAAGGCAAGAAAAGCGGCATGGCTGAAAGTGTCGGCGGCTGCCCTCAATGCCGAGGGAGCACCGGAGGCGGGAAACGATGCTGAATAAGATTGTTGTCATGGGCCGACTGACCCGTGACCCGGAACTGCGCCGTACGCAGTCCGGTCTTTCTGTGACCAGCTTCTCCGTCGCCTGCGACCGCGATTTCAAAAGCCAGTCCGGGGAAAAGGAAACAGATTTCATCGACATCGTTGCCTGGCGCCAGACCGCTGAATTCGTCTGCAAATATTTCAGCAAGGGACGCATGGCGGTCGTCGAGGGGCGGCTGCAGATCCGCGACTGGCAGGACAACAATGGCAACAAGCGTCGGTCCGCCGAGATTGTAGCCGACAATGTTTACTTCGGGGATTCCAAACGCGACGGTGACGGCGGCGGTTATCCGCAAGGTGGTTATGCTCCACAGGGAGGTTACCCCCAGCAGGGACCGAGCTACGGTGCGCCGGGCGGCTCCTCCTATGGCGCGGCCTCCGGAGGCTATCCTGCGTCGGATTACGGCGGTGACTTTGCGGAAGTCAGTGAGGACGACGGCGAGCTTCCGTTCTGATATGGTCGCCCGGGAAACCGGGCGACAGCCCACCGAAGGAGGTGAACACTATGGCGAGCTATCGGAATATCAGCATGGACTTTTGGACGGACAGCAAGGTCGTCGATGACTTTACGCCCGAGGATCGGTACATCTATCTCTACTGCATGACCAATCCGCACACCAATCTCTGCGGCTGTTACGAGGTCAGCATCAAGCAAATTGCCAACGAGACAGGGTACAACAACGATTCCGTGGAACGCCTGCTGAAACGCCTGGATAGCGCGCACAATGTCATTCGGTACAGCGCGCAGACCAAGGAACTGCTGATTCTCAACTGGTGTCGATACAACTGGTCGACGTCCGAAAAGCTCAACAAGCCGCTGCTGGGCGAGATTCGCAAGGTCAAGAACGATCGTTTCCGCGAGTACCTGGCGGCGCGCTACAACGAGCGCTCTACCGTAACGGCGCAGTATAACGCTGCAGAAGATGACCGCCCCGAGGTCCCCCGCCATAAGCACGGCGCGCATGGATGGGTGCGGCTCACCGAAGAGGAATACGCCCGGCTGATCGACGACCTCGGCGAAGAAGAGTTGACGCGCTGCATCGACTACATAGACGAGTCCGCTCAAATGCACGGCAACAAGAACAAGTGGCGCGACTGGAATCTTGTCATTCGGAAGTGCAGCCGTGAACGCTGGGGCATCTGTGGCGGCAACGGCGGCCGACCGAGCGCCAGCGGGAGCGCTATGGACGACCTGCAGCAGCTCCACCAGATGTACGCCAGCGAGGAAAGCCTATGACGCACAAGGAAATGAGCGAGATATTCGCTGTAATGCTCCTTGCCTATCCGAATGCAGAGGTTTTCAAGGGCGGCATTGCAAAGCTCGGCCCTACCATCAATCTGTGGGTGACCTGCTTGCCGGAGATCGACTTCTGGACGGGACAGCAGGCTGTTGTAAAGTTGGTGCGCGAGTGTAAATTCCCGCCGACTATCGCAGAATTCAAGGAAAAAGCCGAAAAGGTGCAGGCCGAAGTGAGGGCGCGGATTGACCAGGCGTGGAATTACCTCAAGCTCGATATGGACTTTGGGAAAACACCAGAGGAGGCTGTGGCAAGATTGTCGGAGGGAACGGATATCAGGCGCGTCATCGAGGCTATGGGTGGCCCCTCTCGGTTGATTGCAACAGGAGAGCGCACCTTTGGCGACGGCACCGTAAAGACATACGAGTATTACAACTACGACGGTTTCAAGTCCGCATATGAAACGATCATCCGGCAGACAAGCGCGCTCAACAGTGGGCCGCGCAAAGCGGTCAGACCGGGCATGAAGCAGATAGGAGGGAAAACATGAAACGAAGAAGAAAAAGGAGGGCTTCGCCGGCGCCGCTTATCTGCCTGCTCGCAGTTTTAGCCTGCATCGTGGCTCTCCGCATCAGTGTCAGCGAGGAAACCGCAGCGTCGGCACAAATGACCGGCAAGTTAGAAAACCCAGCAACGACAGCACCTGTCCGGCTTTTAGAAGCAGAAATGACCGAGGCTGAGCAAGTTACCTGGGCCGAAGATCACCCCGCCCGTGCAGCTCGGTATGTCAACATCGAAATGACTGACGAGGAGCTGGCAGAGCTGGCTGCGGTCGTATTCCTCGAAGCCGGCAATCAGAGCGCCGAGGGGCAGCAGGCCGTTGTCGAAGTCGTTTTCAACCGCGTGCTGCACTCCGCTTTCCCGGGCACAGTACACGATGTGCTGCACCAAGGAGAGGGAGGCGATGTTCCGCAGTTCTCCACCATCTACGCGGTCAGCACCGCGACGCCGACGCAAGCGCAGTATGACGCCATCAACGGCGCTCTGTATGGAGATACGATCCTTGACGCCGACGTGGTTTTCTTCTCCCGCAATGGAGAGAACGACCGCGTATGGGGGCAGATCGGAGATCACATCTTCTGCCGCGAATACATCTGGAGGTAACGAGCATGACGCGAAAGAGATTTCGGCAAGCCTGTGGCATCATCGCCGCGCTCGGCTTCCTCCTGGTCCTCGGAACTGCCGGCGCCAGCGATTGCGACCTTATCCCCATGAGCCAGATACTCCGGCAAGGTTGCATCGGGCTTGGAATGCTCGCCGGCGGGCTATGGCTGGGAGGGTATCTCTCATGACTGTGAAGAAAGACCCGAAGCGCCAGCTGCTCGGCAAGATCGCAAAAGCCCGCGGTAAGCAGTTTGAGAGCCGCATCGACGATTCCTTTGCCTACTACGCGCAGAAAGGCTTTGCGATCATCGAAAAGACGCCGGAGCCGATGCACCCCACGAAAAATCTCGGCAATGGCAAGTTCATCGCCTACTACGAAAAGCAGGCACAGCCGGACTATAAAGGCACCATCAAGGGCGGCAGGACGGTCATGTTCGAGGCGAAATTCACCGCCGCCGACCGAATGGAGCAGAGCCGCGTCCTCCAGAGCCAGCAGGACTATATGGACAGGCATCAGGCGCTCGGCGCTCGCTGCTTTGTCATCGCCGGTTTCAGCTCCGGCATGGTCTATTGCGTCCCCTGGGATATCTGGAAGACCATGAAAGACCACTTCGGCCGCAAGTATGTGACGGAGGCCGACTTGGAGAAATATCAAGTGCAGACGGCGTGGAATGGCACGCTGCTTCTGCTCAACTGAATTGAAAGGAGTTACCACCATGAGCGAAATTTCCATGTATGAAGCCCAAAAGAAGAAGATGCAGGGCCTGTGCGATGAGCACGATCTCGTCTATCGCTTTGAAAAAGACAGATACCCCATCATCTTTACCATCAAGCCCGTACAGGGCATGGACGCGCAGATTTCCATGCTGGAGAATGTCGAAGAGGTCGGCTACCGCAGCCCCGACGCCTCCATGTCCTGGATCTTTGAGGACGGCGGTCTGGACACGAAGGTAACGGGCGGCACCTTTACCATCAGCAAGACGCTCCGCACCAAGATCGAGTCCATTCTGGTGAAGATGATTACCTACTGGCAGCAGTATTTCTTCCGCGATGTGCTGGAAAAGAACGCATTGCGCAGCGGCCTCATGCCGGTCATTGACGAGGACGAGGCTGGCGATACCGACGAGGAGCCGGAGGACGAGGGGGATATGCAGGGCGAGGATGGCCCCGAGGTTGACCTGGACGACCCCGACATTCAGCAGGCCATTACCATTGTTCGGGCAGAGAATAAAGCGACTGTGGGGCTGTTGCAACGCCGTATGAGCGTTGGCTACGCAAAGGCTGCGCGTCTGATTGACGCACTGGAGGAGCTGGGTGTCGTCGGTCCGTATAACGGCTCCGATGGCCGCGAGGTCCTCCCTACCGACGAGCCTGACGACACGGAAGGCGGTGAAGATTGATGCCGACCGTAAATGCCAATAAGCATACCGCGCACGACCTGCAGCTTGCCGGTCAGATGCGCCGCGAGGATTACAAGACAATCAAGCACATGGACAAGGCAACGCTTGCGGCCTACCTCAGCCGCGTGTGGAAACGCGGGTATGACGCCGGGTATCAAGCCGCCGTTAAGTCGGTCGCCCCTCAGTTGCGCGAAGCCGCAGAACTGAAAGCGGCGCATAAGGAGGGCTAAGTCATGGGAAACGCCCTGCGGCACGTCAGAGGGGAAAGCCAGAAGAATATCGTCCGCTTCATAGAAGGGCTGAGCGGGAAGTATTCCCGCTGGGACATCTGGCAGGACTTCATCATCATGTCGGCCATTGCAATCGCCAACACGATGGGAGGCCCACAGGTCAAGGCCAGGGAGGGAATATACCGCAGCCGCGCAGAGAAGTATTCCACTAAGGAGCTGGAAGTCTTTGCGGATATGCTGTTCGAGGTTGTAGCCGAACTGGAACGCGACCAGGAGCAGGATTTCCTTGGTGAGCTTTTTATGGCGCTCGGCCTTGGGAACGAATGGAAAGGACAATTCTTCACTCCGTACGATATCTGCAGGGCGATGTCCGCAATCACCTATGGCCCCGATATGGCGGCGCGGATAGAAAAGCAGGGTTGGATATCCGTGAGCGATCCCGCCTGCGGCGCTGGTGCGCTGCTGATCGCATTTGCCAACGAGTGCCGGAGACAGCACATCAACTATCAGACTTCGGTGTTGTTCGTGGCGCAGGACATAGACTTTCTTGCCGGGTGTATGTGTTACATCCAACTTAGCTTGCTCGGCTGCCCCGGCTATGTTGTCATTGATGACTCCATCGTGCGGCCGACTACCAGTTATGATGCTCACGGCCTGCTGCCAAAGGACGGCCCACAGGTCTGGTACACGCCGATGTATTTCCGAGATGTCTGGCATTACCGCCGCATCGGGGCGCAAATGGATCTTCTGTTTCGGAACGCGGCCGAGCAGGTACCGGCAGATCCGCCGGTGCCTGCCTCGCCGCCGGAACAGTCTCAACCGCTGGCGGAAACGAAAACCGGCCAGCTCACTCTATTTTGATGGGAGGAAACGGAATGCGGCAGCAGCCGCCGCTCGGGAGTCGGACATGGAAGCCCGAGGAAGAAGATTATTTGATGGAAAAGTGGGGGCAGATTTCTGTCCCGGCCATCGCAAAGAAGCTCAACCGTACAACAAATGCCGTCAAGGTCAGAGCGCAGCGTCTTGGCCTGGGCGCGGTGCTGATGGCCGGTGAGTATGTCACTCTAAATCAACTCCTGCTGGCAGTGACGGGAGGAAGCAGCTCCTACGGCTACAAGATGAAAAGCTGGGTGGAAAACAGGGGCCTACCCGTCCATACGAAGAAGGTTGACCGCTGCAGCTTTCGGGTGGTCTACATTGATGAATTCTGGGAATGAGCCGAGCGATACCGCAGCTTCATCGACTTTTCCAAGATGGAGCCGTTGGCGCTTGGTGAGGAACCTGAGTGGGTAGTCGAGCAGCGCAAGAAAGACTTCGAGGCATACGCCATTCAGAGGAAAGACCCATGGGGCGAGGACGAGGACTCTCGGCTGAAGATGCTGCTCAGTAAGCACAGGTACTCATGGGCGGAAATTTCCGAGATGATGCATCGTTCTCACGGTGCGATCGCGCGCCGTTGCCGTGACCTCGGCATCAAGGATCGCCCCGTTTCGATGGAGCTGACCGGCAAGCGTGGCACATGGACCAGCGAGGATTTTGAAATACTGGCAGACGGCATCCGCCACGGCGACAGCTACGCTGCCATAGGCAAGGCGGTCGGCCGTTCCGAAAAGTGCGTCCGATCCAAGGTCTACAACGATTATCTGACCGAGAACGCCGACAAGGTGCGGGAAATGCTCGGTGATGGCGCGTGGGGGCACGGTGCGCCGGAAATGGACGTCCGTCATGGCTTCTATATCTCCCGCACCCGCCATCAGGTCAGGCGCAACCTATCCGCGCTGGCAACGGTCCTTCGTAAGCGCATGAACGATCTCGGCTATGATCCTTACTGGCAGCGGTTTATGTGCATGAATTGGGACGACATTGGCGGATGCTCCGCAGGGTGTACGGATTGCGACAGCTGCACAGCGTTCCGGCGTATTCAGCCTCAGTATTGCGCACGGTGCGGCGGCGCCTTCTACGAGCGCAAGGAAAACCGCTTCTGCGCGGCCTGCCGCACCGCGAGGAAGAAGCAGGCCCAGCGGCACTGGTGCCGCGTGAACGGCATGAGCCGAAAATAATAAACTGTCCCAGCCGAGGGGCAAAGCTCGGTGTAAGAAAGGAGCGTTTTATGGCAGAAATCAAGTACATTCCGGTCAGTAAACTGTGGAGGCATCCCGATAACCCCCGTAAGGACCTGGGCGATGTGACCGAGCTGGCCGAGAGCATCAAGGTCAACGGCGTACTCCAAAACCTCACCGTTGTTCCGCTGATCGGGGAAATCACAAAGAAGTGGGACGGAGAAAGCTACCGCGTCATCATCGGCCACCGCCGTCTTGCGGCCGCAAAGCTGGCCGGTCTGGAGGAGCTTCCCTGCGTCGTGGTCGAGATGTCGGAGCGGGAGCAGCTGAGTACGATGCTTACGGAGAATATGCAGCGGTCCGATCTGACGGTCTACGAGCAGGCGCAGGGCTTCCAGATGATGCTTGACATGGGCGATACCGTCGAGGACATTGCAGAGAAGTCCGGCTTTTCCGCTACTACCGTCCGGCGCCGTGTGAAGCTCCTGGAGCTGGACAAGGATAAATTCAAGAAGTCCGAGGAGCGCGGCGTCAGCCTTTTCGAGTACATGGAGCTGGATAAGCTGAAAAGCCCGGAGCGTAAAAATGAAATGCTCGATTTTATCGGCACCGAGAATTTCAAGTACAAGCTGAAACAGGCCATCGACGCCGAAGCCGCGGACGAGCGCAGGGCTTCGTGGGTGGAGCAGTTAAGCTCCTTTGCGACGCAGGTCACCGACAGAACTGGCTACAAGTTTGCCAGGAGCTTCTATGTCAACAGCGAGGTCAATGTAGAACGCCCGGAGGACGCAGATACCGTCGAGTATTTCTTCATCGTCGAAACGTACTATATCACGCTGATGACCAAGGACACGCCGATCGCCCTTACCCCGGAGGAGGAAGCAAAAAAGCGTGAGGAGCAGATGAAGCAGGAGCGCAAGAATGCCGCAGAAAAGGCCCTGTCCGAAGCCACCGCCCGCGCCTATGAGCTTCGCGCCGATTTTGTAGCTACCGTTTCTGCGACCGCTATCAAAAAGCGCCTTGCGGACATCGTGGCGCTGTGGGCCTACGCCGAATACTGGGACGACACCGACTGGCTCACTGAAGAGGAGATCGCGCAAGCTACCGGCGCCGAGACCCTTGCCGAAGATGACGAGGACGGAGAGGACGATGCCGCATTTACGCTCCAGGCCGTGACCGACGCGATCGGCAAGACGCCTGAAAAGGCGCTCCTGCGAATGATCTATGCGCGCCTGGGTGACGGAAAGTCCGAGGGCTATTTCCGCAGCTACTGGAACAGCTACACCATGAAGCATGAGGAAAACGAGAAGTTGGACCGCATCTATGCGTTGCTCGTCAAGCTGGGCTACGAGATGTCCGACGATGAAAAGGCGCTTCAGGACGGAACACATGAGCTTTTCGGGGAGGCGACCGGCGAATGAGAGCATCTACCTGCAAAGGCTGCGGCGCAGCTATCGTCTGGATCAGAACACCCGGCGGGAAGTCCATGCCGTGTGACGCCACCCCGCGCTATTACATCGAAAAGCCCCGCTCCGGCAGTAAAAAGATCGTCACGCCTAACGGCGAGGTCATTTCCTGTGAGTATACGGAAGATCCTCACAAGGCCACCGGCACCGGCTTCGCTCCCCATTGGGGGAGCTGCCGGGCGGCGGGTGCTTTCAGAAAGTGAGGGTGGGGCTGGTGTATATTCTGACCAGCGACGGAAAGAGCATCGTTGATTCCAGCTTTGTCGAACGCTTCTGCATCGTTGAAAAGCCGGATGCCTGTCTGGTTGTCGCAAGCTACTCCGCAGATCGCGCCGTCACGATTGGGCGATATGCAGACCGGAAGGAGGCAGACTCCGCATTCAGCAGTCTGCTCAATAATCTCGTCGGAAACAGCGATACATACGCATTCACGATGCCGGACAGTGTGCTCTATCACGGGGAGACGTGGAAACGGGACGCGCGCACGACGCGCAAAGGAGGAAGCTGATGGATAAATTGATTTGGTACGATAACGATGGGCGCATTAACTGCCGCCGTGGATACGAGGTCGCTCTGGCGCGTCTCGCCTCCTACGAAGCAACAGGCATGATGCCTGACGACGTGGAAAACCTCAAACTGGCCATGGCGGGGAAAACGCTTGCGGAGGTCAAGGCATTTAACGGCGTGCCGGTTGGACGTCTCTGCGATCTTGCTGAAGCCGACAAGGAAGATCGCGTGGTGATACTGCCGTGCAAGGTGGGCGATACGGTATGGGTGACTGGCCGCGACAGTGTGCCGCGAGAGATGAAACTTGAAGCCCCGGACATTAGAGCGGTTTGTACAGACGAGGAAAATTTGTGCATGTCGACTTGTAATCGAAAGCCGGATGGGTTTTGCGCGTACCGTTTACGCAATGATGGCACAGACATTGGCAAAACCGTATTCCTCACCCGCGAAAAAGCGGAGAAAGCATTGGAGGCGCAGAGAAATGATTGATACCGGAGATTTCACGATGTATTGCCATTGGAACAAAAGACTGGTCTGCAAAAAGGGCTTTTACTGCGACGCCTGCAAGCATCAGCCCGCCGCCGATGATAAGGAGAACGGCAAAGCCGAGCCTGTGCAGCTGCGGTGGACTGAGGATTATGACGGCGGCAGAGTTCCCGAATGCCCCTCCTGTGGGCAGATGCCGTATAGTCTGGAACGGTGCATCTTCTGCGGGCAGAAGTTCCTGCCCGATGCACTCACAGAGGAATTGAGCAAGCCGCCTGAAGAGGTGCGCATGGACTGTCCCTCCTGCGGCGGGGAGAATACGCTGGTCGGCGCCAGAGCACGCAGCAACGGACACTTTCACGGTCGATGCACAGCCTGCGGTTGTGTGGTGATGGAATGAAAAGGAGCTTCTATGGAACGATTTGAAAACCTGCTCGATTTTATCAATGAGCTGAACGAGAACGGGCGCATTCCGTACGACGATTACAGCCGCCTTTTTGACTTGGTGCAGGAGTTCGCGGGAGCGGAGGAAGCAATCAACGCAGCCGCGACCGATATTGCCGCCCTGCTGTGGCTGAACGGCAACTGCGAATATTGTGAGCACGGAGAGAAAGAGGAATTCAGCGGCGCGAACAGATGGCATTGCCGTCTCGGAAACGGCATAGACTGCCGCCCTGTGTGGCGCGGCGCTGCAACGAAGGCCTCCCTGCCGGAGATACACAAGGCAGAGCCGACTTCGCTTCGTGCAAAGCCAAGCCGCGCGGAGACTATGTTCGGGCCGAAAGAGACCTGGGCTATCCCTGATAGAGCAGAAGTCGAGGAGACCACGCCGAAGACATACAAGGGATTTCTGCTTATTCGGTGCGCACAGTGCGGAGAATTGCGAGGCTTTTGTGTCAAACAGCCTATCTCGTCTTATCGGTGTGCGGCCTGCGGTGGAGAAACGCCGCTGCACGATCTCACGTCGGCGCACATCCGCTGTAAGTGCGGGAAGATCTTCAAGTATCGAACGAACATTGAAGAGGACAGTATCACCTACAACTGCCTTTCCTGCGGCGCGCCGGTCGATCTGGTCTATAACAAGAAAGCTCGCGCCTATCAGACGGTGCGATGATGCTCGTCATCACCGTTCATGTGAACGCTCCGGCGGGGCAGGCCATTGGCATAAAGGAGCAGATTGCTCAGGATTTGGAGCGGTATGGAGATACCCGTGTGGTGTCGGTAGAGGTAGTGCAGCCAACATACCGGCAAATGCAGATTGGAGAGACTGTCAGCCAGCAGGGTGGCAATAGGAAGTAAGAACAGATTGGGGTGAGCTATTACGACGCTTTCGGAATTGAATCAGCATTTTGAGCTGATAGAGAAACTGGCAAGGGCAAGGGAGATGCTACAGTCCTTGCGTGACGCGGCTTGCCCCGGCGCGGCTGCCCTCACAGGTATGCCGCATACTCCCGGCATAAAGGATAAGGTCGGCGACCTCGCAGCTGAGATTGTGGATATGGATGCGCGTGTCGGCTTTCTGGAGGAAGAGGTCAAGGCCAGCGAGGGACAGATCATGCCGTTCATTCAAGGCATCGACGATGACCAGACGCGCCTGATCTTCCGGCTGCGCTTCCTGAGAGGGCTCGCATGGAAAGAGGTCGCAGCGGTCATAGGAGGCCGCAATTCGGAGGATTCGGTAAAGATGGTGTGTTACCGCTACCTCGGCAGTTAAAAGCTGTTCTTCGCTGTTGCAACTCGTTTCTTGATATTCCCCGCACCATGTATTAGGATTAGACTCGTAAAATCCTACATAAGCCAGGCGGCCATCCCTCGCGGGGTGGCCGTCATTCGTATGGGAAGGAGGTTGAGGCCTGCGCGCTGGTCATGCACCGGGTCCGATGTTCGCCAGCAGAGGGCAGCGGTGACATCATAAATCATAAAAGGAGATTTCCAAAATGTTCGGAATTGTCATTCTGACCGTCTATGCGGTGCTGATGATCGGCGTCACGCTGATGTTCACCCGAAAGACGATCGACGCAGAGGGCTTCCATGTGGCGGATCGGCGCATCGGCTCGGCGATTGCCGCCATGAGCATCGCCGCCACTTGGATTTGGGCTCCCTCACTGTTCACTTCCTCGGAGATGGCCTATACGCGCGGCATCCCGGGGATGTTCTGGTTTACGGTACCGAATGTGCTGTGCCTGATCCTGTTTATCCCCTTTGCAAAAAGGATTCGGGCGCAGTACCCGGAGGGCATCACCTTGACCGGCTACATGGCGGAGCGCTATCACTCCGGCAAGGTCAAGGGCGTCTACTCCTTCCAGCTCGGCGCGCTGGCCGTTCTTTCAACGGCAGTGCAGCTGCTCGCCGGGGGAAAGACGCTGGCTCTCATTACGGGGCTGCCATTCTGGAGCATGACACTCGCCCTGGCAGCTATCGCATATTCCTACTCCCGCTTCTCCGGGCTGAAAGCCTCTATCATCACTGATGTCGTCCAGCTGGGCATTATTCTCATGGGTGGCGCTCTGCTGGTCATTCTGAGCCTTCGCATGACCGGCGGCTTTGACACGGTACGGGCAGGGCTCGGTGCTGTCTCCGGAGAATACACCTCGCTCACCTCCTCCACGGGCATTGAGGTCCTGTTGGGCTACGGTCTGCCGATGGCTGTCGGTCTGATCTCTGGCCCGTTCGGGGATCAGTGCTTCTGGCAGCGAGCTTTCGCAATCAGGCGCGACCGCATCGGCAGATCGTTTTTTGCCGGTGCGCTTTTGTTTGCGCTCGTTCCGATCTGCATGGGAACGGTGGGCTTCCTTGCCGCAGGCTCCGGCTTTGTGGCCAGAGACACCGGCATGGTCAACTTTGAATTCGTTTCCTCGCTGCTTCCGACATGGGTGCTGGTACCGTTCCTGTTTATGATTATCTCCGGCCTGCTCTCCACAGTGGATAGCAACCTTTGCGCAGCAGCGTCGCTCACGACAGACTGGCTCGGCATTGGGAAGGATACGGTGCAGACTTCGCGCCGCACCATGCTTTGCCTGCTGATCGTGGCTATCGCCATCGCCAACATTCCCGGCCTGACGGTGACATACCTGTTCCTGTTCTACGGAACGCTCCGCGCTTCGACGCTGCTGCCGACGGTCATGACGCTGCTCGGTAAGAAGCTGACGGGCAAGGGCGTTTTTGCTGGGGTGCTGACCGCGCTGTGTGTCGGGCTTCCGATCTTCGCCTACGGCAATCTCGCCGGCATTCCGGCTGTGAAAGCGGCAGGCAGTCTGACGACCGTCCTGTCCAGCGGCCTTGTCGCTGTTATCGCCTCGAGAAAGGCGGTGAGAGCATGAGTCTCGGAAGGAAGCAGAGGATCGACAACAGCGCATGGCTGGAAGCCGTTGCAACTATCGAAGAAGCCGTTTCCCGCGCAGAGCTGGACGAACTTACTGCCGCGACCGTGGCGGACATCAAGGCCGTGACGGCTGGGAAGCGTGCTGCCTACGCATGGAGCGCGGGTAAGGACAGTATTGTCCTTGGCAAGCTCTGTGAAGCGGCCGGCGTCACCGATAGTATGATCGGCGTGTGTGACCTGGAATACCCCGCCTTTGCCGCGTGGATCGAGGAGCATAAGCCGGCAGGCTGCGAAGTCATCAACACGCATCAGGACATCGACTGGCTGGTGAAGCATCAAGAGATGCTTTTCCCCAAGGACTCCGCCGCGGCCGGACGATGGTTTTCTATCGTGCAGCACCGAGCGCAGCGTGAATACTTCAAGGCGCACGAGCTGGACGTCATCATTCTCGGCCGCCGCCGTGCGGACGGCAATTATGTCGGTCGCAACAGCAATATCTATACCGATGGCAAAGGTGTGACGCGATTCAGCCCGCTCGCTGCGTGGAAGCATGAGCACATCCTTGCCTATATTCACTACCATCAGCTCCCGCTTCCGCCGATCTACGGCTGGAAGAACGGATATCTGTGCGGCACTCACCCGTGGCCCGCCCGCCAATGGACGGGTAGCATCGAGAACGGCTGGCGTGAGGTCTACGATATCGACCCCGGCATCGTCCTTGCGGCAGCTGAAAAGATCGACAGTGCTCGCGCCTTCTTGAAGGAGGTGCAGGCATGAAGGTCATAAAGAAGCCTCTGACCGAACTGCGGCGACCGGATCGGAATGTCCGAATGCACACCGACAAGCAGCTGAAGGAGTTCCGACGCTCTGTCGAAATGTTCGGTCAGATCCGCCCCATCGTGGTCGACGAGGACGGCGTTATTCTCGCCGGCAACGGCTTGTATGAAACGCTGCTGTCCCTCGGCCGCACAGAGGCGGACTGCTATGTCGTGTCCGGGCTGACTGAGGCGGAGAAGAAAAAACTCATGCTGGCCGATAACCGCGTCTTTGACCTGGGCGTTGACGATCTGGCCGCGCTGGACGCTTTTATCCTTGAGCTGAAAGACGATCTGGACATTCCCGGCTACGAAGAGGATCTTCTCCGGGCGATGGTGATGGAGGCTGACGAAGCCAGCGACGCCCTGCTTGAGTACGGCACCATTGAGCCGGAGCAGGCTGCGGCCATCACCGAGACGCGCGAGAAATACGCCGCCCGGGAAGAAGCTGCTGCGGCGCAGGCTGAGGAAGTCGCACCAGCACAGAGCGGCACGGCGTCTTCCGCCGAGCCCGCTAAGAGGTTTATCCTCTGCCCGAAATGTGGTGAGCGGATATGGCTGTAAAGCGCATCAGCTCAGACGTCGACGTTGTGACTGCGGCGCGCCAGCGGATCAAGAACGTATTTTCCAACGGCGTCCCCGTATACCTCTCGTTTTCCGGCGGCAAGGACAGCATCGTTCTCGCCGACCTGACCTATAAGCTGATCCAGGCTGGAGAGATCAATCCCTCGCAGTTGACCGTCCTTTTCGTGGACGAGGAGGCAATCTTCGATTCCATTGAAGCAACGACCAAGGCGTGGCGGAAGAAGTTCCTGCTTGCCGGCGCCAAGTTTCAATGGTGGTGCATCGAGGTCAAGCATTTCAGCTGTCTCAATGAGCTGTCCAGCGATGAAACCTTCGTCTGCTGGGATCGACGCAAGCGCGATGTCTGGGTGCGGCAGCCGCCGCCCTTTGCCATCCGTAACCACCCGCAGCTCCGGCCAAGGATCGACAACTATCAATCCTTCCTGCCCCGTGTGACGATGGACGGCATCATGATCACCGGCGTCCGCGCGGCAGAGTCCATTCAGCGGCTCCAATACATGGCGGCACTGAATATGGGCGCAAAGGGCATCACCGGCACGAACACCATCTATCCCATCTACGACTGGAAGACGGCAGACGTCTGGCTGTACCTGCGAGACCAGCGCATCGAAGTCCCCGAGGTCTACCTGCAGATGTATCAGGTCGGCGTCAATCGGAATCAGCTGCGCGTGTCACAGTTCTTCTCTGTTGATACCGTACCCGTGCTGGTACACCTGGGCGAATATGACCCATCGCTCATGGAGCGCGTCCTTCGGCGCGAGCCGAACGCCTACCTTGCCATGCTGTACTGGGACAGCGAAATGTTCCACCGCACCACAAGGAAGCGCCGGGAGCTGGAGGGTGAGGACACCAAGGACTACCGTGCGCTCCTGAAGGAGATGCTGTTCGTCCGCCCGGGAGACTTCTTCAATACGGAGCATAAGCGCAAGATCGCCAAGCAGTACCGCAAGATGTTCATTCAGATGGACGGAATGGCGCGGCCGCGCGACTACAAGAAAATGTACGGCGGTCTGACTGCTGGCGATCCCAAGCTCCGAACCCTGCGCGCCATCTATCAGGACATATCCTGCGCCTACGCCGATTACGCCAAGCGCTTCCGGAAGGGAGGTGAGGCAAATGGCTGACGCGGATCTGTTCGCCCCGTTATCCTCCCTGCAATGGGTAGACCGGGAGCAGCTCAAGCCCAATGACTACAACCCCAACAAGGTCAACCGTGAGAATCTGAAACTGCTGGTGCAATCGATCATGACCAATGGCTGGACGCTTCCCATCGTTGTGCGTCCCGACTACACCATCATCGACGGCTTTCACCGCTGGACCGTGGCCGGAGAGGAGCCGCTGCACACTATGCTCAAAGGCAAGGTGCCGGTGGTAATCGTGCGGCATGATGACGCGACCGAGGATATTTACGGCACCGTCACACACAACCGCGCTCGTGGTACACATCTGCTTGAGCCGATGAAAGCCATCGTAAAGCGGCTGCTGGACGAGGGCAAGTCCGTTCAGGAGATCGGCAAACAGCTCGGAATGAAACCCGAAGAAGTATTCCGGCTCTCTGATTTCTCGCGTGATGACTTCCTCGGCATGATGACCAAGGGCGTTAAGGGGTATAGCCATGCGGAATTGCTGACGAAGTTATAACACAATACCACAGCCAGGCGCATACATCGCACGAGAGCGGCGTATCTGCGTCTGGCTGTGTTGCTCCCTCCCCCTCTCGGCATCGTCGCGCTGAGGGCGGGGAAATGCGTTGCAACAGGCGACGACGGCAAAAGGTACTGTGACGACCCCCGCCCCACGCGCCGCGGGCTCGCCGACCCCGAAAAACGATTAGTTAGTGCGCGAGAAAAGGGTAACTTTAATTGAAATCTTGTATGAAATTATCGACTTCTTGACCTTCCGCCGGGCGTGGGACGCCCGCCTCCTATCACATAGCCTGGCCCCGGAGCGGAAACGCCCCGGGCGTCGGGCGGAGGGCCAAGACACAGGAAAGGAGCGTGGCCTATGGCGGCAAAGAAGCAGGATGTGGTCGTAGAGGACGGAGCCGTGTCTGTCTCTTATACACATC
>ERZ1027043.213-NODE-213-length-16257-cov-5.409332_pt1 | contig 16257 bp, 13 predicted proteins | sample MGYA00519434_ERZ1027043 | MGnify/ENA primary metagenome ERZ1027043 (study PRJEB26926, sample SAMN06164583) | human gut metagenome | biome: ENVO:00009003; feature: ENVO:2100002; material: ENVO:00002003 | host: Homo sapiens | place: USA | collected 2012 ...
GCAGCGTCAGATGTGTATAAGAGACAGGTGAAAGACCGAGGGCGAAAACCTCATTCGGCAGAGGAAAGTAGTTTTTGATTGGATCGCGCGAGGTATAGTATTTATTCTTCATGTGCGCCTCCCGTCTGCCGCTCCACCCAGAGACGGAATTGCTCCTTCGGTACGACCAGTCGGCTGCCGATCCGCAGCGACGGAAAGCCGTCCTCGTGCAGAAGCTCGTAGGCGCTAGACGGCGAAACGCCCAGCGCACGGGAGACAAGCTGCGCATTGAGAAACAGCGGCAGCTCGTCAAAATTTTTGATGCTCGATGTGTTCAAAGTCTTTTTACCTCCATCTGATTTTAGAAATTTCAGAGAAAAAACTTGCGTTTCGGAGGCCCCTCTGTTAGACTGAACACAGTTGCAGTCCGTGTTTTCCGAAACGCGGCGCGCCGTCCGACTGTTGCAGCAGCCGGACGGTTTTTTCACTTTTTTACTGCCATCCTCCATACCCGTTCCTGCCCTGCGGCCTTTTGTTGACGCACACGGCGTTGGCTTCGCCTCGGTACGCTGGCTGCTTTTGCAGCGTCGTGGCGTACTTCCCCGGCGAGTATCGTCTTTGGAGATGGGTGTGAAATTTTCAAGGTACAAAGCAACTTTCCGTTGACAAGCTGTCTACATGATGATAGACTATGATAAAATAATTTAGACAGCTTTCTGATTTTAAGGTAACATAGAGCTATATTTTTGTCAAGACTATTGCATTTATAATTTACAATTAGTCCATATTTGAGGTGATGACCATGTGGTATGCGAAGATGTATTTCTCCGGTGAGAAGGAGTTCTTTGAAAATGATGCGTTCGGAATGCAGGGCGTGCCGTCCAAGCAGCTGGAGCTTCCGTTTTTGGAAAGCCTGCTGACGTTTCTGGAATTGGATGAAAAAGAAATCACGCCGATGCTGGAACGCATCAGCGTGAATTGGGAACACTTCGTCGAAAGCAGTGACCTCGGAGCGCATACAGCCGCGATGGTGGAGTTGGGTATGCTGGCTGAGAAGCACATTTACTTTCGCCTTTTATATACGCGCTGCTTCGGCTGCATTTCCGTTAATGGCTTCGATCAAGCGGAGATTCAGGCGATTGCTTTGGATCTAAAGGAGTTTGTAACACAGTTTTCAGAGACAAGGAAGCAGGTCGAGAAGTTTTTTGAATGCGTGCTGGACGTGGATTCTGCCGGTCGAGAACCGCAGAAACAGGCGGCGAAAAACTATCATCACGACCAGCCGAGAGATCCGGCACTGTTCCGATTTAAGCCGATCCCGCTGAGTTTTGAACCGGTCGAGCCGGGCCGGTGCGCGCCTGTTTTATACTCGTCCGCCGTGCGCGACATGATCGACTATTCGCTGCGGAGCTGCGTTGAGCGCGGCGTGACCGTGCGCCGCTGCAAGAACTGCGGTCGCTGGTTCCCGCAGACCGGCCGCGTGAGCGCGGAGTACTGCGAGCGCCCGGTAAAGTACGGCGAGCAGCGCTGCCGCGAGATCGGCGCGTTCCGGCAGTGGACGAAAAAGCAGACCGACGACCCGATTTTCAAGGCGTACCGCAAGGAGTACAAAAAGCGCTTCGCGTGGATCAAGGCCGGCCGCATCACCGACGAGCAGTTTTACGCATGGAGCGAGAAAGCCCGAGAAGAAAAGAAAAAATGTGACCGCGAGATCATCTCGCTGGAGGAATTCCAGCAGTGGCTCCGCGACTCGAAAATATAAAACTATGCGGCCGGTAACTTGCCGGTCGCGTATTCTTTGTCTATAGCGGAGCAAACTTTGTTTTTTTACGCAGGTGTTTTCAGCAGGTCGGAAAACTTTTGCAAACGGAAATCCGCAAGCAAGGAATTTGCCGCGGGACCGATGCCCGCAGCGCAGAAACCGCCGGCCTTTGCCGCCTGTATGCCAGCTTCAGCGTCCTCCACAACGAGTGCAGCATCCGGCTTTACGCTAAGGAGCTTTGCCGCCAAAAGGAACACCTCCGGGTCTGGCTTGGCGTGAGTGATCTGTGTTCCGTCGGCAACGGCATCAAAAAAGCCGCCAAGCCCAATGCGCTCCAGAATCAGCGGTGCGTTCTTGCTGGACGATCCCACGGCCAGTTTATGACCATCCGCACGCAGCTTCAGCAGTGTACTGCGCACATCTTCGTCCAGATCGGCTGGTGTCATAGTTTGCAGATAACCACGATAAATTGCATTCTTCTCATCTGCAAACGACTTCTTTTGCTCCGCAGTGTAAGCGTTTTTCTTCTCACCCAAGACAATGTCAAGACTCTCCATACGGCTGACACCGCGCAGCCGGTCATTAACAGACGCATCAAACGGAAGATCAAGTTTCTTTGCCAGCGCAGCCCACGCCGCAAAATGGAATTTGTCAGTATGGCAAAGCACACCATCCAAATCAAAAATATATGCAGTAAATCTTCTCATAATTTTGGCAAATGCTGGAGCTGAATCAGCTTCGGCACGTCCTTTCAGAATTGTTTTTCATATCCGCTTCGGATAAAAACCGGGATCTTTCCGTCGCAGTCCGTACAAATCATCTGCTTGCCTTGGTACGGTTTTCGATCAAAGAATCCAATCCATTCACCATCTGGCAAGTAGACTTGTCTGGTGTTTGCGTTTTCTTCCAGAAGCGGCGCAACAAGCAGTGCATCGCCAAGCATATACTCGTCCTCGCAGGCGAGCGCAGCTTCATCTTCGGGCCAGAGGAACACCAGCGGCCGCATCATCGGCATATTGCCAGCCACACACGCCTGCGCAGTCTCCCAAAGATACGGGCGCAGCCGCTCACGCAGCTTGTGCCAGAAGCGCATCTCATCGACAAATTCAGGCGCGTTGTAGGCGGCAGCCATATTCCACGGGCTGCGTTCGTTGTTGCCCTCACCGCCCGGCATCAGCTCCTTGAACTGCCCGCCGTCCGGCTCTGAATGCCATTGCATGATCGGGCAGAAGCAGGCCATCTGTGTTGCACGGCGATAGAGATCCAGTGTCGGAAGCGGGCCTGCAAACCCGGCAATATCAAAGCCCCAGAACAGGATACCGGATGCCGCGGCTGACAGTCCGGCGTGAAGCTGGCTTCGCAGTTCTGCGTTCTGCGACTGCTGATCGCCGCCCCAGTGCATCGGGACAGTATGCTGCCCGGAGAATCCGGCTCTGCTGAACAAAATCCGCTGCGAACCGATAAAATCGCGGTATGCACAGGTATAGTCCCGTGCGTAGCGATTCTTTCCAGATTTTCCGTCGCTGCCATCACAAAAACGCGCATCTGGACGATAGATAAACTCGCCGCCATCGGTTTTGAAGCCGTCTACGCCCATATCGAGAAGATATTGACGTTTGGCAAACCACGTCCGAACGGTTTCAGGGTTAGTATAATCCGGGATCATGGAACCGGAAAACCAATGTCCGTCGGGGATGGTATAGGGTGTTCCGTCTGCGAGATGGACACACAAGCCGCGCCGCACAGCATCCTCACGGTCAAGCGTATTCTGTACGTTCAGAATCTCGTCGGGCCCCTGCTTTTTGTAGACAGGAATCTGCCAGAGGACAAGATGCAGCCCGGCTTTGTGCAGCGCATCCGCCATGCCTTTGGGGTCTGGCCATGGGGAACCCGAAAAATCGAAATCGTCATATTGGAGCGCAGCTCCGTCTGGCTTCGGTTGGTATTTCGCCCCGTTCCAGATATAAAACGTCGCTTCGTCGCTCCATGCCTCCAGCACCAGAATGCTTGCCGGAAAATCATGCTTTTTCAGGTTCTCGATCTGCTGCTCCGCGTCCTTTTGGCAATTCCAGCGATTTGCAGAAATCCACACGCCGAACGCCCATTCAGGCGGCAGAACAGCCTTTCCGAACAGCTCCATATATGCGCTGACAATTTGCGCCGGTTCACCGGAAAAGGCCACAACGGGGGCAGATTCCGGCAGATCGATCGTCACAGAGTTCTCGTCAAAATGGAACGTTGTAGTTTCACAGGTATCAACATACAGACCGAATCCGCTGTCTGTCCAGAAGAACGGAGCCGGGCAATATGTTTTTTCACCTTGGAAGCAGAACTTTTCTTCCACCTGATTGACAACGACACGCCCTTTTTGATTCAGCGCGTCATATTTCTCGCCCATTCCGTATGCGCCCTGATAGGACAGGCTTACCGTCAGGACTGCGCCGTGACGCACAAGCTGCACATCGGTGCGCGGGCAGGATATATGTGCCGTGAATGCAGAACTTTCAAATCTTTGCATGGTTTACCCCTTGATACCACCGGCCATCATGCCGTTCTGGAAATACTTCTGCGCGAAGCAGTAAATGAGAATAATCGGAATCATGGAAATCAGGCTGCCTGCCATCAGGACGTTATACTCCGTTGCGAACTGGCCGTTCAGCGTCGAAAGGGCAATCGGAAGCGTCATTTTTGTCTTGTCTGTCAGCATAAGCAGCGGCCAGAGATAGTCATTCCAAGATTCCATGAACGTTGTAATCGACAAGGTCGCAAGCGTCGGCGCACAAAGCGGCAGTGCAACCTTAAAGTAAACCGTAAAGGTTGAAGCGCCGTCGATGCTGGCTGCATCCAGATAGTCGTTCGGGATCGTCCGCATTTGCTGAACGAGCAGGAACACGGCAAACGGCCGGAAAATAGACGGCAGAATGACGCTGGCATAGCTGTTGATCAATGACATCTTATTCATGACGACAAACAGCGGGATGATCGTGACCTGCGTCGGAATCATCATCGTTGCCAGAAACACCTTGAGCAGCAGATCAGCCTTTGGAAACTTGAGCTTTGCAAAAGCAAAAGCCGCCATAGACGCCGAGATCAACGTAATGAACGTGTAGGTCACGGAGATAAATAAGCTGTTCCCGATGGTGCTGAAGAACGGAAACTTTGAAAACACCTTCACATAGGAGGCGACCGTCGGTTCTTTTGGGATCCATTCGATCGGAATACTCATAAGCGCCCCGCGCGCCTTGAGTGACGTGCTGACCATCCAGAGAAATGGAATGATCGCCAGAATTGCAACCAGAATGCCGACAACGTAATAGGCTACTGTTCCGATTTTTTTCTTATGCGTCATAATTCACCCACCGTTTCTGTCCGCGCATCTGAATTGCTGTGCAAACCATGATAATCAGGAACAAAATCCAAGAGAACGCTGAAGCGTAACCCATCATGAAATAGCGGAAGCCGTACTTATAAATACGTTCTACCATAACCTGAGTTGCCCCGTTCGGGCCACCGTCCGTCATAATCATAATCTGCGGGAAAAGCTGGAACGAGTTAATCAGGCTGACGATCAGAACGTAGAAAATCGCCGGTGTGAGAAGCGGCAGCGTGATTTTCCAGAAGCGCGTCCAAGCGCCCGCGCCGTCAATTTCTGCGGCTTCATAATAGGTTCGGTTGATGCCAACCATACCGGACAGAAGAATCAGGCCAAAGAAGCCCATGTCTTTCCATACGGACACCAACACGATTGCGGGCATCGCCCATTTTTCGTCCAGCAGCCAGCCGGGGCCCTCAATCCCAAAGAAAGCAAGGATGTTGTTCATAGCACCGTACTGCGGGGCCAGAATGCTTTTCCAAATCAACGATGCCGCGACCCAGGAGGTCAGGACCGGAATATAGTACAGTACGCGGAACACACCGACGCCGCGCCGCTGCTGCGACAGAAGCGATGCAACAGCCAGTGATACGGCCATCATAAGCGGCAGATACAAAACGATATAGGTCAGCGTGTTTTTTAAGACTTTCCAAAATTCCTGACTTGTCAGAATCGCCTTGTAATTATCAAAGCCGATAAAATGCTCCTGCATGAAACCATCCGCAAACAGTCGGTCAAGACCATTCCAGTCTGTCAGGCTGATGAAGATAGAAACGACCATCGGTGCCAGATAAAAGATTGCCAGACCGATGAGACTGGGAAGCAAAAACGGCGACGCTCGCAGCAGACCCTCTCCACCCGGCTTTTTCAGCCGAGGCCCAGTTTTACTTGTTTTCATCTGTCTGCCTCCTTTATCTTTCGAGCACGTAAAACCTCGTAGAGTTTGCGCCCGCAGGCGCAAATCGATGTAAATTCATTTTTGCCGGGAGCCCCCGCTCTCGGCAAAAATACTGATCGCCGCCAAACGTGAATTTTGTGCGCCATTGGCGCACAAAACTTTGCGATGCAGGCGGCGCAGCCTTTTGCCAAAAAAGCCGCAGCTTTTTTGGCAGACTTGGCGGGCGCATAAGCGCCCGCCAAGAAAGTTGTCAGCCAAGGGTAATCTGTGCTTCGCAGTCAGCCTGCGCCGCGTTCAGAGCATCGGTGACAGTCATGGTGCCGTCAGCCGCTGCGGAGAGGTACTGACCGATAATGTCGCTCATGAGGGCGTAGTCCTCAATGACAGGCGGCATGACCAGATAATCAAGGCTCTCGAAAACAGCCTTGCGGTTGTCAGGAGGCGTGATCTCCAGATAGCTGGACAGAGCGTTCAGGTCCTTGAGTGCGGGCAGATCCCAGCCAGCCGCGAGACGAATATCAGCGGATTCGGTGCTGGAGGTCAGCCATGCCAGCCACTCGGCAACTTCTTCCGGGTGCTCGGTTTCGGGGTTCATAACAACGCAGTTGGAGAAGAAGTGGGTAGCTTTCTGCGTGCTGCCCGGCTCAACAGCGATGTCCCATGCGAAATCGCAGTTTTCCGTAAAGGTCTGGAATGCCCAAATGCCGGTGGGGATCATGCCGAGACGACCGCTCATGAACATATCCCAGTCGCCCATGCCGCCCTGCTGGACGGAGTTCGGCTGCACGTTGCTGACCAGAACGCGGTCAACAAGCGTCTGCGCTGCCTTGATATTTTCTTCGGAGTTGATCGTGAACTGCGTCTTATCCTCGTTCAGCAGGCTGCCGCCGTACTGTGCAACGACCTTGAAGAACTCGTTGTAGGTGATCGGCTGCCAGATACCGAAAATACCGTCGCTCAGCGCGCGAATCTTTTCAGCAGCATTCTGAACATCATCCTGCGTCCAATCATCCGTCGGATATGTAACGCCAGCCTGATCGAACAGATCCTTGTTGTAAATCAGGACGACATTGGAGAAGCTCTCAGGCAGACCGTACTGCTTGCCATTCACATTGAATGCGCCGAGTGCGGTTTCGTTCAGACCGGAAAGATCCTGACCGGTGATCTCTGCAAGCAGGCCTTTGTTTGCATAGGCTGCGAAGTTCTCGATGTTCAGCTCGTAGCAGTCAGGCGCGGTGCCGCCAGCAACACGGGTCTGCATCTGCGTGAAATAATCATCGTAGCCGATTGTTTCAACTTCGATCTTGATGTTCTCATGGGTGGCTTCAAAGGCTTCGACCATTTTCTGAAGCGTTTCCTCATTGCCGCCAGACGAATTGAAGTTGCAATAGGTGATCGTCACGGGCTTTGCCGGGGTTTGGGCTGCGGCATCATCCGTCTTTGCCGGTTCCTCTGTCTGCTGAGTATCGGCGGGGGTGGTCTGTTCGCTGTCGTTCGATTTGTTGTCAGTGGCTGCGGGTGCGCAAGCTGCAAACACCATCAGCATGGCAAGAACCAGTGCAATCAGCGAAAAAATCCGGGTCTTTTTCATTGTTGTTCCTCCTGTAATGTTGATTTTTTCGCCCTTCTCGCTTAGAATATAGAGTACGGGAAGGACTTTCGCAGAGTTTCTTTCCTGCGGTCTGTATCGTCTCGTCAAAGTAGATGCAGGCCGCTTTTTATTGCAGGAGCCGATGATACAGCCGTCCGCGGCTGTGGTCGGATCTTTTGCCCCAGTTCTTCCGTTCGGAAGCTTGCAATACATCCAGTATTCCTGCGCTTCCAAACGTCGATCTATGGCAAAATCTCTCGCCCACAGCACTTGCCGACTATATCATCGTCTCCTGATGAAAGACGATCAAATAGTGCGGACGGACTCACGCTCTACAAGCTGGAGCGGCAAAATTTCTTCCTGCTTTGTAAGCGCTGGATCTTCAATGTGCTTGAGCAGCAGCTCAACGGCTTTCTGACCTTTCAGCGAAATCTGCTGCCGGACAGTCGTAAGTCCCGGCGTCAGATATTGCGAAACCTCCAGATCATCAAAGCCAATCACGGAGTAGTCCTCCGGCACGCGCAGCCCCTCCTCATAAAGCCCACGGATGGCACCGATTGCCAGAATATCCGCCGCGCAGACGATCGCCGTTGCCGGGAGCTTTTTGGAAACGAGTTCTTTTGCAAGGGAGATACCGCTGCGGTAATCGATTTGACCTTCAAAAATGTTTTGTTCCTGATACGGAACGCCATATTCCTCTAATGCCTGCTGGAATCCGAGCAGGCGTTTTTTCATAACGCCGTTTTCCTTGATCTGGCCGCAGAAGAACGCGATTTCCCGATGTCCGTGTGATAGGACGTATTTTGCGGCAAGATAGCTGCCATACGCATCATCGATTCGGATGGAGTGATAATAGTGGTCGCCGCAGTAGCTATCGATCAGGACAATCGGAATCTGCGTCTTTTTCATCTGCTGGTAAAATTCGTCCGGATACATACCGATTACAATGATTCCATCCAGATTCCGCTTCTTGGCCAGCGTCAGATAGCTTTCATTTGCGTCCGTTGCAGAAATCAGAATATGATAGCCGCTCAGACGTGCGTAATATTCAATGCTGCCGAGAATTTCACTATAAAAACTGTTCTGGAACATCAGACGCTCACCGGGTTCCGTCTGTGGAACAACGACGCCAATGAGTTTGGAATCCCGCATCGTCAGGCCGCGTGCATTCAGATCAGGTACATAATCCAGTTTTTTGATTGCCTCCATGACACGGGCTTTTGTTTCTTCAGAAATCGAACGTTTTCCATTCAAGATATACGATACTGTAGCCGATGAAACGCCAGCCTCCTGTGCTACATCCTTGAGCGTCGCGCGTGCCATATCTTCACCTCAGTTCAGTTAACCGCTTAAATCATTTTTCTATTCAAACTATAGCGAATCTTGTCACGTCTGTCAATACCATTTTTGATTTTCTCTAAATTCTCCTTGACAAGACCATGAATTTTGTTATATTTAACATGAACGCATATTTAAGCGATTAACCAATTTTGAATTGAGGAATGCGTATGGAACGTTATTTACCAACCGGAAATGAAATGATTTCTCTGCCGAAACTGAACGCAGATACGGCAGCAATTGAGGATCTGACCTTTCTGTCCATGCAGCAGCGCGGCATGATCGAGCTCTGTGGAACGGAAAATGTGCCGCTGATGCAGCCGTTTATCCAGATCGATCAGGAAGAACTGGCGCTTACAGGTCTGCAATGGTCGCGGGAACACTTCTGGATTCCGTCCGGTCATAAGGAAACCGAACAGGCCACGGTCAAATTCACCGTATTGACGCCGGTTGGAGAGCGCGGGTTTGCGATGCGCTTGTCTGTCACAGCGCGAACAGATTGCCGCTTAAAACTTGGTGCGCGCGGTCTATGGAGTAAAAGTGTTCATTGCGTCAACGAGGATAAAGAACTGACCGGTCAGGCGTACATTTATGAGAGCGCGTGGAACAGCAGCTTTATCATGGACTACCGCGTCGGCTTCCCGGCATTTGCGCTTGCGCCTATGACAGACCGTGCAGGCAAAAGTGAATGGGCGCAGACGGAGGACGGCATTTCCTATCAGATTTCCTGTGAACTTGACGCCAAAGCCGGGCAGGAAGAAGCGTTCACGATTTTCTGGGGTCTTGGCTTTGAAGAAGTCGCCGCTGCGACCAGCGCGAAGGAGCAGCTTCGCCGCGGCTGGGATTGGCTGTATCGAAAGACGGCCGACTGGCTGGACAAGCGCACCGTGCAGCTTCCGACACCGGAGCTGACGGAGGTTTACAACGTCAATCAGTTCTTCTGCCTGTTTTATGCGACCGGTCGGACATTCGATACCGAGGAGTTGATCTGTGCAACAAGCCGCTCCACGCGCTACTATGTCAGCGCCGCTTATTGGGATAGAGATTCACTTCTGTGGGCGTTCCCGACGATCCTGCGTGCGGACGCTGCGCTTGCAAAAGAAGTGCTGACCTATGTTTTCACCCGCCAGCGGCAAAACATCGGCGTACATTCCCGGTTTATCGACGGGACCATGCTGGAACCAGGGTTCGAGCTGGATGAGCTGGTCGCGCCGGTTCTGGCGCTCCAAGCGTACCTTTCCGAAACGCGCGATGAAGCATTTTTGCAGGAACGCTTTGTACAGGATGGTCTTTCGCTGATTTTGGCGCGCCTACGGGAAGCGCGTCACCCGGATACTGCGCTTTACGAAACATTCTTGCAGCCAACGGATGATGAGATCGTGCATCCGTACCTGACGTATGACAACGTGCTTGTCTGGCGTGCGTTGCAGTTGCTGGCAGACTGGCGGCCGGCACAGCGCGGATCGCTGCTTGCGGAAGCAGACGCTGTACGCGCGGCGATTTTCACGCATTGCGTCAAAAAGGATGCAGACGGACAGCCGTATTTTGCATGGTCGGTCGATCTGGCCGGGCATCACGATGTCTATGACGAGCCGCCCGGAAGTTTGCAGCTCTTACCGTATTACGGCTTCTGTGAAAGAACGGATGTGATCTGGCAGAACACAGTCCGTATGATCCGCTCTGCAGATTATAAATTCAGCTTTGCCGGAAAGCCCATTGCAGAGATCGGCTGCCCGCACGCACCTTGGCCTTGGGTATTGAGCTTGTGCAACAGCCTTCTTTGCGGTCACGCAGAGCAGGCGCTGCGCGAACTGACGATCATGCCGATGGACAACGGAATCGCCTGTGAGAGCGTTGACGCGGACACCGGCGAGTGTACGACCGGCAGTGCATTTGCCACCTGCGCAGGCTTCCTGTGTCATGCGCTGCTGACGGCTTGTAAGGAGGGGTCATCATGCGGAACGATTTGAAACTGCTGCCTTGGGAGATTTGCTCTGAGGCAGATGGCTGGAATGACGAGTTTTTAGAGAGCGTCTTTTTTCTTGGAAATGGGCGTATGGGCGTTCGAGGGTATTTGCCCTTTGAACCGGATTCCCGTCCGACGCAGCAGGGCTTATTTCTTGCGGGAATTTTCGGGGAAATCAAGGATGGGATTACGGACTTTGTGAATCTTCCGTCTCCAATCTGCGAAACACTTCTTTTGAATGGTGTACCCGCCGTTCTCGCTTCCTCGATTCATCGGACACTTGATCTGAAATCAGCCAGCTTCCATGCAGATTTTACACTGGCAGCCGGAGATATGCGCGCGGACGTGCGATACACACGCTTTTTCCCGAAAGAACTGCCTGCGCTTTTGATGCAGCGGTTTGAAATTCGCGTTCAGAACGATGTAGAAGTTGAAATGCGCAGCGGCATCAATTTTTCAAGCTGCAACAGCCCAATCCCTGACGATCAGGTAAAGGAAAATACGGAGCTGGTGCAGCTTGCTCCGCTGCAATTTGTGACGGACAATGGCAACCTTTTCTCCTGCACGTTTGAAACTGTCGGAACAGGCTTACGCATTGAACAGGAAGTCCGATTCTACGCGCCGGATTTTACGCAGGGAATCGTGCAGAACAGCGGTGCAGAAGTCACCTGTCCGCTGACCGCTCATGCAGCTGCCGGACAGACGCTGGTGCTTGAGAAGCTGGTCTGCATCCGTACAAGCCGCGACGCAGATGAACGCATTGCGGCTGCTCCGGGTGATTGGAGTTTCCACGCGCTTTGGGGCGCGCATACTGCCGCGTGGTCGCATACATGGCAGAATTGCGACAGAACACTTCCCGATGCGGAGCTGCAAACCGGTCTGCGCTATTCGATGTTTCAGCTTATGGCAAGCTGCGCCGCACATGATCCGACCGTTTCCATCGGCGCAAGAGGTTTGACCCATGCACGGTATAAGGGCTGCTATTTCTGGGATACAGACCTGTTTATGCTCCCGTTCTTCCTGAAGAATGATAAAACAGCCGCAAAAAATCTGTGCCTGTACCGTGCAAATGCGTTGGACGCGGCCAGAGATCATGCAAAAAAGATGAACGCTGCCGGAGCGCGGTATCCCTGGATGGCGGCGCTCGATGGCAGCGAACAGTGCGAGACATGGGACATTGGGTGCAGCGAGGTTCATATCACGGCGGACGTGGCCTATGCCTTGGGCGAATACTGCCGGGAAACCGGAGATGAAGAATTTTATCTGCATAAGGCCGCACCCGCATTCATTGAAACCGCCCGCTTCTGGGCCAGCCGATACACATGGAACCGTGCGCACACACAGGCGGATCTGATGTTCTGCAAGGGACCTGATGAATACTGCGGTATCACGCGCAACAACCTTTTCACGAACGTCATGGTGCAGCATAATCTGGAGCTTGCCATAGATGCGGCGAAGGCGCTTCAAGGCAAGTCCGCGTATCAGAATCTCGGCTTGTCGGAAGAAGAAACTGCATCGTGGCAGACGCTTCACGATGCAATTCCTTGGCCGCACGACCCAGACAGCGGGCATCTTGCGCAGGACGAAACGTTCCATCTGCTGGAACCGGTGGATATTGCAGCACTAAAGCCAGATCTTGGCGCAAGCTATCATCATGTTTGCTTCGATCGGTTACAGCGATATAAAGTTGTGAAGCAGGCCGACGTGCTGCTTCTCATGACACGTCTGCCGGAGCTTTTCACAAAGGAAGAAAAAATGCAGGCATGGAACGATTTTGAACCGCTCTGTCTGCACGACTCTACGCTGAGTTTTGCCAGTCATGCACTCTTTGCGCTGCAAAACGGGCTGCGCGAAAAAGGAATCGAGTATCTGCGCAAGGCGCTGCTGCTCGATCTGCGCGACCTGATGCACAACACCGGCAAAGAGGGATTGCATCTGGCCGGTATGGGCGAGAGCTGGCAGGCAGCATGTCTCCTGTGATTTCTTTCTGTTCTTTGTTTACAGCGGCGCAGAATCTGCGCCGCTGTAATATATTCAGAACAGGCCTTCTTTTTTCAGCGCCAACTACATAAGCACGCATAGAAAACGCCTTTAGAAGCGTTCAACCTTAATTCGTCGCAAAAAGTGTGACTATCAGTCTAAATTTCGTTGTATTTTTTGTGGTTCTATGCTATACTATCCTTGAATTATAAGGATGGAGGTGCATATATGTACCGAATTGCAATAGAAAAGCTATTAAAATGGAAGCAAAGCAAACGCCGGAAACCTTTGATTATTGAAGGCGCTCGGCAGGTCGGTAAGACTTGGCTGATGAAAGAGTTTGGCAGACAGTCATATGCAGATACCGTATACATCAATTTTGACTCCAATTCCAGAATGGCTGAGCTGTTTGCGTCTGATCTGGATACGGATCGTTTAATTATGGGCTTGGAACTCTATGTAGGCCATAAGATCGACCCCAACAATTCTCTGTTGATTTTTGATGAAGTACAGGAAGTTCCCAGAGCCTTGGCATCTCTCAAATATTTCTATGAAAATGCGCCGCAGTATCACATTGTATACGCCGGTTCTTTGCTCGGTATTGCGTTGCATCAAGGCACGTCCTTCCCCGTTGGTAAGGTGGATTTCTTAAAGCTGTATCCCCTTTCTTTCAAAGAGTTTCTGATGGCAACCGACAAAGAGCAATTTGCCGCGCTTCTGGATAGCCAAGACTTCCAAATGATCACGAGCTTCAAGCAAACATATATTGATGCTTTGAAGCACTATTTTTTCGTCGGCGGAATGCCTGAAGCGGTACAAAGCTTTGCCGAAAACAAAGACTTTAATGAAGTTCGTGATATTCAGAAGCGGATCCTTGCAGCCTATGAACAGGATTTCTCCAAACACGCTCCCAATGAAATTGTTCCAAGATTGCGTATGTTATGGAATAGTGTTCCTTCTCAGTTGGCGAAAGAAAACAAAAAATTCATATACGGTCTCGTGCGTGAAGGCACGCGCGCAAAAGACTACGAAACCGCCATTCTATGGCTCAGTGACTGTGGCCTTGTTCATAAGGTAAGCCGTGTCAATACAGTGGGCATCCCCCTGCGGGCTTATGAGGATTTGAAAGCATTTAAGCTATTTGTGGTGGACGTCGGGCTTCTGGGCTGCATGGCTGGACTTCGCCAGCGTACTCTACTTGACGGCAATGACCTTTTTGTTGAGTTTAAAGGCGCTCTTACCGAGCAGTATGTTTGTCAGCAGCTAAAAACGATCGAAGATTTGGATATATATTACTACACCAATGACAGAGGCTCCTGCGAGATCGACTTTGTCGTTGATACAGGCAAGCGAATTGTGCCTGTTGAAGTAAAGGCAGAAGTAAACCTCCGAGCAAAAAGCCTGAAAACATATCAGGAAAAATTTTCACCTGAAGTTTCTGTCCGCACCTCTATGGCAGACTACAAAAAAGAAGAATGGCTTGTGAATCTGCCGCTTTATGCGATAGATCAGATAATAAAACTCTAAATTCATGCGAGTATAACAAATATGTATCTTCGCCTATTCTTTGTTTACAGCGGCGCAGTTTTTGCGCTGCCGGTTCCCTGCCCTGACCCAAACCGTGACCCAAACGCAGAAAAATCAGGTGGATTTATCCGTGCCGGAAAGGATGCCGCTGTGAAATTTTCCGAGCGGAAAGGCTCTGAAATGCTCTAAAATGCCCGCGAAAAATATCCGACCAACCTTCGGGACCAAGAGGCCTCGGGTTCGAAGCCCGGCACTCCGACCAAATCCGGCTGAAATCTTCTGATTTCAGCCGGATTTTTCTTTCTCTTTGGAGCTTTTCGCATCCTCGAGTTTCTGCTTGTATTCCTAGTCGAGCGCTGCGGTATCCGCCGGAGCCGCCCTCATGCCGCCCGGAGAAGTCCAGCCGCGCACCGTTCAGCAGCACATAGCCCGTCTCGCTCCATTTGTATGTCCGCCCAAAGTAGGCGAGTGCGGTCTTGTCGTTTTCCTGCGGCGTTGCTGTGGTATCGTCAGCAGAAAATTTTTCTTGACTTTTCTGCTCCGGACTGCGTATTCTGGTATCAGAAGAAGCGAACCCCCGCGGGCCGTTGCCGTTCCCGGCACTGGAGCCCTTAACTTTGGGGCTGGCTTCTTCTTTCATATTTCCGATGTTGTAGACTACATTTCCGTTTGCACCCTTTGCAACGGAAATCGTCACGGAATAATACCTGCCGTCAAAGTCCTGAAAATACGCTTTTCTGTAATTCCAGCCATCGGTCGCCATATTTCCGTGTCTGCCCGCATAGTCGTTCACAACAGACTTTCCGCGCGCCGATGTCTGTGCAAGCTCGTCAATGTGTGCAGCAGCATTGCCTTTCAGCTCATACGCAGCATCGCTCATAGTGCGTCCGTCGTTTGTGTACGGGCTGCTGAGTTTCCCAGCAGATGTCGCCGTGAGTACCAGCTCCGCGCCGTCATAGCAGCCCTCGTATGCCTCGGCATACCGCTGTGCAAGTGCCCGCCAGCGTACCGGAAATCATCGCGGCCGCTCTCGTTACAATCGGGCATACTTATTGATCCTGCTGCGCTTCCGGCTCAAATCTTTTGCACAGAACACGAAGCATATTCTGAAATTCCTCGCTGAATCCATTGCGTTCGTCCAGTAAAACCGCGCCATCTGCAATCAGCTGTGCCAGGTCAAACACAACATTCTGCTTTCAGCGTACAAGTTGCACATCCTGCCTTCTCCGATCCTCCCGGATTCTTTTATTCGGCGTACAAAACGCTAACAGATTCCTGTTGAAAAGGAATCCTTTGTTTAGGGCGGCGGTCGGCATTACAAATTGCTGACCGCCGCTCGTTTTGGCACAGCCAAAACAAACAGCCCAAGGTTGGCAGGTCATTGACCTGCCGGCCTTGGGCTTTGTTTATGGTTCCGTTTCCGGGGCGCTGCTTTCCAGAAGATTCTTTTCAAGCGCCTTTGCGCGCTCCAGCGCCGCATAGGGCACGTAAAGCTCGGTTTTCTGGAAGATCTCATTGGTATACGCCGACGGGACCTGATTGCGCGGAAGGCAGACCGGCACGATCTGCACCTCCGTCAAAAGCTCCGTCAGCGCCGCGTCCCACGGGGCAGAGAGACTCGTCAGGAAGCAGTAATCGTCCTCACGCGGCGCACGCAGACGCGTTTTGCCGCAGTAGCCGCAGGTCGGCCCGTCGGAAAGAAGATGACAGTTTTCACAGTAGTACATGACGCGCAGCCTCCCCTCGCAGAATGCAGGGCAACAACGCACAATTCGGCAAGCAGCTTCAACGAGAGATTTTTCGTCAAGGCAAGGTTTGAAAAGCGCAGGAATACTGTATGTCT
>ERZ1027043.235-NODE-235-length-15261-cov-4.294949_pt1 | contig 15261 bp, 13 predicted proteins | sample MGYA00519434_ERZ1027043 | MGnify/ENA primary metagenome ERZ1027043 (study PRJEB26926, sample SAMN06164583) | human gut metagenome | biome: ENVO:00009003; feature: ENVO:2100002; material: ENVO:00002003 | host: Homo sapiens | place: USA | collected 2012 ...
GTCGGCAGCGTCAGATGTGTATAAGAGACAGACCAAGACCCATGCCCATTATAGCCGAGGTCGGGTTGAGCATCTCTCTCATTCCGGGGCCGCCCTTAGGGCCCTCGTAGCGGATAACGACTACGTCGCCTGCCTCTACCTTTCCGCCCTTTATGGCGTATATAGCCTCTTCCTCGCTGTCGTAGCACTTGGCGGGGCCCTCGTGCACCAGCATTTCGGGAGCTACCGCGCTTCTCTTTACCACGCAGCTGTCGGGCGCAAGATTTCCTCTCAGCACGGCTATTCCGCCCGTTTCGGAGTACGGATCATCGATAGGTCTTATCAATTCCGGATTCTTGTTTACGCAGCCCTTTATGTTCTCTCCTACCGTCCTGCCCGTGCAGGTGATGATGTCGGTATTGAGCAGCGACTTCTTGTCAAGCTCGTTCATTACCGCATATACTCCGCCTGCCTCGTTAAGATCCTCCATATAGGTGTGACCTGCGGGAGCGAGATGACACAGATTCGGCGTCCTTGCGGATATTTCGTTCGCAATGTCGAGGTTCAGGTCTATTCCGCATTCGTGAGCTATAGCAGGCAGATGCAGCATAGAGTTTGTGGAGCAGCCGAGAGCCATGTCCACCGTCAGAGCGTTCATAAACGCCTTTTCTGTCATGATATCTCTCGGACGGATATTCTTTCTGTACAGCTCCATTACCTGCATACCCGCAGTCTTTGCAAGCTTTATTCTGTCGGAGTATACCGCAGGTATAGTACCGTTTCCTTTAAGACCCATACCGAGTACCTCAGTCAGACAGTTCATGGAGTTTGCAGTATACATACCCGAGCATGAACCACAGGTAGGACAAGCCTTGTTCTCAAATTCGTCAAGCCCCTCCTGATCGAGCTTTCCTGCCGCAAAAGAGCCTACCGCCTCGAACATACTCGAAAGCGAGGTCTTGCTGCCCTGCACATGACCTGCCAGCATAGGACCTCCCGATACGAAAATCGTAGGTACGTTCACTCTCGCCGCCGCCATAAGCAGACCCGGAACGTTCTTGTCGCAGTTCGGCACCATTACCAGTGCGTCGAAATGATGCGCGAGAGCCATGCACTCGGTGCTGTCCGCAATAAGGTCACGGGTGACCAGAGAATATTTCATACCCTTGTGACCCATAGCTATACCGTCGCATACCGCTATGGCAGGGAAGACTACCGGCGTGCCGCCGCCCATAGCAACACCCAGCTTTACAGCCTCTACGATCTTGTCGATGTTCATATGACCGGGCACTATCTCGTTGTAGGAGGAAACTATACCCACGAGAGGTCTTTCCATCTCCTCTTTCGTCATACCCAGCGCGTTGAACAGCGAACGCTGGGGAGCTTTGTCCGCTCCCTCGCAGAAAAAGTTGCACTCTTTACATTCTGACATTTTCAATTACCTCTTTCTATCCGATTATTTCTTCTTTATAGGTCGATACTATCTCGTCCACCGCCGCTATTAGCTTGTTTTCAAGAGCCGTACCCATTATATCGGGACTGTACTTTGCTCCTATGTAGCAGTTGTCCCATGTATTCTTCCGGTCGAAAGCGTAGAAGTACACTATCTCGCCATGCTTATTCCTGTATTTCGCTTTGTACAGAAAAAGACCTTTGTCCACAGGCAAAAACATCATAGCTTCGGCAAACGGCGTTTTTGTAGCTTTATACGCCTCGGTAGCCTCGTATATATCATCTTCAGGCGCCGATACTATCTCTATTCTCGGAGCGTTGTCCAAAAGCCTTGAAACAGAATCTCCGTCGCTATACAGCTTTTCGGAGTCGTCATATTGCGGAGCGTAAAGCAGTACGTCATCCAGCTCGCCCGCGCCGCAATCTCCCACAGAGATAAAATCGCCGCTGTGCATAAACGAGATACCTACATTAATACTCGCCCCCGTTTCGTCTTCGGCAAAATACGAACCTCCCTCGAAAGATTCATAAGCCGCCGACGGTTTAGCGGGATGTTCTCCGCTTGCGAGGATATCCGCAGGCGTTCTTTTGCCGCCTGCCGCCTTATCTACTTCGTTCACAGCTTTTTTTAGTCCTTTCATCAGCTGACCCATAAATCCCACAGCAATACCTCCGCTATCCGATCACTTCTTTGAAAGTCCCAGAAAAGCTGCACCGATTATTCCTGCGTCGTTGCCCAGCTTAGCAATAACTATCTCCGTATTCTTCTCCGAGTTCTTTGTATATACCTCTTTAGCAACCAGCTCTTTTAAGGGAATGAGCAAAGGATCTCCCTCGTTGCACACTCCGCCGCCTATACACAGGATATCGGGCTGGAAGATATTTATAGTATTCGTTATTCCGCAGGCAAGGTATTTTATATACTTGTCTACGACCTCTCTGCCTGCCTTGTCGCCCGCCCTCATAGCGTTAAAAGCGGTCCTTGCAGAGATCTTTCCGTCCTGCTCGTTCATCTTCCACATCACAGAGCCTTTGTCCTCGAGCATCGCCTCTCTGGTCATTCTCACTAAGCCCGTAGCGGAGGAGAATACCTCGAAGCATCCCTTTCTTCCGCAGGTGCATTCGGGCCCGTTGGGATCTATTACAGTGTGACCTATCTCCGCTCCGGCAAAATTGAAGCCCGAATATATTTTTCCGTCGATGATAACGCCTGCGCCCACGCCCGTACCGAGCGTGATGCATACCGCGTCGTTTGCGCCCTTGGCAGCGCCTGCGACATACTCTCCGTAAGCCGCCGCATTTGCGTCGTTTTCCACAAAGCACGGTTTATCTATATGAGTCTGCATAAGCTTCACGACCGGGAAATTCAAAAATCCGAGATTGTTTGAGTATTCGATCACTCCCGTTTCGGAATTTGCAGTACCCGGAGTGCCGATTCCCACAGCCTCGATATTATCTAATGTCAGACCTGCTTTTTCCACAGCCTCCAGAGCGACCTTAGCCATATCTGCGCATATCTCCTCCGAGGCTCTGGGAAGATTGGTCTTGCAGGTAGCCTTTGAAACTATTTCAAAATCCTCGGATACCACGCCCGCTTTGATATTAGTACCGCCGAGATCTATGCCTATATAGTATTTCATGACTTATCTCTCCCTTATAATTTATACTTTCGTAAGTACCGCCTTGCACTTACCCTCGACAGTGTAGCTGCCCGAGCCTGCCGTCACGAACACGCTGTCGCCCTTTAACGCCTTTATGCCGTCGATCTCGCACTCTCCCTCGAGAACAAGTATGCTGTTAAACGATTTTTCATCAGCAGTAAGCTGCGCTTTTGTTTCCACGTCGAGCGCATATGTGGTAAAGTAATCGCAGGAGGAAAGAAGCTTTGAGGTATAGCCCTCGTGCTGCTCGACAGGGGTTTCGGGATAAGTCTTTGCAGGAGCAAGGCAGGTAACATCCTTAGCCTTTTCTACGTGCAGCTCTCTGGGCTTGCCGTCCTTTCCCACTCTTCCGTAGTCGTATATTCTGTATGTGGTGTTGGAATTCTGCTGTATCTCGGCGATAAGTATACCCTTTCCGATAGCGTGAAGCGTGCCCGCCTGAATAAAGAACACATCGCCCTTCTTTACGGGAACGGCGTTTGTCACTTCAAGCAGAGTATTGTCCGCTATCCTCTCGGCAAATTCCTCCTTTGATATCTCGTGCTTGAAGCCGTAGAGAAGAGTAGCCCCCTCGTCGCAGTCGACTATGTACCACATTTCAGTCTTTCCGTACTCTCCCTCCACCCTCAGAGCATACTCGTTGTCGGGGTGTACCTGAACGGAGAGATTATCCTTAGCGTCGATAAGCTTTATGAGGATAGGGAAGTTCTCAAACTTTTCGCAGTCCGTACCCAGTACGGCTTTACCGTGCTTATCTATGTATTCCGCAAGGGTAAATCCCTTATCCTCGCCGTCGGCTACTACCGAGGCTCCGTCCTTGTGACAGGAAAGCTCCCAGCTCTCCGCGACCTTATCGTAATCGCATTTTTTTCCGTACTCGTCCCGGAGCCTCGTGCCTCCCCAAATATAATCCTTGAATGCAGGGGTAAGTCTGAACACCGCCATTTTCGCACCATTCCTTTCATTGTATTATAGATTTTTCACTAATTATATTTTAAATTCTAATTATTTTAATTATAGCATATAACGGATTTAATTGCAAGAGTTTTTTTACCGACATTACCGTCATGCCCATATTTCATAATACAAATAAACCGCCGTTCACGAGGAACGGCGGTTTATTATTAAATGCTATTAACTGTATATGGTATATAACCAGAGGTTCTGAATTAAAATACCTGTCCTTCATCTGTTTCCGTACATATTGTCATAATAATTTCGATATTCGCCTGAAACTATAGTTTCCCACCACTGCTTATTATCAAGATACCAGCGTATAGTTTTCTGTATACCATCTTCAAATTTTGTTTCCGGCAGCCATCCGAGTTCGCTATGGATCTTCGTAGGATCGATCGCATAGCGCATATCGTGACCTTTTCTGTCGGTAACGTATGTTATTAAACTTTCGGGCTTTCCAAGTGCCTTGCAGATCATCTTTACAATATCTATGTTCTTCATTTCATTATGTCCGCCAATATTGTAGACCTCTCCGATCTTTCCATTATGTATTATCATATCTATTGCCCTGCAGTGATCTTCGACGTACAGCCAATCACGAACATTCATACCCTCTCCGTATACAGGCAGCGGCCTGTCGTTAAGCGCATTGACGATCATTAACGGAATAAGCTTTTCAGGAAAATGATACGGACCGTAGTTATTTGAACAGCGCGAGATCGTTACAGGCATATCATAAGTCCTATGATATGAAAGCACCAAAAGATCCGCAGCAGCTTTGGAAGCGCTGTACGGAGAGCTTGTATGAAGCGGCGTATCTTCTGTAAATAACAGATCGGGCCTGTCCAGAGGAAGATCTCCGTACACTTCGTCAGTAGAAACCTGATGATATCTTTTAATACCGTATTTTCTGCAAGCGTCCATAAGCGTCGACGTTCCTACGACATTTGTCTGCAAAAATACCTCAGGGTTTTCAATAGAGCGGTCTACATGACTTTCTGCGGCAAAATTTACTATAATATCCGGCTTTTCTTCCTCGAAAATTTTGTATACAGCCTTTCTGTCACAGATATCGGCTTTTATAAATTTAAAATTCGGATTACTCATAGCCGGCTCTAGCGTCGATAAATTTCCGGCATATGTGAGCTTATCTAAACATATTATTTTGTAGTCGGAATATTTTTTAAGCATATAGAATACAAAGTTTGAGCCTATAAATCCAGCTCCTCCGGTTATTATTACAGTCATTATTTATCCTCCGTTTCCGATAATGATAAGATATACTGACCGTAGTCGGTCATTTTCAATTCCTCGCCCAGCGCATGCAGCTGCGAGGTCGTGATAAAGCCCCTTCGCCATGCTATCTCTTCGATACATGAAATATAAAATCCCTGCATTTCCTGAACCGTTTTTACAAAATCACCGGCCTTGTGCATTCCCTTAGGCGTACCGGTATCTAACCATGAGATACCCCGTCCCATTAATGTGACCTGTAGTTTGCCTTGCTCCAGATAATAATTATTTATCGAAGTGATCTCTATCTCTCCGCGTTCCGAAGGCTTCACATTTTTAGCGATCCTAATTACATCGTTATTATAGAAATACAGCCCCGGTACGGCATAATTCGATTTTGGTTTTTTGGGCTTTTCCTCAATAGAAATTACTTTCATATCTTTATCAAACTCAACTACGCCGAATGATGTAGGGTCTTTGACCGGAAATCCAAAAATAGCGGCTCCGCTGGTTTCTGCTCTACTCATTGCCAGTTTAAGAATTTTAGTAAAATTGTTGCCGTAAAAAACATTGTCACCCAAAACAAGACACACGCTGTCGTTTCCTATAAAATCTTCGCCTAATATGAAAGCGTCGGCAAGTCCTCTGGGCTTGTCCTGTACTTTATATTCAATATGTACGCCAAGATGCGAGCCGTCATGCAGAAGCTTTTCATAATTAGGCGTATCTTCAGGCGTAGATATGATAAGAATATCCTTAATGCTTGCAAGTAAAAGTACCGAAAGCGGATAATATATCAACGGCTTATCATAAATTGGCAGCAGCTGTTTTGAAGTTACTTTCGTCAGAGGATATAGTCGGGTACCTGCTCCTCCGGCCAAAATAATACCTTTCATATAGCGTCACACTCCTTAAAAATATCTCGTTATTATAAACTGGAGCGTGTTCACATAAAATAAATTTACGGATTTTACGAATCTTCGAGCCGGTTTTATGTGAACACGCTTTAAATACTATTTTTCAGCTCTGCTTGCAACGATCAGACGGCTTATAAAGTCGACTGATGTTCGCCGCTAAAAGGCGTGCACGAACTAAGTTCATGCCGACATCGTCTGACGTTATATCAGTCTTCAGCGATATAAATTGTAAAATACTCGGTGTCCGCATAGATTCTGTAATTATGCAGCGTAAGCATATAATCTATTACAGCCTGTTTAGCTTCGCTGGTGATCGCTTGGTCAGCGCTTCTTTTTAATTGAATTTGATCTACTCGTGAAAGTACAATGACGGGAATCACACCCTCGCGTTCCTTTTCCTGTATGGCTTCCAAAAGCATCTCAACACTGAATCTTGGATAATCAACGCATGGATCGACACTTTCAAAATAATCCCTTTGCGGACCTATTACAAGCCCCAGCGGGAAATACCCAAAAACCGCAGCCTCTTTATCCTTAATTTCGTCCGCGTTCATTAAATTATAGTATTCATTCAGCTCTTCGGCTCGTACTTCCGACGTATACATTCCTTTTAACTCAGGAATTTCATCTTTAAATTGATATGTCAATTCCGAATATGCGCCGTCACAGTATGCATTCTTTGTAGTACAAATAATCCCGGTTGAAAAGACTGTTATGCACAGTAAAACACAAAAACCATTCAGGCAATTAACCGCAAGCTTTGTTATAACCCTGTTCTTAAAAAACTCGTAATGCGATTTCGTCATGTTTTCCGAACAATATTTATAAATAAGCTGCGAACATATAATCAATACAGCGATCTGCATAGGACGTACTATAAAAAATCTCTGAAGTCCTTTATCCGTTCCGATAACGGAAAAAATACTCATAAGTATATTGAGTACGCACAGCAGACTGTATGCCTGTTGTTTTTTTCTGAATATTACCGCGCAGACAAAGCTTAATACTACAGACGCCAGTCCAAGTATATATAACACCCTGCCTTCCAGTTTATATGCAAATAATACGGAAAATACGATCCAGCAGATCAAGGTTATAATTTTTCCGATATTGCTCTTATATTCACTGCGGATTTTTTTCGATATCAGAGATATTATATACGAAATAAACAGCATCGGAATAAAAAATACTGAAAATATAAAAATCGCTTGAATACCCTGGTAGCCTATCATTTTTATTTCAGCTGTCAGCGAATGACCGCTCTTCTCTTCTATACCCAAAAAGTTCTCTACGTCAGCTCCCGAAAATCCCAGTGCGACTTCTACATATTTTATAAAGGAGTCTATCGCCTGACTAAATCCCATAAAGACCGTCATGACAGCGAAGGTAAGTAATACAGCCGATATCACGCCGGAAGCATAAATCAATATATTATGCCAAATATCCTTACGTTCACGTTTACTGTAAATTAAATACCAGATCGCTCCGATCAGCATGGATAAGTAAAACAAATTCGGCAAACGAACAAATATATTAATACCTGAAACAAACCCCGAAGCTGCTATTTCAAATTTTTTGTTATTTATCAAGCCGTTATGCAGCAGCAATAAAGACGCTGTCAATAAAACTTGTGATAAAGGATAATAGCTGAATATCGCCTCTCCTCCCATCAAGGTCGTCAGACCGAAATATAAAACCAGTAATAAAGTTTTATTAAGGTATTGCTTAAAAAGCTGGTATGAGAAAAAGATCGTCAGCAGCCAGAGAAAAAGATGCAGATATCTAAACACCAGAAGCTGACATGACGGTAAAGCTTTATAAATTATACCGCCGATAAGATTCGTATAAAACATACCTATATCAGAGATCCCGTCTCCGAAAAATACATACTTATATTTTTCGATATTATATCCTGTATCGGTATAGTCTATACCCTTATTTAAATATGGCACGCGCCAAAGTATGATAGCTATCCATAATACCGCAGGAAAAAATTTCTGAACCCGCGTTCTCCATGCGTTATGCTCGGCTTTATCCATTACTTCGTCCTCCACAGCTGAGTATCAGTTCGCAAATATTATCCACATCATTCGGACTTAGGTCGGCATACAACGGCAATGTCAGAACTCTTTCGCTGATCTGAAGAGCGATCGGAGTTAAGTTTGCGTCATATTTTTTACTATAGCAGTCAAATGCGTTTGTTGTGGGATAAAAATACTTCCTTGCTCCGATTCCGTTATTATTCAGCTTTTCCAAAACCTCGTTCCGATCTGCTCCGAATATGTCTTCGTCAAAAATAACGGGAAAATATGCGTAATTTGGTTCGACAAAATCCTGAATAGGATTTAACCGGATACCTTCTACGCCCTCTAAATGATCTCTATACCTCTCAACAACACATTTACGCTTAGCTATTTCCTCATCAAGGTGCCGCAGATTGCAGATGCCCATAGCCGCACAGAACTCATTCATCTTGGCGTTACCACCTATATAAACGACCTCCTCCGGATTGTGTATCCCAAAGTTTTTCAGATCGTTCAGTTTCTGCACCAGCTCATCATCATGAAAACAAACTGCGCCGCCCTCAATGGTATTGAATACCTTTGTCGCATGGAAGCTGAACATTGCCGCATCGCCAAAGCAAGCCGTGCTTTTGCCTTTGTACTTGACCGCAAAAGCGTGAGCAGCATCATAAATGACTTTCAAGTTATGTTTATCCGCAATCGCCTTTATTGCTTCAACATCACAGAGATTTCCATACACATGAACCGGAACTATTGCAACCGTTTTATCAGTAATCAGCGCCTCGATCTTGGTTACGTCAATAGTGTAATCGTCAGCATTCACATCGCAGAATACAGGCTTAAGACCGCTCCTGACTATAGCATGAGTAGTCGATGCAAAGGTAAACGGAGTTGTAATAACTTCGCTGTCCTTCGGGAGGTCCATTGCTTCAATAATATTTTCGAGTGCAAGATGCCCGTTGCAGTAAAGAGCAACGTGGGGTATTTCGAGCATTGATTCAAGCTCCGCTTGGAACTGCTTGTGCTTTACTCCCATGTTGGTGAGCCAGCGGGTTTCCCATAAAGCTTTTATTTCTTCACAGTATTCATCAAATCCGGGCATTGATGAACGAGTTACGTTAATATTCATATTTCAATATCCTTTTCAATATAGGTCAAATTCCGGTCTCGATACGTCAGAATAATATATGAAATAGTTTGTTTCATACCCGTTATTATGCAGCAGGCTCGTAAGCTCCTTATTCACTTCGTTTTTCTGATAACACCATTTATATTTCTGACATATGTCAAACAGCGGTTTCAACTCCTTAGTTTGCTCTGTTATAAATACCACGCCCGCATAGCTCTTCTTAAACGTACTTGTATCAATTGATTCAAATTCATTAAATGCAACTGATATTATCCCTTTGATATATGGATAACCCGTGCTCAGCTCCGTCAGTGGATATGCGATATGATCCCCGCCGGGTCTTGCATTAAACTCAATCAGGTATATTTTATCGTCCTTTATCTTTATTTCAGTATGACAAGGACCGTTTTCTATTCCGATTGCCGTTATCGCTTCGTTCAGAACAGCTTCGATCTTCATCCTCATATCATACGAGATATCGGCCGGCTGATGATGCGCCAATTCAACGCAGTGCGGCGCTCCCGAGCTTTCCTTCTCAGTTACCTGAATTATGAAATTCCTTCCCTTATAAGACAAGCTTTCAACCGAATATTCCCGACCTCCGTCTATGTACTCCTCTAATATAAATTTTGAGCCTTCATCCGTTTCTCTAGACGCATAATCAAAAGCCTTTGAAATGTCCTCCTCGCCGTAAATAACAGATACCCCTCGCTTTCCTCCCTTGGACGTCGGTTTCAGAATTAAGGGAAATTTAAAATCAAGAGCATATATATCCTGCTTAGAAGCGATCTCGGCGAATTTAGGATGATACAGATCTTTTATATTGGCGGTAATCCTTCTGTTTCGATATTTGTCAGTGATCACATCAGCGATCCGGCATGGATTGCCGTTCAATCCCATTTTCTCCGCAACATATGCGGCGATTGATATTGTCAATTCGGTTGTGGCTACTATCCCGCCGATCCCTATCTCTACGCACTTTTCTAAAATTTTATCCTTTTCAAAAATTGAGATCGGATAGAAAAAATCAACTTTGTCTGCCGCCAAAGCTCCCTGTTTCCATGCAAAGCAATGAGTTTCGATCCCCATTTCTTCTGCATTTTTTGCAAAAATACATGCCATACGTCCGGCCCCGATTATCGCCAGTTTTTTCATAATAATTCCTCCATAGTCGAGATATCACAGCGGCATATGTCCCGCATTCCCGAATCGCTTATTTCATGCCGCGGCTTATTTTAATAAATGATAATAATCCTCAAACCGTCCCCATACATCTTTATTAGGCTGATTCTCCATATGCCATTTCAAATTCATAAGATAATCGCGCCACGAGAAAGCCGGAACGTATCCCAGATCTTTTTTTGTTTTCTCTATATCCAAAACATACTGTGTGCAATTCTTTTTTTCAGGACGGTAAACTATTTCCGAGGTCTTATCCTTCGGGCAAAAAACATCTCTTATGCCTAGAATACGTTCTTCCAGAGTCGAGCCTCCGTTTCCCACATTATAAATACCTGAAGCGTTTCCGGACTCCACGCATCTGTAAACTATCTGTAAAAAGTCTTCCACACAAACGCTTTCTAAAACGCGCTTCGGATCTCCCCATATTTCAAGAGACTCGCCGCATATGGCCTTATTTATGATAATACGCTCCGACTTGACCCGCATTTTACCGTTTATCAAAATATACGGCTTAGGATGATACTGATATACGCCCGGGAGTCTGAGAATTATGCCATTGATCCCATACTCGTTCTGATAATATTTTATTATATCAACAGCGGCATTTTTGCAAATTACATATATAGAATGATCCCCTTCCAAAGGATTTACTCTTTCCGCATCTGCCGAAATTGGCTCGGCGTTTCCGAATAAATAGTGAAGATCATAAACCGATTGCGGAAAAATAATTTTTTTACAATTTATCGCGCGCATATATTCCAAGACATTTATTGTGCCTCTTACTATAGTATCGGAGTACATATTATTATCGTTATCAGCTTTCATCATAGCCGGAAGGCATCCGGCAAAATCTATTACGCAATCGATATTTTCCTGCGGCAATGAGCTGAATGTAGTTTTATCGCATATATCTACGTCTGAATAATTCATCCCCAATTTTTCAAAAAACGATTTTGCATTTCCGCTGTGTCCCACAGCCCACACATTATTTCCCTGTTCTTTTAAATGTCTGCATATCGGCAGGCCAAGGGTTCCCGTCGCTCCTAAAACTACTATGTTTTTCACTGTCGATCTCTCCTTATAAAATTAATTTCCTAAAGCCTAAGACTTTAGACGGTATGAATTTTTATATAATTCAAGCAAAACTTCAATTATATATTGCATATCTTTTTCGCTATATCTCTGATCGCACGGTATCGGAAGTATATTTTCAGCCATATCATACTCCAATATATTCTCTGGCGCATCATTCAGAACGTTAGGCCAAAGAGTTGGAATATAAATTTTATATTCCAGCAATCTTCTCCTAATTTCAGCGCCGTTTTTAATCCACAGAGGATAGGCAAAAGCGCCCTTGATTCTTTTTAGCTTTAACCTATTTGTGTCACTCAAAGAATCAAATAGAAAATTATAATTTTCTGTACGTCTGTTTTTGACAAAATCATAATCGATTCCATGCAATAAATTTTCAGTCAGCTTTGACATTTTTTTTATTGGTTCGTCAGCAAACATTTTATTATTTAAATTGTATTGCTCATAAAATTCCGAAGCGTTTCTCTCATAGCGTCCAAGCAAAAAGCGCATTCGCTCAAACGATTCGTCCCTTGTCAATTCATCCGACAGTTCTGCGTCGGTATAAAGAAAAGCTCCGTCGGGAACACCGAAAAACTTCCGGCAAGTATATATAGTGTCTGTATCTTTGAGCGGTTGTTCAAAATAAGCTTGAGCCGAATCCACAATCAATCGTTTGTATTTCCTGAAAAAAAACTCGGTCTGCTCATAGCTTAGCTGTCCATAAAAATTAACAATGTACAGCCATTCGTCTTCCTGCAATTCAAGGCTTTCAGGAACAAACTGCGTATTAATGTTATAACTGCGTATCTGAACGCCCTCTTTCTGACAAACCTTTTTTACTGAATCACATAAGAAATACGGCAAAGCGATTTTTTTAATGCCCCTTGCTCTTATAAGATATGCAAGACAATTTCTGCCGCAGTTCAAAGCTTTTGCATTCTCGTGCAGCATCGGCAGGGTATACCTATCCAGTTCAATATATCCACCTATTTCTTTCATACGTCGATCCTCGTTATACATTTTTTAATTTCACTGTTATATGCTTATTTATTTTTGAAAGTATCTGATTCATCTGTTCATTACTTTCAAACTTCAGGAAAATGATGCCCAGTGCTTTTGAGGCGTTATCGAAAAATTCAACATAGTCTCCTTCCTTCTTGTAAAGGTACTTTTTTATAATAAAAGGCTTTATTTCATCTGAAAAACAGATATCTTCGTATATACCCGCCTGCGTTGAGTGAAGATTATGAGTAGCATAAAAAAATCCGTCGTTCTTGGGCTCGATATCGATCTGCTCTCCCATTGCGGCTTTCACACACATTTCCACAACATCCACATTAAAAATCATCCCCAGAAGATCCGGTATCATATTACCTCCGCTGCGAGGGCCTACGTCTATCGGCCACACTCTGTTTTTATTATCAATAATAAGCTCAACGTTCATTGCCCCGAATCGGATATCCAATTTATCGACTATACTCTGCAGCGTATCTTTTACAATTTTGATATCTTCATCGATTAATTCGGGAGGGTAGCTTTTTCCTACGGGAACAAGCGGATTTGCTAAGCCGTCTCTATGACAATTTAATAATCCCCATAGGATAACCTTCCCGTCTGCGATGAATATATCTCCTCCCACAAGATAAGGATGTTTTTTTTCGATAAATTCCTCCGCTATGATTTGATGCGACCTTGAAAATGAAAAAGCAAAATCAACAGCGTCCTTTAATCCGTCCCAAGAACGCAGAACCGTTACGCCCTTGCTGCCGGAGGAATCTACCGGTTTTACTATTACAGGCAGATCTATATTTCCTTTGAGCTTTATTACTTCTTCCGTATTTTTATACACATAAGCTTTCGGAGTATTAAATCCGTTTTCACTGAGAAACTTGCGGAATATATTTTTATTGCAAAGCGTTCTCACTGAATCGTATGGATTCGTATATAATCCCAGCTTTTCTGCAACATATGCTGCCGTAGGCGCCGCGGGATCGGAAGCGTACGCCAGCACTCCGTCTACCTTTTCATTTTCTGCAACCTTTAGCACAGCCTCTTTGTCTGTTGTACTTATCAAATAAAATTTATCAGCTGTATATTGTCCGGGATTGTCTGATAAATAATCGCAAAGAACAGTGTAATATCCAAGCCTTTTTGATGTTTCTATTGCAACTATCTGCTGTGCAGACCCGCCTAATAATAATATTTTTTTCATTATAATTCCCTTACTTTTTCTTCAAAAACGAATTCCGTGATTTTTTAATAATATCCCATAGAAAGATAAACGAATCGTTTTTGGTCAAAACAGAACCCAGCAAATAAATAACTATGCCTGCCGCTATCTGGATCAAAAGCGTTGCCACGGCAGAAAGCTTTAATGCTGTGATAAAGCTGATGCAAACTCCCATAAATACCGCTAAAATTATACCGGGTAAAATATCCTTTATCTGATCTGTATATTTGTAATCCAGCAATTTTCTGTTCGGCCATGTATTAATGATCTGGTTTATCAGGCTGCCCGCAAGCAGACCGTATGCCATAGCCATTACTCCAAACCACATGGTTATCAAAATCAGAATCATACCTACAATTTTTTTAATGATCTCTAATTTTAAAAACAAATCGCTGCGCCCCATCGCTTTTATCGCATTAAGATTTGCGGTATGAATCGGATAGAACATATATGTGATACAAAATATCCGCAGATAAGGAACGCATGGCAGCCATTTTGGCTTCAATATCAATGCTACGATATTCGGAGCGGCAAAAGCTAAACCCATCATTAATGGCGCCATAATATATGTACTTGTTTTAATAGCTCTTCTGGTCATTTTCTTTACAGTTTCTTTATGATCCTGCTCTTGAGACATTACCGGGAGCAGAATGCTGTCGATAGAGCTGTTTATATTTGTCACTATCACGTTTGGAAACTGATTACCTTGATTATAATATGCCAGATCCGATTCCGTATATCGTTTTCCTATGATCAATGCTCTCACATTACCATAAACCGTGTCCAATACTGAGGACGCCAGCAGCTTCCATCCATATGAAATGAGAGATTTCAACCGATCCCATGAAAACATCCGTTTCGGCTTCCATTCGACAGTTACCCATAACGCCAGAGTATCGATCGCCAGATTGGTTAATTTCTGAGCTACAAGCGCCCATACGCCTAGCCCGTATACAGCCATTCCAATTCCTACGACCGCCGAAAATATCGTACCTGTAAGTGTAGCAAAAAAGAATTTTTTAAACTGCAGCGTTTTTGAAACATAGGCCTGCTGAACGTTTTTAACGCCGGAAATAACGACCGTAAGCCCTAACACGCGAGTAAGATCGGTCAGCGCCGGATTATTATAAAAAGCGGCTATCAACGGAGCGCAAAAGAAAAGAATCGCATACAGAACCAAGCACAAGGCAATATTAAAAAAGAATACAGATGAAAAATCCAAATCGTCCGCCTTCTTCTTTTGGATCAACGCATTGCCCAAGCCGCAGTCGACAAAAACCTGAAGAATATTTGCAAATACTAAAACAAGAGCTATAGTTCCATACGCCTCCGGGTCTAATATCCTGGCAAGAACAATAGAAACAAGCAGCTGGACCTGTCTCTTATACACATCTCCGAGCCCACGAGACTACGCTGCATCTCG
>ERZ1027043.239-NODE-239-length-15068-cov-5.792979_pt1 | contig 15068 bp, 16 predicted proteins | sample MGYA00519434_ERZ1027043 | MGnify/ENA primary metagenome ERZ1027043 (study PRJEB26926, sample SAMN06164583) | human gut metagenome | biome: ENVO:00009003; feature: ENVO:2100002; material: ENVO:00002003 | host: Homo sapiens | place: USA | collected 2012 ...
GGCGTGCCGCCGGAAGCCCGGCGCCGAGATCGCGCACCATGCCGTTTACCGACGTCCCCGTGGGCAGCTACTACTACGATGCGGTGCTGTGGGCGGTAGAAAACGGCATCACCAAGGGCACCAGTGACACCAGGTTCAGCCCGGACGCCACCTGCTCCCGCGCCCAGATCGTCGCGTTCCTGTGGCGCTCTGAAAAATCCCCGGCAGCGGGCAGCCGCAACCCGTTCACGGATGTGAAGTCCACGGCCTACTACGCCGATGCGGTGCTGTGGGCGGTCAGGGAGAACATCACCAAGGGAACCACCAGCACGACCTTCAGCCCCGATGCGGATTGCACCAGAGCGCAGATTGTGACCTTCCTCTGGCGCTGCAAGAAGTAAGCGGCTGACATACGGCTAAACATCAAAGCCGCTGGCATGACCTCATAAGCGAACATCGGACAGCGCAGCGGACGGGCATCTCGCCCCGAAGCTGCGCTGTTCCTTTTTTGCTACGAGAAACAAATCAACGACATTTTAAGCTGCGCCGCTATCCCAGCGCGGTAAGGAGACAGCATTATGAAAAGAATCACAAGAATCATTCGTCCGATCATCTGCATGGTTGTCCTCTTCTTTGCCATGACCACGGCAGTCATGGGCTGCTATCAGAAAGGGACGGAGCCTATCGACATTCCCGGCAGAACGCCTTCCGGCACATCTGCGCCTCAGCCATCAGCGACTCCCGCGGGCGAAGTTATCCCCTCGGTGGACAGGCAGGCAGAGTTGGCGGAAGCCAGAGCGAAGAATCCCGACACCGTGGCGTGGCTGTATATCCCCGGCGCGGAGGTAGACGATCCCGTGATGCAGGCGGAGGACAACGGCTATTACCTGAAGCTGGATGAAAACGGCGAGTACGCCATGTGGGGCTGCTATTACGCCCATTGTGAAAACGAAATCGGCGGCAGGGATAAGCTGGACAAAAACACCACTATTTTCGGTCACTCCGCCAGTAACTGCGACCCGGACGGTGTGCGGTTCACCAAGCTCTACCGCTATATGGATGCAGACTTCGTAAAGGAGAATCCCTACATCTACCTCTCCGTGGACGGAGACGACCTGATCTTCCAGATCACCGCCCTGTTCATCACGGATATTGAATTTGACTATATCAATCCCAATCCCATAGGCGGCGAGCTTACCGACTTCTTCCAGACCGTGGAGAGGAAAAACTGGCTTGACTTTGATGGCGTGACCTTCTCCGAGGAAGATACCGTCCTGACCCTCTCCACCTGCTGCCGGAAGTATGACAAGGCCAACAGCGGCAATCAGCGGCTGGTGGTCATGGCGAAGCTGCTGCCGGAGGGGGCAACCTCGCAGGAGTTCAGCGTATCCCTTGTGGATAGTCCTGAAATGCCCTAAAAGAAATCAGAATACGACGATAACAGGACACCCATCCTTGCGGTACTGAAAAGCAGCGTATGGTATAGGGAAAACGGCGGCTGCTCTGTACGGGGCGGCCGTTGTTTTTGCTGTCCCAACATTTTTCAGATGAAAGGGACCTATGCGTATGACAGGAGAGCACAGGAGGTGCCGCTAATGCTGCGGCAACAAGCCGCGCCGGGAGCATAGCCGGACGATACCCGGACACCGTAGGATACCTATGCCCTCCGGCAGCTACCGACAAATTCCATACTGAACCGCACCGAAGCGCCCATACAGGCTTTTATGCCTGTGCGGGTGCCTTTTTGTTTGCACTGTTTTTCTTCTCTGTGGGCTGCCGCTCCCCGCCGCCCTTCGTTCAGACCTTTTTACTCACTCGGATCTGAACGGAGGAACAAAATGTTTAATAGAAAAAGCATCTATGCGCTGAATAAGAAAGACCCCGATGCCATCGTTTATATGGATGCCAATGAAGTCATCATCCGCCTGACCTGCAAGGATTTTGCCAGTGAGGAAGAATTCCTGAAATGGAAATCTTGGTCAGATGGAAACTACCACACTGAGGACAATCAGGATGTGGTAGAGGGGAAACACAATACGTCCATTGACGGCCTGTCCGAAGCCGCATTTTCCATTCCTGCCATTGATGTGGTTATGGAGCGCCAGCACGAGAAATCCGAGCGACGCAGAGTGGCTTCCGCGATGGTTTCTCAGATCAGGGACAAGCTGACGGAAACACAGTTCCGCAGGCTTTGGATGTACTACATTGACGGAATGACCGTTGATGAAATTGGGCGGATTGAGGGCATCAGACACCAGAACATTTCCAAAAGCATCGGCTCCGCAATGAAGAAAATCAAAAAATTTTTCCCGTAAGCTCAAAAACAGGGTGCAAAAATGCCCTAAAAAAGATGATAGGTGAAGGGACATTCTCCACGAAGCCTTTCGTTGAACGTTGAAAACTGAATAGACCATGATGCAGGCACAAAACCCGCGTGATAGCGGCATAAGGTGCGCCGCCACGACGATGGCTTCAAGGAGGTGATTCCGGAAAAGCCATCCGAGCGATCTACGCAGCCTTAGACCCGATTCGGCAAATCGGGCGCGATGACAGCGCGGCGGATAATGAAACTTGCTCACGCCCTCCCACAGACTTGAGGGGGAACCCTGCGGTATGCGCCAGCCCTTTGGGACAGCGGTATCGTGGAGTTATGACAGCCCTGCCAAGGGCGGCCTGTATCATGCCCACTATCCGGGGTGCGTGGTAAATAGGATGGATCTTCTCAAATGGACAAGCAGAGCGGCTGCGCCGGTATTCGCCATTATGTTATGTGGCTCCAATTCTGCCCGCACAGCCGCCTCTCAAAGTCAGATACCATGCGCTGACGGGCTTTCCCGTCAGCGTATTCATGTGACCTTGAGGAAACCCACCAAACCGAGAAAGGAGATTGCCATGATGCAGCCGACGCCGAACGAAACCCGAATCCACACGGATGAACTGGTGGACATCCGGGAAGTATCCGTAGACAAAAATCTTCCCAAGGAAGAACGCATTGCCGCCTTTATCCGCCAGATCAAAAATCCTTACCGTTTCCGCTGCGGCGATTTCGTGGTCAACGCCTGCTTCGCCGGGAACGGTGTTACGCTGGAGGAATGTCTGCAAGGCATTTTGCGCTGAGCGGCATCCTCGCTTTTTTCCGCAGAGAGTGTTATGATCGGTGTGGAAAAGGATGAAAACCAAATAGCCAGATAACCACTCTTTTCATGCGGGAGCAGTCCGGGAGAAAGGAGTGCTTTTTCATGCCTAAATACAAAGCAACCGCTTATATCCGCCTGTCCTACACCGACGATCATTCCAGCGAAAGCGACAGCGTTTCCAATCAGCGCAAGCTCATTGAAAACTTTGTAGAGCGCAACCCGGATATTGAGGTCGTTTCCGAAAAGATCGACGATGGATACAGCGGCATCATCTTTGACCGCCCTGCATTCAAGGAAATGATGCAGGATGTCACCGATGGCAACATCAACTGCGTCATCGTAAAAGACCTCTCCCGGCTGGGGCGTGAGTACATTGAAACCGGCCGGTATCTGCGCCGGGTATTCCCGGCCTACGGGGTACGCTTCATCGCCATCACCGACAGCATCGACACCGCCCACGACAGCGGCGATGATCTGACCGTATCGGTCAAGAACATTATGAACGAAGCCTACTGCCGGGACATTTCCATTAAGACCCGTTCTTCTCTGGACGTGAAGCGGCGCAACGGCGATTTCGTCGGCGCGTTCCCGGTGTACGGCTACATGAAAGCCGAGGACAATAAGAATTTGCTCGTCCCTGACCCCTACGCCGCCCGCGTTGTCTGCGACATCTTCCGTATGCGACTGGAGGGCGCAAGCGCTTCTAAGATCGCATCGGAGCTGAACCGGCTGGGTATTCTCTCCCCGCTGGCGTATAAGAAGAACAACGGCCTGCCCTATGCGAAAAAGGGCTACGCGGACAAGGCCGACTGCAAGTGGTCGGCCACCACCATCATCCGCATCTTGCAGGACGAAACCTATACCGGAACGCTGGTGCAGGGCAAACAGGGTACGCCGCATTACAAGATCAAGCAAATGGAGCAGCGCCCCGCCTCCGAGTGGGTGCGTGTCCCGGATGCCCATGAAGCGCTGATCGCCCGTCAGGATTTTGAGCTGGTGCAGCGCATCAAGGGGCTGGATACCCGGACTTCTCCCAATGAAGATACGGTGTATCTGTTCTCCGGTATTCTGATCTGTGGGTGCTGCGGAAGCCGCATGACCCGCAAGACCAACCGTGCAAACGGCAAGGAGTACCACTACTATTATTGTCCCACCGGCAAGAAAAAGGGCTGCGCCCATCCGATCTTGCTGAAAGAAAGCAGCCTGATCGACTGTGTGCGGGACAGCCTGAAAGCCTATATCGGCAATATTGCTTCTCTGGAGGCGCTGCTGACCGGCATTGACCAGTCCAGCATCAATCAGGCGCTTGCCAAGGAATACAGCGACCACATCACCGACAACGAGCGCCGGTTGGAGCAGGTGCTGGAGTTCAAGGCTCGGCTTTATGAGAGCCTTGTGGGAGGTATGCTCACCAAGGAGGAATACGCCTCCTACAAGGTCAAGTACACCAAGCAGGCCGATGACATCCGCGAGAGCGTCCGCGTTCTCAAGGAAAAGCTCACGGAGGTGCTGGAAAACCGGAGTGAACGCAACCGCTGGATTTCGCAGTTTACGCAGTTCTCCACGCTGGAAACCTTAGACCGCAGGGCGCTCATTCACATGGTACAGAGCATCCGCGTCCGTGGCAAAAAGGAACTGGATATTACCTTTACCCATGAGGACGAATACAAAAAGGCGTTGCAGCTTTTGGCGTTGGCAGCGCAGCAGAAAGATTACGAACAGAGAAAGGTGGGCTGAGCATGGCGAGAAAAAGCAGAAAAGAAACGGCTGCGGTAGTCGCGCAGGAGGCCGACGCCGCTTGCCGCGCCGCGATCTACGTCCGCCTTTCGGTGGAGGATACCCACACGCACAGCGTATCCATTGAAACCCAGCAGATGATTATTGCCCGCTATCTGGAGCAGTACCCGGAGATCAGCGTATACGATACCTATATCGACAACGGCGCGACCGGGACAAACTTCCACCGTCCGGGCTTTCAGCAGATGCTCTCGGATATTGAGGCCGGTCATGTAAACTGCGTGATTGTCAAAGACCTTTCCCGTTTGGGACGAAACACCATCGACACCGGCTACTACATCGAGCAGTATTTCCGCATCCGCAGCATCCGCTTTATTGCGGTCAATGAAAACTTCGACACCGCCAACCCAGAGGATGCCCATTCCGGTATCATCATCCCGCTGCGGAACATGATAAACGAAGCCTACGCTTTGGACATCGGGCGCAAGATCAGGGCGCAGCAGCGGCAGGCCATGAAGGACGGCAAGTTCATCGGTGCGCGTACTCCCTACGGCTACCTGAAAGCGGAGGACGATTGCCACCAGCTTATCATCGACCCCGTTGCCGCCGTCGTGGTGCAGCGGATGTTCTGCTGGGCTTCCGAGGGCGCTGGCCTGAATACCATCGCCGTGCGGCTGAATGAGGCGGGCGTTCTCACCCCCAGCCACTACAAGAAGATGCAGGGCAAGATCACCCACGAAAATTTGCTCGGCAGCGGCAAGTGGCAGACCCGAACGGTCGGCGTTATTCTCCGCTCCGAGGTCTACACTGGAGATCTCGTTCAGGGGCAGACCAAAACCGTGGATCACCGGCAGGTCAAGGCCGATGCCGAGGAATGGACGGTGGTACGGGACACCCACGAGGCCATCATCAGCCGGGAACAGTTCGCGGCGGTGCAGGAAATTCTCAATCAGACCGCCAGCCGCGCCAAGGCGCGGGAGGTCAAAGCCTTCACGCCGAATCTTCTCAAAGGCAAGGTATTCTGCGCCCATTGCGGCGGCAGCCTGCACCGGCAGCGGAATATCCGCAAGAAGTCCGACGATGTGTACTTCTACCATTGTCTGAGCCAGAGCCGAATCAGCAAAGATGCCTGCCCCGGTGTGACCATCCGCGAGGATATGCTGCTGGATATGCTGGCAGATATGCTTCAGGACGCGCTTGATACGGCGCTGGGGCAATACACCCTCTCCCTTGCAGAGCTACCCCGGCAGGCCGCTGAACGTGCCGAGCTGCGGGAGAAGATAACCAGCCGCAAGCAGGAAATCCAGCGGCTTCGCGGTATCGTGCGGAGCTTATATGAAAACCTCGTCCAAGGTGTTCTTACCAAGGATGAATACTTCGACTACAAGGAAAAGTACGAAAGCCGCATTGCCGACCTCGCCGTGGAAATGGAGCAGTTGGAGGACGGTCTGCGGACGATGGATACGCAGATTGAGCAGCACCGTGCGCTGGAGCAGGATGCCGCGCAGATCAAGACCGACCGTGCGCTGACCGGCGCACTTATCGAGCGGCTGATTGACCGCATCGAGGTATCCCACGATAAGCAGATCACGGTGCGCTACCGTTTCCAGAGCGAGTTTGAAACCTACGCGGAGGTGCTGGAACAATGCAGAAATATGTAATTGCCCTCTACATCCGCCTCTCCATTGAGGACTACAAGTACGACAGCCTGAGCATTGAAAATCAGAGCCTTGTTCTCCACGAGTACGCGGCATCCATGCCCGAAGCCCTGAATGCGGAGATCATGGAGTTCATCGACAACGGGTACAGCGGTACGAATTTTGAGCGTCCGCAGGTACAGAAGCTCATTGAGCTGGTGCGAGCCAATCAGATCGACTGCATCATCGTCAAGGATTTTTCCCGCTTCGGGCGAAACAGCATTGAAACCGGCTACTTCATTGAGCGTGTGTTCCCGCTTTTCCATACCCGTTTTATTTCCATCAGCGACGATTTTGACAGCAGCAAATTCAAGGGCGACACCGGCGGCATGGACGTGGCGTTCAAGTATCTCATCAGCGAGTATTACAGCCGCGATATGTCCATCAAGACCAAGAGCGCCAAGTACGCCAAGATGCAGCGCGGCGAGTATCAGAGTAAGATTTGTCCCTACGGCTACCGCAAAAGCGCCGATGGTAGAATGGAGCCTGACCCGGAGGCCGCTGCCGTTGTGCAGCTCATCTTCCAGCTTGCCGCCGAGGGCATCAACGCCACCGCCATCACGCGAGAGCTATTCCGCAGAAACATCCCCACCCCCGGCCAGTACAAAGCGGCGCACGGCAATCACACCCACGATATTTCCCGCTGCCACGGGATTTGGAGTGCATCCACCATTCTCCGCATTTTGGAGGACGAACGCTACACCGGCGTGTATGTGATCGGCAAGCGGGCGGTTCTCGAAGTAGGCGGCACCAGAAGCCGCCTGAAGGACAGAGAATCATGGTACATCATCCCCGACCATCACCCGGCCATCGTTGAGAAAGCTGTGTTTGATACCGTGCAGGCCAGCCAGCTCCGATTTTCCCAGCCAAACAAGAAAAAGCGGGACTACCCGCTGAAAGGCAAAGCCTTCTGCGGCTGCTGCGGTCATGCGCTGTCCCGCACCATGCAGAAAACCTCATATTATCACTGCCGCCATTCCGAGGCGGACGTAGAAGGCCGCTGCCACAAGATGCGTCTGAACGCCGCAGAGCTGGAACAGGCGGTATTCCTGACGCTGAAAAAGCAGATGGAAGCCGCCGCACCGCTTGCCCCTGACGGTACGCTCCAAGTGGATGCTTCCGTACCGGAACGTGCCGAATATGAGCAGCAGATCGAGGCGCTGCAAGACGGTAAGCGCGCCTTGTATGAACGCTATCTCATGGGCGAGATTGACCTGAACACCTACAAGGCGGAAAAGGCCGCGTGTGACGAGCTGCTGCTGAAAACAAAAAACGCCTATGCCGCAGTATTGGCACAGGCGAAGAAAAAGCAGGACGAACAGGCACGGCAGGACAGCCGCAAGGAAGCGTCCAAGGCGATTTTCGATGCGGACACGCTGACCACCGAGCTGGCCGAGCTGCTGATCGACCGGGTGCTGGTGTACCCAGATAAGCGCATTGAAATCGCATACAAAATCCAAGACATTTTCGATTGAGGTGGCGAACATGAAAATCGCTTTCTATTGCAGAGTGGACGGACAGGGCTTTGGCTTTGTCCTCCCCGATGAAGCTGACAAGCTCCGCGAGTTTTTCGCCGAGCATCAGGATAAGCCTGCGCTTGAAAATCCATCAAGCGCAAGCTAAAAATTTTTGTCGTGTGCTTGACATACGGGTGTCTCAAGTCGTGAAATCTCAGGTGTTCCAATCCCGCGTCCTTCAGGATTTTCTTGTGGATGTTGACCACCGAGTCCGGGTGGTACATCTCGCCTGTTTTCGGGGATGGGAACATCCACGGGTTGCTGGGGTGCTTCTGATGTTCTGCGACCAGCAGATCAACGGCATCCTGCGGAATGGAGATTTTGCGGATGGAGTTTTCTGTTTTCGGACGAGTGATGTCTGGTTCGCCTGCGCTGTTGCGTCCCGCCTGCTTGCTGACGGAAATCGTCTTATTTTCGATGTCCAAGTCTGCCCATTGGAGCGCCACCAGTTCTCATTTGCGTAGTCCGCTGATGAGTTCCAGATAGAACATCGGCAGGACGCCGCGCTGGTCAGCAGCGGTCAGGTAGGACTTGATTTGTTCCGGCAGCAGGATCCTCATTTCGTGCTTCGGGATTTTGGGCGGAATGCAGTCATCCGCTGGATTGCGCACAATCAGGCGTTCCTTGACTGCCCGGTCGAGCGCGTTGTGCAGCATCGTGTGGATGCCGCGGATCGTGGAATCACTCAGCCCCGGCTGCTTGCCTTTCTGTGCTTCTCTTAACCGACCGTGCTCCTGTAAATCCTTGTACAGCCATTGCAGGTCACGTCCGGTCAGCTTTTTCAGCGGAATATCCCCGATGCGCGGCGTGATATGCAATTCGATGCCGCGCCGGTAGTATTCGGCAGTCGAGAATCGCAGGTGCGGCTTTGCGTATAGCTCATACCACGTTTGCAGCCATGTGCCGAGGGTATATTCATTTGCGCGTCGTACATCGACGGTTTCTGCTTCCGCAACTGCTTTCGCCAGCTTTTCTTTTACCTCTGCCTGCGTTTTGCCGAGGACACTCTTGGTGATTCGTTTGCCGGTTTTCTCGTCGTACCCAGCAGTGTACCGTCCTTCCCAGCGCCCGTCTTTTCGCTTGCGGATATTGCCCTAGCCGTTTGCCCGTTTCTTTGCCATGTCTGTGCCTCCTTCGCTTTGGTAGCACAAACAACTACCACAGAACCGGCACAAAGTCTACTGATTTTTTCGGAAGATCGGAATATTTTTCAGCTGGTTTTGTGTGTCTTGGAAATTCCTATTCTTTGTTTACAGCGGCGCAGTTTTTGCGCAGTCCAGCTTCCATCTTCATCCTTGACATCTTTCCTGTCCGCTTTATAATGGTATTATGTAAATTGAATTTTGCTTGGACTATCAAAAAAACTGCAAAGCAACCAATATTTGCGCAAAAGCAATCGATTTTTGGTTTACAAAAATCGCGGTATCCCATAAAATCAGGAGAGAAAGATATGACACTTTGTGAAAAACTGACACAGGCGCGAAAAGCGGCAGGATTGACGCAGGCAGATGTTGCTGCGAAGCTGAACGTTTCCCGGCAGGCGGTTTCGCGTTGGGAAAGCGGACAGTCGAAGCCGTCCACGGAAAAACTTCTTGCGCTGGGAGAGCTTTATGGCGTGTCCATCGACCGGCTTCTGAACACGGAAAACACAGAGAAGCCGGCTGTGGAGACCACTTCCGATGAGCCGGAAGCCGTTCCGGTCGAAACCGTTATTTCCGAAAAGCACCGTCCACGGGCATGGCTGAAATACATGGTCGCCGCGCTTTGCGGCGCGCTGCTGATGCTGGCGATTCTGCTTATGCTGAAGCTACCTGAGGATACACACAACGAGCCGGCCAGCGAAATAAAGTACGACGATGTCAGCGGCGTATCGTTTGGCGAACCGTTTGATTTTACATGGGTCGACTGATCACCGGCTGAAATGGGCTTTTATGGGAGGAAACACAAATGAAAAGGTCCTGTCTGCTTTCCGCATTCATACTGCTTGTATTGAGCATCCTCCTGCTGAGCGGCTGTTCTTCGCATTCCCCTGACGAAGGCGCTGATGAGCCGAAAGTGGTCACATTGGGCGTGTGGAAGAACGACGCGATCCTTCCGACTGTGAATGCGTTCAATGCGCAGCAGGAGCAATTTCAAATTCGCCTTGTCATTTATGATAGCCTGGAGCTTATGCAAACGGAATTGATGGCCGGAAAGTACTGCGATCTCTACCTGCTGGAAATGGACAATTCGGCAATGGCAGCCAAAAGCCTGTTCGTAGATTTCATGCCAAGGGTCGAAGAGACGCTGAAAAATACAGAAAATGAAGTCGTTCCGGAGCTGCTGGATGCCATGACAGTCAATGGCGCGCTGATGCAAATTCCTTATTCGTTCAGCATTGGGACGTGCATGGGACTTCAGCAGTACTTTGACGGGCACGGAATTTCTCTTGAGGATGCGAAGCAGGCGCTCAATGATCATGCGCACCCAATATTCCCGGAGGAGTGGAAACTGAAGGCGAGAAACATTGCGTCAAAGGTGTCCAGCGTGTCAGGCATCTTCTTTGTGGACCGGTCAAAGGAAGAAGTCCAATTTCAGAAAAGTGAATTTGAGGAGTATCTGAAATTCTGGATGGACGGATGGGTTGTCCAGCAATCACAGGATATAGATTCCGATCTTGGCTTGTTGATACCGACGTTCATCGGAGACCCGGGCGAGCCTCCGGCAGAGGGCTATGTATATACCGGTTATCCGACGCTGGAAAATATGCCCGCCGGTTCGTATTTTTCGTTTGGAACGGCGTTCAGCATCATATCCGGCTCAAAAAATGTTGACGAAGCGTGGGAATTTATCCGCTTCTGCTTATCGCCGGAGCAGCAGCGGAGCGTCCGGGAAGGAATGCCCGTCAACAGCCGCGTGCTTCAGGAACGTATCGACGAAAGGATCGAGTCCAAGGAGATCACAGAAACCGACGCACAGTGTTTCTACGAATTATTGGACGAAACGGAATGGGTTCGCGCTTCACCGGAAATCACTGATATCTTCTCGGAGGAGATATCTGCCTGTTTTGAGGGAAACCGGCAAGTCGAGGAAGCGGCGAAGATGATAGAAAACAGGCTCAATCTTTTCCTGGCTGAATCCAGAGAGTATTGATCATTGCATGAAACCAGATGGAATCTAACACATTCGGTAAATACGAAGGGAGAATTGTACCATGAAAAGACAATTTGCCGCTATTCTTTTGTTGATTAGCATTTTATCCTTAGCTGGATGCCATAAAGAACCATCCACCCCGAATGCTTGTGTTCCTTCCATCATGTATAATGGTGAGATTTATTGCACCACAGGTAAGCAGATGCCCGGTGAGGTAGCCGACGACGCAATCATTGGCGAGATTACATCTACCGTTTCATTATCTCAATGGCCAGAGGAGGACGGACAGGCAAACTTCGATATTCTGGGCGCTGCTTATGCAACCACCTCCGATGGACTTGTTGTTTTCATCGATAACGAATGGACTCTTTTTGAGAAAAGAGAAATTAGCAAATAGTTTCTGACTTATAAATGGACGCCTATTTTGAAGCATGGCTGGATGAAGAAAACCGCATCGTATCTTTTCACGAAATTCCAGACAGCCGGTATTACAGCGCAGAAGAACACGACTTCTGGCAGATGATTGTCAGCTTAATCTTGTCTGGATACCGGGTGCAGTAAAGTGTAGTTTTTTTAGAAGGCAGCTTGCAAGTTTTTGGGCGTGCAAGCTGCCTTTTGCTGCAACCTTAGAGTCGATTTTGCTGCCGCAGAACTTCCGGGAACGAGATTTGTCCGTTTGTCCGCAGCACCTCCTGATAACTCATGCCGCGCATTTTTTGGTATGTTTCTGCATCGATATCCGTGTCCGATGCAATGATGTGATTGCAGACATTCTGTTCAACGGCCTGTTTGAGAAGCAGCTTGCCGATACGATCTCCGAACATGCTGAGGATTGCTTCCAGCGTTTCTCCGAGGATCTTCGGCAGGAAGTCTCCGGCATATTCGCTCTGCAAATAGCCGCAGTAAAATAGAATCGCCTTTGCAATAAACTCGTTCTGTGTGCTGCATCCGTCGCTTTTGTAGTGTTCCTGCACCCGCTGCCAAACTGTATCTTCCATCCAGACTGTGTGGCGGCTTCTTTCTTCTGTTTTCATGGTCAAACCCTCCCGAAATCGTAATAGCGTCAAAATTGTCCTTGATTTTACTGGCTTTTTGCGGCTTTTGGGCAATAACAGCGTCATTCCACTTTTGACAGCCGCAAAAAAGCGCCATTTTTATCCCCCGAAACTGCCCGCACTGCGGGCAGAAGTGGACGGCCGGACGCAGAAAAGCGTCAGGCCTTTCTCCTGCTTCGCCGCTTGCGGCTTCTCCCTCTGCTGAAATTCGCCTGCAGCCGTTCTTTTTCTGCGTTTGCCGTGCCCGCAATGCTCCCGCACGTCGGCGCAACGTCCGGTTTTCTGGTGTTGGGCGGGTACGCGCTTGGCTGTGCCGCAAAAGCCGCACAAACCGCCGACACGGGCGCGACGGGCTGTGACTGGCGTTTTGGCTGTGCGTTCAACCTGTGTTTTCAATGAAATCAGCATATTTCTTCCTCGCGGCATCCTCATCTAGTCTCTGCATCTGCCTGTCGTAGTCCTGTTGGAGTGCTGCCTGAATCGGTCGGATTGTGAATAGCAGATTGCCATTGCGCTTACATCCGTCCTTCGTCGTAACCATCGTCGGTTCTGTGACGAGCAGACCGAGTTCTTCGAGCGACCGGATGTGTTTGCAAATCGTGTTCGGACTCAACCCAACCGCTTCACTGATTTTTCGATAGCTTGGCCAGCATTGGAACGTCTGGCGATCCTCGCAGAACAGCAGGTAGGCATAGATTGCGATTTCTGCTGCTCTCAGACCCAGCGAGAAAATCTCCTTCGGCAGTGGGAAGTAGTCCTTGACCGAATCGCGTGCCGGCCAGAGATTTCGCTTCACTCAGTTCCTCCCGTGTGCTGCTCTACCCAGCGGATGAACGCTTCTTTCGGAACGACGATCCGATTACCGATTCGCAGCGCGGGGAAATCTTTTTCGTGCATCAGCTCATAGCTGCTCGATGGCGCGATGCCCAGCACCTTTGCCACCGTCGCCGCGTTGAGAAACAGCGGCAGTTCGTCATAATTCTTGTAGATTGATTCTTTCATGTTGTCCTCCTTTGTTTGTAGTTACTATTCTCGTTTGATTTCGTCTTTTCTGAAAAAGCATCTCCTACCCTTTATCCGTATTCAGAGGGCTTTTGTACCAAACTTTTTCAAAAAATTTGTCCGTCACAAAAATCCTCTCATTACTAGTAGGGATAAAAATCGCAGTTTTGACAGCCTGTTTTCAAAAAATTCAGAAATTTTTTCGCCGTTCAAAACATCCCCCTATTTAATCCGACGCTAAAAGCCGTTTTTGACACCCTCCTCTGCAAATTTTTTAATTCAGGGGAGAAGATATTTTACGTCCATCAATAACCCTCCCTATTTGATCCGACAGGAATTTACGTTTTGAGCGGTGTCCCTTCGAAAAAATCCCCTCACTGCATAGGCCACGGGAACGCGATTTTTAGAAGCCTTTTCGAGAAAATTTACAGATCATTTACATTTCCGCGCCTGCGTTGCCTGTTCGAACCCCTCCGAAAAAGTCCTTCTATTTAATCCGACAGAAAACCGCGTTTTGAACAGCCTGTTTTGAAAATTTTTTCGATGGCAAAAAATAGCCACCGTCCAAACGGACAGCGGCATCAAGTCAGCAGCTTGTATTCAGCTGCACTTCGAGTTATACTGGTTTTGGAATTTATTTGCTGGGAGGTTGCTATGAGTCCTGACGAGATTGAATGAATCATGCGCCAATCTACTTGGTCGCTAGAAGTTGAGGGGCAGCACCCGGATGCACAGACCATGGAGTGGTGTCGCCAGATGCTTGCTGGCGAGATTTCGTTGGAGGAATATCTCGATTTGGTGATCCGTCGGGCAACGGAATAGTCGATGCACTGCGAGGCTTCTTCTTGAGTGCTTTTTCCGTAATCTTTGATTACTGCGGCGCAGTTTTTGCGCTAGGTTTTCTGGTTTGACCCACACGCTGACCCACACGGCGAAACGATCGGACGGAAACAGTGGAAACAAGAGGGGCAAAAAGCATTGATTTCCGAGCAGAAAGTGCTGAAAATGTCTAAAAATCATTATTTTTATAGATTTTCTACTCTTCGTAATCAGCAGGTCGCCGGTTCAAGTCCGGCCACTAGCTCCAGAAACCGGTGAAAATCGTAAGATTTTCGCCGGTTTTCTCTTTTATTTGTTCGGATTTTCAGGCGTCGAAATTGCCTGACCCAAACCGTGACCCACACGGCGAAATATGTCCAAAGAGCGGCGGAGAGGATATTCGTGGTATCCTCTCCGACGCTCTCTGCTTTTTTACATGACCTGCGCCATGAAATTGCCCATCTTTTCTGCTGCACTTTCCTGCATCTGCCGCGTGACGTGGGTGTAGGTTCTCAGCGTGAAACCTGCGTCGAAATGACCGAGCATACTGGATACCGTTTTCACGTCTATGCCGTTTTGCAAGGCTAACGTTGCGAATGTGTGACGCAAGTCGTGAAATCTCAGATGCTCCAGCCCCGCGTCCTTGAGGATTCGCTTGTGGAGTGTTACGACCGAGTCAGGGTGATACATTTCACCAGTCCTGCCGGACGGGAACATCCACGGATTGCTGGGATGTTTGGCGTGCTCCTGCTTCAGCAGCTCCACGGCATCCTGCGGGATAGACACCTCGCGGATGGAATTTCCGGTTTTAGGCTGGCTTAGAATGAGGTTCCCCTCTGTGTCCCAGCTGGCCTGCTTACTGACGGAGATGGTGCAGTTGGCTTCGTCGAGGTCGCTCCATTGGAGCGCGACCAGCTCGCCCTTTCTCAGTCCGCTGACCAGTTCCAGATCTGTCTCTTATACACATCTCCGAGCCCACGAGACTACGCTGCA
>ERZ1027043.240-NODE-240-length-15008-cov-4.763659_pt1 | contig 15008 bp, 17 predicted proteins | sample MGYA00519434_ERZ1027043 | MGnify/ENA primary metagenome ERZ1027043 (study PRJEB26926, sample SAMN06164583) | human gut metagenome | biome: ENVO:00009003; feature: ENVO:2100002; material: ENVO:00002003 | host: Homo sapiens | place: USA | collected 2012 ...
GTCAGATGTGTATAAGAGACAGAAGTAAGATAAAAGATATAATTCTCAGGGAGGACGGCGTTCTTGTTATAGGAGCGCCGTTTGCCTTTTCTGTCGCGTAGAGTATTGCGATTTGCTTCGCATTATTGCTGTTAATAGCGCAAGCGTATATTTTGAATACAACGCAAAACAGACAGAAGAATATTTTTGCTTACTGAAGCTCCGCAAAAATAAAAAAAATTGCCTGAAGTATTGAAATGATTCGGAAAATGTGGTATAATAAAATAATAATGCCTGCGAGGTGAATTTGTGTGATAAAGACCTGCGACGGTTCCAATGTGGTTTTTACGGATCATAAAAGCGTTTTGCCTCAAAATGTTGCCGCTATGGTCGATCGTGCTAAAACCTGCTGCTTCACAGGACACAGGCCTGATAAGCTGCCCGGCAGAGCCGATAGATCTTCGTTAGGATACCGTAATATGCGAAGCACTACTGTAATGCATATCGAGGAGCTTTACCGCTGCGGCTATGATACCTTTATTATAGGTATGTCCAGAGGTTTTGATCTTATGGTGGGTGATATACTTGCTACAGATGCAAAATTCAAAGATCGGATAAGTCTGATATGTGCGGTTCCGTACATCAGACAGTTTGAAGAAATGAAAACTAAGGAGGAGCTGGCTATTTACAGAAAGCTTATATGCTCCGCAGATCTTGTGGCGTTGTGTTCGATGGATTATTGTGACGGCTGTTACAAAGTAAGAAATCAGTTGATGGTGAACTGTTCATCCGCTATTATAGGCTATGTGGCAGAAAAAGATATAAGATCGGGCGCTATGCAGACCGTAAGAATGGCAGGTCGGGCAGGACTTCATATGCGCATAATGTACGGTGATGAAAATCCGCAATTTACAGAAGTGGATTCATATATATACAAATAAGGAGCGATAATATGGCACAGGCTGTCAGAAACAACAAAAAGAAAAGAAAAAAACGTTCGCAGGCACCCGTAGCGTTGGTGTATTTTATAACTTTGCTGGCATTTTTGGGCCTTATAGGACTTTTGGCGCTTATGATCGTCGATAGGCTCACCAACAAAGAGGAAGCAAAGGTGGATTTCTCAAACACCTATATCGATTCCTTTAATACCATGTATGCCAGAGTAAACGACCAGAACGTACTGAGCGATCTGTGTATCGTGAGAATATGCCCTGAGCAGGCTAAGATATTGGTGGTGCCCGTATCGGCATTTACGGTGAGCGATACCGACGGCGTATCTACTTTCAGAGAGGTGTATGAAAGCGGCGGGATAAGGCAGCTTCAGACCGCGGTGGATAAAACGTTCGGCATAGCTACCGACTACTACGCTACCGTGTCAAATCAGGCATTTGAGGACTGCGCAGATATCATAGGCGGATTTTTGTACGCGCCGTCCGAGGAGCTTTACTATATCTCGCAGACCAATGATAATGATGTATCTATAAGAGAAAACGAGGCTGTGGTGCTTACCGGCAGACAGATAAGGCTTATCTGTCAGTACCCGGTATTTTCGGCAGGCAGGCAGGGAAATACGGAATTTCTCGGTACCGCTATAACCAGTCTGCTGAACAACGCTTTCGATCAGGTAGACCTGACCACAAACAGCCTCGACATAATGTATAAAAAGGTAGCGGATAAGGGAGCGACAAATCTATCGGAAAACGACTATAAGGAACAGAAGGTCTACATCAAGGAAATGCTGAATAAAAAGGTGCAGCCCGCATACAGCATGATACCTGAAGGTCAGTGGACCGACGACAAGCACTTTACCGTTTCACCAGAATTCAAGCAGAAGCTGTACGATGAAATGGAGGCCACAAAATCGCAGGAAAAGAGCGGAGATGTTTCAGAAGAATAAAATTTTCGGAACGTTCACGAAATATTCATCTACTGGCAGAAAAATTCATTTCCGGCTCTTGCAATTTGTTAAGTAATGTGATATAATATTTACAATACTTTGAAAGAAAGGACCGATTGAAAAATCGGTCTTTTGATTTTGTAATGTGATGTTTTGTCGACAGAAAGGACAGGTGCAATTGAATACTGTAGAAAAAGCAAGAGAGCTTGCCGCTCCGCTATGTGAAAAGCTGGGGCTGTTTCTGTGGGACGTTCGCTTTGAGAAAGAGGGGGCACTGTGGTATCTGCGTATTTTTATCGACCGCGACGGCGGTATAGATATGAATATATGCGAGGAGTTTTCACGGGAATATAATAAGCTGCTGGACGAGGAGGACTTCGTCACTCAAAACTACGTTTTTGAAGCGGGAAGCCCCGGGCTGGGCAGAAAGCTGCTTTGCAGAAGGCATTTTGAGGCTTGCCTTGGGGACGAGGTAAGAGTAAAGCTTTATAAGGCTCGCAGCGGCAGCAAGGATTTTGTGGGTCTGCTGTGCGGATGTACAGACGAGGGCTTTACGCTGGCGTATGAGATCGACGAGGACGGAGAGCCTGTCGAAACCGAGGAATTTACTTACAAGGAATGCTCGGCTGTTAATTTAAACGACGATACTGATTTATTCTGAAAGGATTTGATTAAAAAAATGAATAACGAATTTTTTGAGGCGCTTAGCCTTATGGGAAAGGAAAACGGGATCGAACCCGAAGCTCTCGCCGAGATAATCACTCAGGGAGTAAGCAAGGCTATCAAGAGAGATAACCCTAACTGCGACAATATAAGAGTAGAGATAAACCCCGAAGAGGGCGTGTTTGAAATGGGTATATTAAAACTCGTGGTAGATGACGAGCCGCTCGACCCGTATAATGAGATAAACATCGACGAGGCCAAGACAATAGACCCCAAGGCTTATGTAGGCGGTATGTGCCTTATAGAGGTCTCGCCTGCAACCTTCGGCAGAGTCGCTGTGCAGAATGCAAAACAGCAGATAAAGCACGAGCTGAAAAATCACGAGAGAGAACGCCTTATCAGCCAGTTCCAGGATAAGCTGAACGAATGCCTTACTGCAAAGGTAGAGAGAATAGAGGCGAGAACAAGAAACGCTGTTCTTAGTCTTGACAAGAGCGAGGTATATCTTGTGCATCAGGAGCAGATACCCGGAGAGGTACTGACTCCGGGAGATATGGTAAAGGTATATGTGGTGGGTATAGCCAATCCCGAAAAGAAACCTGCGCTTAAGATCTCAAGAACTCATAAGGATCTGGTAAAGCGTCTTTTTGAAATGGAAGTACCCGAGATCGCCGACGGCGTGGTAGAGGTGATGAACATATCCCGTGTAGCAGGCTCGCGTTCTAAGATATCGGTGCGCAGCAAGGACAAGAACGTAGACGCTATCGGCGCCTGCATAGGTCCCAAGAAGTCCAGAATATCCGCTGTAGTAAGCGAGTTGGGCGGAGAGAAGATAGACATTATCCCCTACAGCGACGACCCTGCAGAGTACATCGCAAGAGCGCTTGCTCCCGCACAGGTAATAAGCGTGGAGATAAAGGAGGACAGCGAGGTCCCTGCGTGCAGAGTAGTGGTTCCCGCTAACCAGCTTTCACTTGCTATAGGAAACAGAGGTCAGAACGCGCGTCTTGCGGCAGGACTTACAGGATACAAGATCGACATTATATCCGACGCGCAGGCTAAGGAAGCTCAGGCGGCTGCCGATGAAACAGCCGACGATGTTATCGCAGCCGAAGAAATAACGGACAAAGCAGCTTCCGATACTGCTATCGAGGTCGGTGAGGACTGATGGGCAAGGGCAGTAACGGACAGGAAATACGGAAGAAAAAAACTCCGATGAGGATGTGCCTTGGCTGCGGCGAGATGAAGCCGAAGCGCGAGATGATAAGGGTCGTGAGGTCGAAAGAGGGCGAGATATCGCTCGACCTGACCGGCAAGAAATCCGGCAGAGGCGCATATATCTGCCATAGTGCGGAATGCTTTGCTAAGGCGAGAAAGGCTCACAGATTTGAAAGGAGCTTTTCCTGCGCAATAAGCGAGGAGCTGTACGACAGAATGGAGCGTGAGCTTAAAAATGAGTAATAAAGCCGAAAGCGGCGACAGATCGGGACTTCTGAGCATATGCCGAAAGGCGGGAAAGCTCAAATGCGGAATGGACATAGTAAAGTCCTCCTGTGAAAACGGAGAGGCAAACGCAGTATTCGTAACCACCGATCTTTCAGATAAATCGCTGAAGGAAATTCGCTTTAACTGCGCTAAAAACAGCGTAAAGGTATACCGCCTTAACATGGATATGCAGCAGGTGGCGAATGCGATCGGCAAAAAAACTGGGATCATGGCGGCTCTGGACGGCGGCTTTGCAAAGTCGCTCGCTAAGGGCGCAGAGGAGATATCAGCGGACATAAACGAGTTTTACAGTGAGATATAAGGAGGCTGCCTATGAATAAGACGGTAAAAAACAAGCGTAAGCTCTCGGAGCTTGCAAAGGATATCAACGTAACGGCTAACGATATAATCGCCTGCCTTGAAAAGCTCGGCGGCGAGGCTAAAAAGGCTTCGTCGATGCTTGAACCGAGCGAAATGAGCTATGTAATGGAATACTACACGCAGAATAATCAGGTCGAAAGCTTTAACGATTATTTCGCAAATAACGTGAAGCCTGCCGAGGAAAAGCCGGCTCCTGCAAAGGCAGATAAGGCTGAGAAGTCCGAAAAGACTAAAAAGGCTGAGAAAACGGAAAAAGCCGAGAAGCCTGAAAAAGCTAAAAAGCAGCCAAAGGCGGATAAGACAGAAAAAAATGATAAGGCTGCAAAGGTCGAAAAGACTGAAAAGACCGAAAAAACAGCTAAAAAGGCTACCGCTGCAAAGACAGAAAAGGCCGAGAAGCCTAAGAGTGAAAAGCCTGCGGAAAAGAGCAAGCCTAAAAAGCAGGAGCACGGAGAAAAGAAGACCCTCGTCGGAAAGACCGACAGCAGCGACGATAAGGGCTACTCGATATCCAGCGCGGACTCGGGAAAGCAGAGCTACAGGACCGTAGACACCAGAGGAAGCTATGTGGAGCTTGACAAGTACAACGAAAAGTACGACAACATGGCTATTTCCAAGCAGGGCGGCGGCAAGAAGAGAGATAATCTTACTAAAAAGCAGAAGATAACTCAGAAGTCGCAGCAGCGTAAAAAGCAGCAGTTCTCGCACAAGAGGGAAACAGAAGCCGAGAAGCTGCGCCGCTTAGAGCTGGAACGTGCGAGAAAGCAGCAGCTCAAGGTGCTTATCCCCGATGAAATAGTGGTTTCGGAGCTTGCTTCAAGATTAAAGGTAGCCGCGACCGAGGTCATAAAGAAGCTGATGGGTCTCGGAGTAATGGCCAGCGTGAACGAGGTGATAGATTTCGATACTGCATCTCTCGTTGCCGAGGAGCTGGGCGCTAAGGTAGAGAAGGAAGTTATCGTTACGATAGAGGAGCGTCTTATAGCCGACGAGGAGGACAGCGAGGAGAGCCTGAAGGAGCGCTGCCCCGTAGTAGTGGTAATGGGTCATGTAGACCACGGAAAGACCTCTATCCTCGACAGGATAAGAAACGCTCACATTGCCGACGGCGAGGCAGGCGGTATCACACAGCATATCGGAGCATATCAGGTGTACCACGACGGACGCAAGATAACCTTCCTCGACACCCCCGGACACGAGGCTTTTACTTCGATGAGAGCGAGAGGAGCGGATATTACCGATATCGCGGTACTCGTAGTGGCTGCCGACGACGGTATAATGCCTCAGACTATCGAGTCCATCAACCATGCCAAGGCGGCAGGCGTTCAGATAATCGTAGCTATAAATAAAATGGATAAAGAGGGTGCAAACCCCGACAGGATCAAGCAGCAGCTCACCGAGCACGACCTCGTAGTCGAGGAGTGGGGCGGCGACGTTATCTGCGTTCCCGTATCGGCTAAGACAGGTATGGGCATCGACGATCTGCTTGACAATATACTGCTCGTAGCGGACGTACAGGAGCTTACCGCAAATCCCGACAAGCTTGCTAAAGGTACCGTTATCGAAGCTCGTCTTGATAAGGGCAAGGGTCCTGTGGCTACGCTGCTGGTTCAGGCAGGTACGCTGCACAAGGGCGATATAATAATTGCAGGTACCGCAGTGGGCAGAGTAAGAACTATGACAAACTACAACGGCAAGTCCATAGACAAGGCGGGTCCGTCTACTCCTGTGGAGATAACAGGCCTTGCGGAAGTGCCGAGTGCAGGAGATCAGTTCAACGCCGTAGAGGATGAAAAGCTGGCAAGAGAGCTTGTGGAGCAGAGAAAGCAGCAGGCTAAGGAAGAGGAATTCAGCCGCTACTCCAAGGTTACTCTCGACAACCTGTTCAGTCATATCGCAGAGGATCAGATGCAGGAGCTTGCGATCATCGTAAAGGCGGACGTACAGGGTTCTGTAGAGGCTGTAAGACAGTCGCTCGAAAAGCTCTCGAACGACGAGGTAAGAGTGCGGGTCATACACGGAGCGGTAGGCGCGGTAAGCGAGTCGGACGTAATGCTTGCGAACGCTTCAAACGCCATTATAGTAGGCTTCAACGTGCGTCCCGACCCTGTGGCAAAGGAATCTGCCGAGCGTGACGGCGTTGATATAAGACTGTACAGAATAATTTACGACGCTATAGAAGAGATCGAAACCGCTATGAAGGGTATGCTCGCTCCGAAGTACAGAGAGGTGGATACCGCAAGAGTGGAGATCCGTCAGGTATACAAGATATCGGGCGTAGGCGCTGTAGCCGGAGCGTATGTACAGAGCGGAAAGATAGGAAGAAACGACCTTATCAGGGTAGTGCGCGATGGTATCATCATTGCCGACGACAAGATGTCGAGTTTAAAGAGGTTCAAGGACGACGCCAAGGAGGTAGCGGAAGGCTTCGAGTGCGGTATAACGCTGGAGAAATTCTCCGACTTCAGAGAGGGCGACGTTTTTGAGGCTTATATTATGGAAGAATACAGGGATTAATATTAGTTTTTTGCGGACGAACGGGCGGCGTATCGACGTCGCCGTGCGGCTCCGTATATTATGAAAGGGATAAAAAATGCCAAGTTACAAAGCAGGAAGAATGAGCGAGGATATACGCAGAATTGTTTTTGCGAAAATGAGGGAGCTTAAAGACCCGAGAATAGGCGGCGGCGAAAGACTTACCATCACCAGATGCGAAGTGTCGCACGACGGCTCGTACTGTAAGATCTATGTATCGGGATACGGTCTGAACGGATTTCAGACAAGCGAGCAGGCGACTAAGGACGCCGTAAAGGGACTCACATCGGCTACGGGAATATTCAAACGTGAGATATCGAACGTTCTTGGGCTGAGAAAATGCCCCGAACTGAAATTTATCGCAGATAGCTCCGCTGAAAGCTCGGCAAGGATATTCGATAAGCTCAAGACCATAAAGCGTGAGCTTGACGAAAAGGCGGCGGAGAATGCAGACGGCGAAACCGAAGCCCCCGACGAGATCGGCGGCTGAACGAGAGGAGCGGATATCGATGGATTTTAACGATCTTAAAAAGTATCTTGACTCGCATGACAATTATCTTATCCTGACTCACAAAAGTCCCGACGGAGATACGCTGGGCAGCGCGTTCGCTCTTTGCGGAGTTCTCAGGGATATGGGTAAAAAGGCGAATATAGTAAACAATGAAAATCTGCCCGTAAGATACAACTTTTTATATGAGGACTACTATGTGCAGGATTTCGAGGTGGAAACAGTTATAGCGGTGGATATAGCCGATACAAAGCTTTTCGGCAGCAGGCTTCAGAAATATGCCGATAAGGTGGATGTGTGCATAGACCACCATGTTTCAAATACTCACTACGCTAAGGAAACGCTGCTTGATCCCGAAGCCTCGGCGGCGGCGCTGGTGCTGTACGAGTTTTTCCGTTCACAGGGCATACGGCTTTCTAAGCTTCAGGCAAAGTGTCTGTATACGGGAATAGCTACCGATACGGGCTGTTTTAAATTTGAAAACACTACGCCCAAAGCGCATATGGCGGCGGCTGATCTGATGAGATACGGCTTTAATTTCTCTAAGATAAACCGCAAGATGTTTGACATAAAAAGTAAGGAAAGACTCAAAGTGGAGCAGATGATGATAGCGGAGATGGAATATTTCTTTGAGGATCGCTGCTCTGTGATATGCCTTACCACGCAGATGATGAACGAAAGCGGCGTAGAGCCTGCGGAGTTTGACGGACTGGCGGCGATACCGCTGAGCGTGGACGGAGTGATAGTGGGTATCACTATCAAACAGCGGCACGAGAATGTGTATAAGCTGTCTGTGAGGACTACGGACGAAATGGACGCTTCGGAGTTCTGCAGCAGATTCGGCGGCGGCGGTCATATAAGAGCCGCAGGCTGCGAGATAGAGGGTACGCTGGAGGAAGTAAAGAGCCGCGTTCTCGACGCTGTAAGAGAAACGCTGGAGGAACCGGAGGGAAATAAAAATTGAACGGAAACGAACAGCTCTGCGGTATACTGAACGTGTATAAGCCGCAGGACTGGACGTCATTCGACGTGATAGCGAAGCTGAGAGGCATCTTGAAAATAAAACGGTTGGGACACGCGGGTACTCTCGATCCTATGGCGACGGGGGTACTTCCCGTGTTTGTCGGCAAGGCAACCAAGGCGTGCGACATAATACCCGATAATTTCAAGGAGTACGCCGCAGGCTTTGAGCTTGGGATCTCCACCGATACCGAGGACATAACGGGAAGGGTGCTTGAACGCTCCGATAAGGCAGTTGAAAGAACGCAGCTTGAAAAGGCGGCTCAGAGCTTTGTCGGAGATATAATGCAGATACCTCCCATGTACTCGGCGGTAAAGGTAAACGGCAAAAAGCTGTACGAATACGCCAGAGAGGGAAAGGTTATCGAGCGTGAAGCGCGACCTGTGCATATCGACAGCATCGACATTATCGAGTACGACGAGCGGACAAGGCGCGGCAGGCTTGCGGTCAATTGCCGAAAGGGTACTTATGTACGCACGATAATTTCGGATATAGGTAAGCTGCTCGGTACGGGCGGAGCTATGACATCGCTCGAAAGGACATATTCGGGCGGCTGCGGCATAGCGGATTCGCTGACTTTGGAGCAGATAGCCGAATACTGCGGAAAGGGCGAGATCGGAGAACATATAACGCCGCTTGACAAGGCTTTTTACGAGTACGGTGAAATAAGACTCGGACAAAGACTCACAGAGCTTTATAAAAACGGGGTAAAGCTATACCCGAACCAGCTTACGGACGGAAAATCTCCGGATGACAAGCTTTACAGAGTGTACGGCGCAGACGGAGCGTTTCTCGGCATAGGCAGATTTGAAAAAGAACTGTTTCGCAGTGTAAAGAATTTTTATTAAAAAATCGGACTAAGGAGGGCAGATGCTTTTATGATTTTATTATCGGATAAGGATCGTATTATCGGCGAGAAAACCGCCGTCGCCCTCGGTCTGTTCGACGGAGTACACAAGGGTCACAGGCTGGTCATAGGTCAGGCGGTGAGCCGCAGACCAAAGCTGAAAGCGGCGGTATTTTCCTTTAAAACGGACACGGTAACTTCAAAGTGCGCAGACGGCGCTCCTCCGGAAATGCTGTTGAGCGAGAGCGATAAGCTGAAAATTTTCGAGAGTCTGGGAGCCGACTACGCATATTCTCCCGATTTTTCACTGCTGAAAAATATGACTCCCGAAGAGTTTGTCAGAGATATACTTGCCGGCAGACTTAACTGCGGCTTTGCAGTCTGCGGAGAGGATTTTCGGTTCGGCGCAAAGGCTATGGGAAATGCGGATACGCTTAAAGAATACGGCGAAAAGTACGGATTCGAGGTATGCGTTATCAAGCAGATGAAATGCGACGGAGCTGCAATAAGCTCTACCAAGATACGCAATCTTATAAAAAGCGGAGATATCTCCAAAGCGAACAGCCTGCTGGGCAGCCGCTACGGATACACTCTGCCCGTGGAGCACGGTTTTCAGAGGGGCAGAACATGGGGTTTCCCGACTGTAAATCAGACCATACCCGAGGGATTGGTACTGCCAAGGTTCGGAGTGTACTGCTCAAAGATCCTGATAGACGGGATATGGCACAATGCAATTACAAACATAGGCGTAAAACCGACGGTGGAGAAAAATTCGCCGCCGCTGGCGGAAACGTTTATCATAGACTACGACGGCGATCTGTACGGAAAAACTCTGACCACCGAGCTTTACGAATTCGTACGTCCCGAAAGGACGTTTGCGACATTCGACGAGCTTAAAGCGGAAATAGCCGAAAATATTGAACAGGTGAAAAAGTATTTTTCAGGGCAAAGGTGACTTATCATGTGGGGAAATATACTGGGGCAGTTTTTTCAGTCGGGAGCAGATGTGCTTAATAATGAAGTGCGCCGCAAACGTTTGCAGCTGCTGACCGATACAGCCGAGGGAAAATACGACAAGACGATAGACAAGCGGCTTTTATCTGAACGGTTTGAGGTCGGAAAAGGCTGCGAATACGATATCAGGACAGCGCTTATTTGCACTGTGATCCTGCTGATTTGCGGCGCTTTTTTCTCTGCAAGATTTTATTTTTATGATAAAGAACCGGGAATGGCTCTTGTATGCGGTATAATCTTCGCTCTTGCCACGGTAATATTGCACGTTACGGTGGCTTTTCAAAAGCTGAGAAAAAAAGTCGCTGTGGACGGACTGTCGCTCGAATACAGGGGCAGAACGTATACCTCAAGCGAGATATCCAAACTGATCGTCACGACCGAGGGGGTATTGAAGCTGTACGACGCCAAAGGCAGGCGGATATGCAGGTATAACTACGCCGACCACGGAGTACATAAACTGCTTAGATGGGCAAGGCTCATGAGGATAGAAACTGTCGTGCTTAAAAAGAAGAAAGAAACGGTACTGGCGTGGATATTTCTAGTATGTGTGCTTGCGGCGGCTGTAGCTATACGTTTTTTATAAATATGTAGTGGATGAGGTTATGCTATGGAATTGCCCAGAAGAAAGCCAAATAGATTGATCGGGTATGATTATTCGACAAATGGGGTGTATTTTGTCACGGTATGTGTGAAGGACAAACACAAAATTTTGTGGAAGCCACACAATGTAGGGGCGAACTGTGTTCGCCCGTTACCGCCTGCAAATGAATGTGATCTTAATACTTATTATCGAAATAAATATGAATTGTCTTATTGTGGAAACGTCGTGGAAAACGAAATTCATAAGATACATAGAATCTATCAGAGCGTTTATGTCGATAAATATTGTATAATGCCTGACCACATTCATATGATTATAGTTATTGATCACCGGCAATGCAATATTCTTAATGATAAAAGCAATGTGAGTACTGTCAACGGGCGAACACAGTTCGCCCCTACAGACAAAGTGCCATCTTTATCAAGGATCATAAAACAATTCAAAGGTTCAATCACCAAACAATTAGGATATACAATATGGCAAAAATCATTTCATGACGAAATAATCAGAAATGAAAAAATGTATAAGGAAATACTCGGATATATAGAGGATAATCCGAAAAAATACATACTATAATTTAACAGAAGGGAATGTAGATAAATGAACAAGGTAAGAACAAGATTTGCACCGTCCCCCACGGGCTATATGCATATCGGAAATTTAAGAACTGCGCTTTTTGCGTATCTTATTGCCAAAAAGGACGGCGGAGATTTTATACTCAGAATCGAGGATACCGATCAGGGACGTCTGGTAGAGGGCGCTACCGAGGTCATATATGACACTTTAAAAGAGGTAGGTCTGAACTGGGACGAGGGTCCCGATATCGGCGGACCCGTAGGGCCTTACGTTCAGTCGGAGAGAATGGGTATGTTCAAGGACTATGCGGTTCAGCTCGTCGAAAAAGGCGAGGCTTACTACTGCTTCTGCGACAAGGAAAGGCTTGAGGAGGTAAGAGCGATACAGGAGGCAAGCGGTATCATGCCTATGTACGACCGCCACTGCCGCAATCTCTCAAAGGAAGAGATTCAGGAAAAGCTTGACGCAGGCGTTCCTTACGTTATCAGACAGAAGGTGCCGCTCGACGGCGAGGTCACATTCCACGACGAGCTTTACGGCGATATCACTACGCCCTGCTCTACTCTGGACGACCAGATACTTATCAAGACCGACGGTATGCCTACCTATAATTTCGCAAATGTAGTGGACGACCATCTTATGGGTATCACTCATGTGGTAAGAGGAAACGAGTATCTTTCCTCCGCTCCCAAGTATGCGCTTCTTTATAAGGCTTTCGGCTGGGAAGAGCCTACTTATATCCATGTTGAGCACATCATGAAGGATAAGCAGCACAAGCTTTCAAAGCGCGACGGCGACGCATCATATCAGGATCTTATGCAGAAGGGATACCTCAAAGAGGCAGTTATCAACTATATCGCACTGCTTGGCTGGGCGCCTAAGGGCGAGGAGGAGATATTCTCCCTCGAAGAGCTGATACAGGAATTCGACATTCAGGGTATCTCAAAATCTCCCGCTATTTTCGATCCCGTAAAGCTAAAAGCTATAAACGCTAAATATATCAAGAAGCTTACCCCCGAGGAGTTTGCGGGCTACGCTGTACCCAAAATAAAGGAGAGCGTAAAGCGAGAGGACGTTGATCTTAATTATATAGCTTCACTGCTTCAGGCAAGGACCGAGCTTTTCACCGATATTCCCGAAACAGTGGACTTTATCGACGCTCTGCCTGAGTACGACAACGCTATGTACTGCCACAAGAAGATGAAGACCAACGAGGAGAACTCTCTCGAATCGCTTAAGGCTATACTACCCGTTCTGGAGGGTGTAGAGGACTGGACCGTTGACAATATCCACGACGCTCTCTTTAAGCTTATCGAGGAAAAGGGCTGCAAGAACGGAATCATCCTCTGGCCGCTAAGAGTTGCGGTATCGGGCAAGGCTTTCACCCCCGGCGGCGGTATAGAGATAAGCTATATTATCGGCAAGGAGGACGCACTCGCAAGAATTCGTAAAGGTATTGAAAAGCTTTCGTGATATTATCACTGTACTATCACAACGTGAAATTAAAATATATTAGGAATTTTTATCTGCGACAGCTTTTGCCGCAGCAGGAAAGGCGTGAAGATTAGTAAAATGATTGAAGTGCAGAATTTGTCGAAGCACTACGGCGATAAAAAAGCTGTGGACAATATTTCATTTACTGCGGAAAACGGCGAGATACTCGGCTTTCTGGGACCTAACGGAGCAGGCAAGTCGACTACTATGAATATGCTTACCGGCTATATATCCTCGACCGGCGGCAAGGCGCTTATAGACGGTATAGATATACTGGAGGATCCTATAAAGGCAAAAAAGAATATAGGCTACCTGCCGGAGCTTCCTCCGCTGTATATGGATATGACGGTAAAAGAATACCTCAACTTCATTTACGACCTCAAAAAGTGTAAGCTTCCGAGGGTGTCGCATCTGAAGGATATCTGCGGACTTGTGAAGATAGACCATGTGTATAACAGGATAATACGAAATCTGTCAAAAGGATACCGTCAGCGTGTGGGTCTGGCTCAGGCGCTGGTCGGCAATCCTCCCGTGCTCATACTGGACGAGCCTACGGTAGGTCTTGACCCTATGCAGATAATCGAGATAAGAACGCTTATTAAGCGGCTCGGAAAAAATCACACCGTGATACTTTCGTCTCATATACTTTCAGAGGTTCAGGCTGTGTGCGATAAAATAATCGTCATAAACGACGGAAAGATCGTCGCAGACGACACCGAAACCAACCTTTCCGATAAGCTGACAGGCTCGCACATACTCACGGCTAAGATAGAGGGCGAATACGATAAGGTCGCTCCCGCTGTGCTGAATATCGAGGGAGCAGAGCTGTGCAAGCAGATAAACGAGAGAGACGGCGTGGCAGAGTACCGCATAGAGTCCGAGGAGGGCGCGGATATACGCCGCGAGCTTTTTAACGCTATGGCGAAAATAGGCTGTCCGATACTGGAGCTGAAATCAGCCGAGCTGTCGCTCGAAGACATATTCCTGAGGCTTACCATGGGCGAAAACGTAGAGGAGGGAGAAAAGTAAGATGGGTGCAATATTCAGACGAGAGGTGCAGTCGTATTTTACCTCTCCTATAGGCTACATATTCTTAGCCGCCTTTTACGGCTTCTCCGCCGTTTTCTTCTCGGCGACCTCATTACAGAGCGCAAGCACCAAGATGGACGGACTTTTCGGACAGCTTATGATACTGCTTGTGGTACTTATACCTATACTTACGATGAGGACGATGTCGGAGGATAAGAAGTCCAAGACCGATCAGTGCCTTCTGACAGCTCCCGTGAGCTTGGGCGGCATTGTGGCAGGCAAGTTTTTAGCCTCGCTGCTCGTATACACCTGCGCCGTAGCCGTTACTGTGGTATACGCCGTTATACTCGCAGGCTTTGCGCAGATGGACTGGCTCGTTATAATCGGAAACGTGATCGGGCTTGAGCTGCTCGGAGCGGCTTTCGTAGCTGTAGGTATCTTTTGCAGCTCGCTCACTGAAAATCAGGTCGTAGCGGCAGTAGTGAGCTTTATAGCCATGCTGGCTCTCGATATGCTTTCCAGTATAGCGGGACTTATCCCTGTTCAGTTTATAACAAATATTCTTGAAAAGTTATCGTTTTACGAGCGTTATGCAGGCTTTACCTACGGACTTTTCGACCTTTCAAATGTGCTTTTCTTTGTCAGCGTTATCGTAGTATTCCTGTTCCTTACGGTGCGTGTGCTTGAAAAGCGCCGCTGGTCTTGATGTAAAGGAGGCTGTGTAACTTATGAGCGATGAAAATAAGAAGAATAATAATGTAACTCCCGAGGATGTGAGCGACAAGGCTCAGGAGGAGTATAAGGTATCAGTTTCAGCCGCCGATCTGCTCGCCGACGTTATTTCCGACGAGAAGAATGCAAAAAAGGAAAAGACACCGTCCTTTTCATTGACCCGGGATTCCCCGTACAAAAAACACAAATGCAAGTAATCGGCAAACCGTTTGAATCATTTGACGTTTACAATTACAGGGGTGAAAA
>ERZ1027043.300-NODE-300-length-12643-cov-4.556403_pt1 | contig 12643 bp, 9 predicted proteins | sample MGYA00519434_ERZ1027043 | MGnify/ENA primary metagenome ERZ1027043 (study PRJEB26926, sample SAMN06164583) | human gut metagenome | biome: ENVO:00009003; feature: ENVO:2100002; material: ENVO:00002003 | host: Homo sapiens | place: USA | collected 2012 ...
AGATGCAGCGTAGTCTCGTGGGCTCGGAGATGTGTATAAGAGACAGACATTATACACGCTCACTCGCCCTCGGTCAATTATTATTTACATGGTTATTTAACCAAAAAGTTATCTTAATTTTTGTTTAATAAATCGTATATCATTTACGTTGATTTTGTTAAAATCATATGTGATAATATCTTTAGTGTGCCCAGCATGGGCGAAGCAGCATCCTTTTCATCCCAGACAATATCTAAGGAGGCCAGCATCATGAAAAATTCATCCGCAGAAGCAAAACGCATCTTAAAGCAGTCCTATGCCGTCGATGCGCTGTTCCATGGTCTGTTCACAGACCCGCCCTTCGACTGCGCGCCGGGGCGTACCATTGTGGACATTCTACTGGAGGGCGGTGTCACCGCAATCAGCACCACCATTGTAGATGACAATTACCCCAGCAGCTTTACAGATTGCTGCAAGGCGATCCACCAATATTACCTGTTGGAGGAGACTCTGCCAGAGAAGGTCATTATTGCCACAAAGAGTGCGGACATCAAGCAAGCCAAGCGAGAAGGCAAGCTCGCCGTGATTATGAGCACACAGGGCGCATTCTGCTTTGAGCAAGATCTGCGTTATATCTCACTTCTGAACCGGCTGGGTCTGAAAATCGTTCAGCTGACCTATAACCAACAGTGTCACATCGGCTCTGGAGCCTTCGAAGCCCATGACAACGGTCTGTCCCGCTTCGGTCAGCAGTGCATCTATGAGATGAACCGAGTGGGCATGCTCATCGATTTGTCTCACGTCGGCCGCCGGACCTGTCTGGAAGCCATCGAGACCTCCGCAGATCCCGTCATTCTCTCTCATTCTTCCTGCTACAACGTAGCCAAGCATACTCGCAACGCCAACGACGAACAGATCAAGGCACTGGCCTCCAAGGGCGGTGTCATTTGCCTGTGTCCCCACAGCGTCATGTGCAACGAGGATCAAAGCACATGGCCTACAGTCGGCCGTTACATTGACCATATGGTCCACGTGGCCGAGCTTGTCGGTGTAGACTATATCGGCATTGGCACCGACCGCTGGAAGCGGCCCACCTTGGACTACTTGATGGGTCGTGTGGAGTTTGAGCGTACATGCCCCAACTGGTTCGGTAAGTTCGATGGCAATCAAAAGCATGTGCAGGGATTCAACTATTTCGATGAATGGGACAGCTTGGCTGACCATATGCTGGCTCGCGGCTTCCGCGAAAACGAGATTCAGAAAGTTTTCGGCGGCAACCTGATGCGTGTTTTCCAGCAGGTTTGGGATAAAAAGTGAGGCTCGCCATGGTTTATGATACGCTGATCCTAGGTGGCACCGTCATTGACGGTACCGGTGCTCCGCCGCAAAAGGTCGATATCGGCATAATCGATGGGAAAATTGCTGTTATGGGAGATCTTTCCGATGCGAAAGCAGCCCATGTTATCAATGCCACCGGAAAAACCGTCACCCCCGGCTTCATCGAGATGCACTCTCACGCGGATCAGACCGTGCTGGGCTATCCCACCATGGACTCCATGCTCCATCAAGGCATCACCACCTTCGTTGGGTGCATGTGCGGCCAGTCCATTGCTCCTATTGGCAAATACTATCTTGCAAACCAAGCCATGCGCGATGTTTTCGATGAGTTGACACCAAAGCTCTATGCCGACATGTATAACGAGGACTATTACGCGCTTTCTTCCGATGCCCTTCCGTTGATCCGGAAACATTGTCACTTTGACCCGTCCTGGCATACTTTCCATGAGTGGTTGGATACTGTCGATGCGCACGGTATTTCCGGCAATATCGTCACCGTATTAGGATACAGCACTATCCGTATGAACACAATGGGTCCCAACGGTGCTCGTAAGCCCACCGAAGCAGAAAAAGCAGAGATGAAAGCCCAGATTCACGAAGCGATGGACGCCGGTGCCTTTGGTATGTCCGTAGGTTTAGACTATGACCCTGGGATTTTCTCCGACACCCAAGAACTACTGGAAATGAGCCGGGAACTGAAGCCTGATGGGGGCATTCTCTTCGCTCATTGGCGCAAAACCGGCCCTCGGGTAGGAACTCCGAAGCGGCAGAAGAAAATTGACGGCATCACTGAAATCTTGGAGATCGGTCTGCAAAACGATATTCAGGTGCAGATATCCCACCTCTCCAAGGGCTATGAGCTATATCCGGCCAATGATGATTTTCTACAGCGTGCTGCTGCTCAACGAACTTTACAGGTCATTGATGACTATATTGCCCGCGGTGTGCACGCCGGTTTTGACGTGATTCCAAATTCCACCGGTGGTACCATGATTGCCCCGGATCTTATCACCTTGTTCCGTCCGTGGTATAAGTTCACCGGCGGCATCACTCTCTTCCTGCGCAACCTGACAAAGCTGGACTACCGCAAGCAAATCAAGGATGCCATTTACGGCGGCACCTACTATATCCTCAATCCCAAGGTCCAGCCGGAATGGGAAGAAGAGATTAAGATCATGCGCTGCTCAGAAAAGCAGTATGAAGGCAAGACTGCAAAACAAGTTGGCGCCATGATGGGCAAAGAAACTCTGGAAGCTCTGTTCGATTTGCTGCTGCTGGATTGCCGCACCCAAATTTTCCGGGCTGTCCACGACGCCAATACCGAAAGCGTCAAAGTCTTCGTGAACCACCCCAAAGCGAGTCTAGGAAACGACACATTTGTATTCGGCATGGACTCCACTGTGGCGTATGATCCGGAGAGTCCCGGTAACAAACCCAATCCTAACACATATTGTGGTTTTATCAAATTTCTCACTGAATTGGGCGGTGAAGACCGCGCTCAGATGATCTATAAGCTCACCGGGCGCCCTGCCGAGCTGCTGCATCTCACCAAACGTGGAACCCTGTCCGTAGGCAAACAGGCAGATGTGCTAGTCATGGATTGGGATCATCTAAAAACAAACGAAAATGTACTGGAACCTGTTGTCTACCCCGAGGGCATCGAACACGTTCTGGTAAATGGCGTAGCCGTTATCCGGGACAGCAAACATACTGGCGCTCTGCCAGGCGGCGTGATTCGCCGTCAAAATCGATAAAAACGAGGAGGCTCATTCATGTATACCACAGAAAAAATGGATCCTGTCGGCTTTGTCCCTGCTAAATTTGAATCCGACAACGAGATTACTCTGCATGGGAAGCGGATTTCCTACCACACTGTCAGTGAAGATAATGTGTTCTATGATTATTCCGGGAAAGCCGTCGCTTCCATTTTCTCCTATTCCTATTTTCGCACCGATGTAGAGGATCCTTCCACCCGTCCGGTTCTCTTTGGTTTTAACGGTGGACCCGGCTCCTCCTCCATGTATGTCCACGCAGGTTTCCTTGGCACTACCCGCCTTCTCTATGGAGAACCCGATCGTCCCACCTCCCTGCCCCCCTACAAAGCCATTGACAATCCGGACTGTCTGTTGGATGTCGCAGATATCGTGCTTGTAGACCCAGTTGGCACTGGCTACGGTGTGCTGCTGGATGAAAACTGCGCAGATCAGTTCTATGGCATTGAGAAAGATGCTGAAGCGCTGCTGTTGTTCATCGAAAAGTGGCTTCACCGCTACCAGCGCTGGACCAGCCCCAAATATATCATCGGCGAAAGCTACGGTTGCACTCGAGCCGCCACCGCTGCTGGAATCGCCTCCAGCCGCAGCCATGAGCGCTCCTATGCTCTGGCCTTTGATGGCATTGTCATGATCGGCAACACCGTTACCACCGGCAAATACTTTGAGCGTGAAGTTCCCGTAGAACATGCCGTGGTAGCCTTCCCCTCCTATGCTGCTATCAATTGGTACCACAATCATCCAACGGAAGAATCTCTAGATGACTTTGTTAAGCGGGCAAAGGAGTTTGCTGACACCACCTATCTGCTTGCTTTGTATCAGGGCAGTTCCCTTTCGGATCAAGAGCGGGAAAAAGTCATTGCGCAAATCATGGCTTTCACTGGTGTATCCCGCCAATATCTAACCGATCGCGCACTGCGCATCGATGATGAGACGTTCCGTCTAGAGGTTGCCAAGGATAAGGGCATCTCTGTAGCCCGTTTTGACGGTCGTATTACTCGCCCTCGTTATCTGCCCGAGGCCGTGGAGAACGTTGCCGGCATCTACGACGATGCCTCGACCGACCGCTACGGCGCAGTATTCTTTGGCGTCACCACTGGCGTGATTTTCCCCAAGCTGAACATTCATCTGGATCGGCCCTATGTTCCCTCTGCGTGCATGTACGATCTGTTCACCAAAAAGGATCGCTGGAACCGGGAAGCGCCCATGGGCACCACCGGCGAACAACTGCGCAGCGCCATGTACCGCACCCACGGAATGCGTGTCCTCTTTGCGAACGGCTATTATGATACTGCAACGCACATCGGCATCATCCATTACATGCTAGATCATGCCGGCCTGCCTATGGATCGCATCTCTCTCAAGAGCTATCCCTCTGGTCACATGATCTACATCGGTGAAGACAATGTCAAGGCTCTCAGCAGCGATATTCGCGAGTTCATTGGTCAAAAAGGCTAAGGATGCTAAATAGGCACGTGTCATAATCTCACCGCATAATGCTGATTTTCAAAGGGGTGCCGAGAAAGCGTTGGCTTAGGTCATAGTCCTGTAAAAGTCGGCAAAGTATCTCACAAATAAAATCGAGTAGGAGGCTCTCGTAAATAGAGAGCCGACCTCTCACACCACCGTGCGTACCGACCGGTACACGGCGGTTCAACCGCATAAGTGCAAGGACTCGTAGTAGTTGAGGATGCTAAAGTATCCCTCTGCTACGAGTCTTTCGTTCGTAATGGAACATTTCAATACAGGACTACTTCTTTATTAAGCGCATTACACGCATATCCTGTAATTGTTCGGCCCTTCCCTTGAAAAAATCAGGTACTATGGCCTCGGCTGACTTCTTGCAGTTCGTTGTTACTGCGGCTTTCGGATTTTCCTACTCTCCGTCTGCGAGACCTCCCCGGGTAAGAACAACAACTTTCCTCCCATGTAACCGCCACATCTACCGCACGGGATTCGGGCAGCATTGGACTTTGTGTTGACTTGCACACTTGTCCGTCCCTGTGCGGCCTACTATGTGATTTCTGTTCGTCGGTTCAGGAATTTGCCCGCCAGCGTTTTTTCCGCTGACATCCGGCTTCCTTCAGATTCCACCTCACGATGGACACCCTTGCCTTCGGCTAACGCTTCCTACTGCCGAGCGCGTAGTGGTCTTTCACCACTTAGTTGTTGCCCATGCCGGGCGCACTTCACCGGGGATGTCCCTGTTGGACGCGGTGTTTTATGCCTGATTGGCCGTTTTTCTTCCTCGCGTCAGAAGAAATCTGCTTGTGATGGCGGTCAGCGGCGCGACGGTGACAAGACCGAACGGGCCGACGATGGTATGGACGATTTCCGCGGCGACATATTTGTAGTTCAGCATCAGCTCCACCGGCGTGCCCTGCGCCATAAAAACCATGAGAAGCGCAATATAGCTGCCCGAATATGCCAGAAGCAGCGTCGTGGTCGTCGAGCCGCAGGCCGCGCGGCCGACTGCAATGCCGGAGGAGATGGCTTCTTTTGCACGGATGTTGGGCTTTTTCTGCACGACCTCATAGACTGCCGAGCAGATATCGACCGACAGATCCATGACCGCGCCGTGGATCTGAAACAGGTTCGTGAACACCGCGCCCAACACAGCCGTCACCAGAATCCCGAGCGCCGCGCCCGATACAGCCGCCAGAAACCGCCGGTCCCAGCCGTAGATCAGCATCAAAATCAGCGCCGTCAGCGCCATGACAAGACCCAGTGAAACCCAGATGGGGTTATATCCGTTCAGCAGGCTCGGCACCAGCACCTTCCACATGAGAAGGATGGTGTCGATAAAGGGCAGGATGGCGCGCAGTCCCGTTCCTCTTGCAAAAATCAGAAGCAGCAGGAAAAGCCCTGTCAGAACAGCTTCCTTTCCAAGCCGAAAGTGGTCGGTCATATAAACGGTCGTGATCGCATCCCCGCTATGGCTCACCACAACAAAGGCTTTTTCTCCGGCGGAAAACAGCTTCTCCTGCGCGAGCGAGCCGCTCAGACGGTTGACTGCATCAGCTTCCGTCCCGGCAAACTGCCCGCCGAGAATACGCACGCGGCAGCGCTGATCGCCGGTACGGACAAGGCCGGTGTCGTAGATATCGCTCTCGTCGGTGGATAAAACCAGCGCGGGTACGCGGTCGGCGTTCTGGTAGGAAAGCGCACCCTCATAGCCCGTGGGCAGGAAAAACAGCGCCAGCATAAGAGCGAGTGACACGAGAACTGGAAAAAACGTTTTTGATTGAATCAGTTTTTGAAATCCATTCATTCTGTTTACCCATGCAGAAAGCAGGAGGCTCCCGCCCCCTGCTTTGTGTGTTTTCTCTTACTGCACACCCACCAGAGAAGCCATCTTCTGATAGATCTCGGTGTTGTCGTAGTAGCCGGTGAATGCGTCCGCGCCATTGCCGTCGGCAAAGACCGCAATCGGCAGGCCTGTGTGGGAGTAGCTGGTGAAGTCCACACCGGACTTGTTGTTCAGGATGTGCGTGACGGTCACGGAGAAGGGGTTATAGGTGCCGTAGAGCACATACTGCTCCTGCGTGTAATCGTCGGAGGACGTGTCGGACATTGCCAGATCAAAAGCGGTGCGCAGGCGCTGCACCTCGTAGTCCGTCAGTACCAGACGGTCTGTTTCCTCGCCGGAGAGCTTGAGACCGAAGAGCTTTTCTACATCCTGCATCGCGTCTTCAAATCTCGTGCCGTTTTCCTTGTAGGCAGCGACATACTGCTCGTCGAACCGGGCGTAGGAAATGGTCTGGTTGGCAAGGCTGTCGAGGTAGGTGTCATAGTCCGTACCGGCAAAGCCGATCGTGAGACCGCCGATCTCATGGTCACCTGTTACAACAATGAGCGTTTCGTCTGCGTGCTCCTTGGCAAAGTCGATGGCGACCTGTACCGCATCGGCCAGTGCCAGCGTATCGGTCACAGTCGCGCCAGCGTCGTTGGCATGGCAGCCCCAGTCGATCTTGCCGCCCTCGCACATCATGAAGAAGCCCGTGTCGTTGTCAAGGACTTCAATACCCTTTGCGACATAGTCAGCCAGCGCTCATTCGCCGTCCTGCCGATCCATTTCGTAGTCCATGGCATCGGAGTCTGCCAGATGCTCGTCGATCAGGATGACCTTTTCATCCGCGGCGGTGACGGCCTCGGCGTCGGCCTGCGTGTAGGTGACCTTGTAGCCCGCCTGTTCCGCCAGATCATAGAGGCTGGTCTTGTCCTTGTCGGGGGTGGTAACCTTCTTGAGACCACCGCCGGCAAAGTATTCAAAGCCGGACTTTACAAGTTCTTCGCCGATTTCATAATAGTTGTTGCGGCTGGCCTGATGGGCGTAGAGCGCGGCAGGCGTCGCGTGGTTGAGGTTGACGGAGCTGATGATGCCGACCTTCCAGCCCTTCTGGCTGTGGAGCTTTTCCGCGATCGTCTCATAGGGCGTGGAGCCGGTGATGTCCACGTTGATCATGCCGGAGTAGGTCTTGTAGCCGGTGGTGATGGAGGTTGCCGTGGAGGCGGAGTCCGGGGCGAAGCTGCACGAATCGTAGGTCACGGCAGAACCGGCAACGTCGAAATTCATAAAGTTCAGCGCCTCGGGGCCATCGAGCACCGCGCCCGCGCGGTCATCGTAGCTGTTGCTGGGAAGCGCCTGTGCATAATCGCCGTCTGCCAGTGTGCTGAGGTAATCAGACGCAGCCTGGAACTGCGGATAGCTCATGCCGTCGCCGATGAACAAGAATACGTACTTGGGAGCCTTTGCAGCATTCTCCTGCGGCGCGGCTGTTTCCTGCTTCGTTTCCGTTACAGCTGGCTGCGCTGCCGGTTCCTCCGTCTTTGCCGGAACTGCGGAACAGGCCGCCATAGATAGTGCCAGTACGGCGCTCAACACACCGCTGATGATCTTTTTTTGCATTCATTGGAATCTCCTCTCTTGCGTTCTGCAATGTTTGATGGATTTATCTACAAGCGTGATTTTAGACGCCGCACGTAAAAAGCTCCGCCCCTATTTTGTAAAATTTACGAAAAACTCGCACAGGCCGGATGCAGCAGCATCCTGCGCCTGTGCGAGTCTCTGCACATATGCGGCGGAACCGGCGCGCGGCAAACGGTGCGCACGGTGTCATATGGTTGGCTTGGGAGGAAGCCTCCCAAGCCCGACTATTTTATCGTGATCTCCAGCACCTCGCCGGTCTTGTCGTTGAGGACGATGGTGACGGTCTGCGTGCAGGTCATAACGCCGTCGTCCGCTACGGCTCTTGCTTTCGATTTGGACAGGCCGCGGATGGTCTCCAAATCCTTGTCATAGCCTTCCAGCATATCTTCTTCCAACGTGTAAACGGCTACTGTGTAGGTCGTCTCACTGGAGAGGAATTTCTTGTAGGCGCTCTCGACGATGGTGACCGTGTTTTCCGGATCCACATTTTCCGTGTCTGCAAGGACCTGCGTCATCTGGGTGTTCTTCGCATATCGCTCCTCGGCGGAATACTTTGCAGAAAGGGACGTTGTTTTATAGTAGTAGCTCAGATAGCCGAAGACGCACCCCACACCGATGACAAAGAGGATCACCAGCGTGACGATCTGCTTCTTTGTAAACCGCAGTGTGTTTTTTGCGTCGCTGCCGGTATAGGTGAGCCCCAGACGGGCGGTGATCGGCAGCATGACGGAGAGGAACAGCGTCAGCAGGAAGCTCTCAATGGGGAACATCAGGATGTTCTTCACCACGCTGGGCAGCGTCATCAGAAGGGTATACTGCTTACCGCCCATGTAGAGTGCATAGTACCACATCATGATGGGGGTCTGGAGGACAACGTTGATGAGCAGGCTGATGGTAAAGCGGCTCAGCATGATCCGCGTGGTGGTCACCTTGGCCCGGTACAGGAACAGGGCAAAGACCATGGAGCCGCCGATCTCTGTCAGGATGAAGGGCAGAAAGTACACGCCGTCCGGCCGGATCAGATAGCCGAAGACATCGGTCACGGCTGCGCAGATCGCCGCCATGACCGGGCCAAAGACCATCGCGCCCAGCGCGTTGACGAAGAAGGCCGTGTTGATCCGCAGCACCGGCGTGATGGGGATGGAGACCTGCTTCATGACCAGCCGCAGGGCGATCATCAGCGCAGCGAACACCAGCATGTGGGTGTCACGAAGCTCTGCGGCAGCGTCACGCCAATAGGCCTTGGAAAACGGATGGGGATAGAGTGTGTTGGTTCTTTGTTTGTTGGGCATAAAAATAACCTCCTTTTGATGCAGCGGTGACGAAACCAATGACTCGGCAAAAAAAGCCCCGGCGGAATCAAACCACCGGGGAGTTCAGAATGCCGAGTAGACCGAAAGGCGATGCGTCACCCAACGGAGTATCGTTGCTACATAAAAGAAGGAGATCCTTCTATTACGGCGCAGCGGGTGCGGAAATCCCATCGCGGACGCAGGTCCTTCGTCTGTCACACAACTCCCCATTTTGACAGCACTTCACGCGGGAGATCCTACTCTGTTCACGAACCAGTATACACATATTGTTTCCAAAAGTAAAGGGCAATTTTTCCGTTTTCAGCAGCGTAAAGTTCCGCCGCAGTGCAAAGTGCTCTGCATCCGGCATGTGCAGAATTTGTGTCAGGCCCGGCAGAAGGCGACCTGGAACACGGTGCCGCTTTCCGGGGCGCCGGATGCGGAGATCTCCCCGCCCGGCTTCTCTGCCATCTCCTTTGTGACGGCAAGGCCGAGGCCGAAGCCGGGCGGCAGCACTCCGCCGGAAAAGCCGGACGGCGCGCCTGTGCAGGCGGGCAGCGGCGATGCAGCCGGTGAAAGCAGGAACGGTGCTCGCCAATAAAATTCCATTCGCGCGGCCGCAATATTGTTTTTGGCTTTTCACGCCGCCCGAAACGCTGAAATCCTGCAAACACGGTTTACACTTCCGAAGAAAACCGGTATACTGGTATGCAAGCCACAATGGTTCTAGAAATTAAACTCTGTCAACGCGCATTGGAGGGCCATACCATGCCGAAACCAAAATGGAACCTGAACACCATTTACATATCCGAGCGCCTTCAGGAGAGCCTGCGTCCCATCTCCCGCTGCGCGATGACCACGGTGGTCGCGCCCATGGGCTATGGAAAGACCACGGCGGTGAACTGGTATCTCGGTGAGCGCGCCAAGGCAGAGACGCTGCACATCATCCGCATCAGCGTGTATTCCGCCAACCTTGCGATCTTCTGGAAAAGCACGCAGGAGGCCTTTGCCCGCGCAGGCTTCCCCTTCCTGCGGGAATACCCCTGCCCCACGGACGCCGCGGGCGGCGGGCTGCTGGTGGACGATCTCTGCCACGCGCTGGCGGGAGAAACATCCTGCTACATCTTCATTGATGATTTTCATCTGCTGACGGACAGACGCGCCTCGCTGTTTCTTTGTATGCTCGCAAACCGGCTGCCCGCAAACGTGCATCTGATCGTTGCAAGCCGCGACCGCTTTCTGCCTGCCGCAGAGGCGGTGCGGCTGGGCGCCAGAGTATATCAGATCGGCACAGAGCAGCTCCGCCTCAACCATACGGAGCTTGCCGTCTATGCCCATCGCTGCGGCACGGAGCTTTCCGATGCGCAGGTCGAAAGTCTCCTCTATTCCAGCGAGGGCTGGTTCTCCGCCGTATATCTGAATCTGCGCACGCTCTCCGAGCGCGGCGTGCTGCCCAGCCGCCATTCCGACATCTATGCCACCTTCACCGCTGCCATGATCGATCCGCTGCCGGAAAAGCAGCGGGAGTTTTTGGCGGTCATGGGCCTTGCCGACGAGTTTACCGTCGAAATGGCACAGGCTGTCACTGGCGACGCGGACGCGGAGCAGCTTCTTTCCATGCTGACCGAGCAGAACGCCTTTGTCACACGCCTGCCGGATGGCATGTCCTATCGCTTCCACCACATGATGAAGGCGTGCGCCGAGCGCAGCTTCCTGACGATGGCGCAGGAGACGCAGAGGCTCTATTGGGAACGCTTTGGCTTCTGGTATGAGCAGCACCGGCAGTATCTCCACGCCATCGCCGCCTATCAAAAAAGTGAGAATTACGACGCGCTGCTGCGCGTCATCCGCAGCGATGCGGGCATCCTGCTGGCGTCTCTGAAGCCCGAGGTTGTGCTGGACGCACTGGACAAATGCCCCGCCGAAACGCTGAAGGCCTATCCCTTTGCCATTCTGGTGCTGATGCGCCGGATGTTCACATGGCGGCAGATTCCGAAAATGCTGGAGCTGAAGGCGCTGCTGCTGACAGCCATCGAGGAGCACCCGGAGCTGTCCGCAGAGGAGCGCGGCAATCTGCTGGGCGAATGCGACCTCATTTTGAGCTTTCTCTGCTACAACGACATCCGCGCCATGAGCCGCCTGCACCGCAGCGCCAGCGCGCAGATGTCCCGCCCCGCCATCAGCATCCAATCGAGCGGCGGCTGGACCTTTGGCTCGCCGTCTGTTCTGATGATGTTCTACCGCGCGCCGGGCGCACTGGAAAGTGCGCTCGCCGAGATGGACGAATGTATGCCGCACTACTACAAGGTCACGAACCACCATGGGCAGGGCGCGGAGACCATCATGCGCGCCGAGGCGCTGTTCTGTCAGGGCCGCTTCACCGATGCGCACATCGAGCTGGAGCGCGCCTACGCGCAGATCCGGGAGAGCGGTCAGGTCAACATGGCGCTCTGCTGCGATTTTCTGTCATGGCGGCTCTCACTTCATGCCGATGTGGAGCAGCGCTATACCTTTGCGGAGCGCTATGCAGACCTGCTGCGCTATCACGACGCCTCGTGGCTCAACCTCTGGAGCGCCACCAGCGCCTATTACCACGCACTGCGCGGCGAAACGGACAAAATTCCGGAGGTTTTTTCACAGCACTGCCTCTCCGATATCAACATGCTCGCGCCGGGCAAGCCCATGATGGAAATGATCGAAAACCAGGTCTATCTCGCCCAAGGCTCCTATGCCAAGGTGGTCGGGCGCAGCGCAGGGCTGCTGGCCGTGTGCGAGGCGATGCACTACGCGCTGGTCGCGCTGCATGTCCGCATCCAGACGGCGGCGGCCTATGCGCGGCTGGGAAAACCCGAGGAAGCCCGCGCAGAGCTGAAAAAGGCGCTTTCCGACGCCGAGCCGGACGGCTTTGTGATGCCGTTCGTGGAAAACTACGGCTTCGTACAGCCCCTGCTGGCGCAGGAGATAAAAAGCGAGCTGATCGCAAAGATCGCCGGGCTTGGCGAGGCGGCAGGCGCGCGAAGCGCGGCAAGCGCCCGCCCGGCAGCCTTTGCGGCGCTGACATCGCGGGAATTTGAGATCGTGGAGCTGATGACGCAGCGGCTTTCCAACCGCGAGATCGCGGAAAGGCTCTATCTCTCCGAGGGAAGCGTCAAGCAGTATGTGAATCAGATCTATTCCAAGCTCCATATCGAGGGCGACACCCGAACCAAACGAAAGCAGCTCGCCGGGCTTGCCGCGCAAAAGGTCTAACCTTTGGTTAATGGTCATCCCATCAGATGGGGCTGTCTCAAAAAGATTTTCCAAAATCAATTGGGGCAGTCCCTCTTTTTAGG
>ERZ1027043.314-NODE-314-length-12343-cov-3.682861_pt1 | contig 12343 bp, 5 predicted proteins | sample MGYA00519434_ERZ1027043 | MGnify/ENA primary metagenome ERZ1027043 (study PRJEB26926, sample SAMN06164583) | human gut metagenome | biome: ENVO:00009003; feature: ENVO:2100002; material: ENVO:00002003 | host: Homo sapiens | place: USA | collected 2012 ...
GAGCCTTATCGTCGGCAGCGTCAGATGTGTATAAGAGACAGCCTCGCCGAACACGGTGTAATCGCCGTCCAAATGCGGTGCTCCGCCGACCGATGTATATGCCTTACGCTGTTCGGGCGTAAAATGGAACGGGCCTTCGTTTTTCACCCGCTCTTTGGTGATTGCGATCAAGGTATCTTGCAGGATCTGCAATCCCTCCCGATCGCGGGCACGCCGAAGGTTCATGATCTCTTCCTGACGTTCCGCCACCAACGACTGGAACACCGACTGCTCCCGCCGCATTTTCATCTGCGATTCGAATTGTGTCAGCTGTTCGTCCGAAAAGGATTTTCCGGTAACGATATAGAACTGCGAACCGGAGGATCGTTTCTGGGGATTTACATTATCACCTTGACGGGCTGCCGCCAAAGCTCCGCGACGATGGAAATAGCGCGGATAAACGAACTCTGCGGGTATCGTATATCCCGGATCGCCCGTGCCTAACATCTTTCCTGCCGGCGCATTCTTGGAATCGCCGTCGCCGCCCTGTATCATAAATTCGTTAATGACCCGATGAAAGAGCGTTCCATCATAGTATCCGCTCTTTACCAGCTTAATGAAATTATCGCGATGTTGCGGCGTTTCATTGTACAATTTCACTTTGATATTTCCGAGCGTAGTCTCTATCAAAACTACTTGCTCCGAATCTTTAAATTCGCAATTCATACAAAATAATACCAATATAGATAAACAAAATATGCGTATCGACGCTTTAATAAATTTCATTTCCTATTACACTTTAAAAAGAAAAGCCATTACATTTATCCAGAACAAGCCTGAATGTTTATAATCCTAAATCCCTATTGCATAAAACAAATTCAATTCTGTCCCGGACTGTATTCATACGCAAATTAGGTGTCTACAAAGATAATAAATTATCCGGCTTATCATACAGTTTGCTTTCTTTTTTTCTATCTTTTTATTCATTTATCAATTATTAAAAAACGAGCAACTCATATATACAACTAAATATCAACAAGATAGCATTATTCAACCTCTAAATTGTTTTATAAGCAAACAAATAAAAGCGCACCCCTTTCCCAGCAATATGCGAAATGAGTGCGCTTTCATTCATTTTAGGCAGTAGCACTGCCTATAAAATCGTAACTTTCAAGAGCTATTATCTAACGATTATTCGATGCAGCGAGCTAATATCTCCAACGGTTTCACGCACCAGATAAACGCCTGCCGGTACCTGCCATACGGTAGAGCCGACTACCGATGTTTTAGATACGCATACTCCCGACACGGTGAACAACTCTACCGACACAGGCTCGGTGCTGTTTGTCTCGAACCGGATTCCTTCGGGCACTGCATAGCACACCGATTTGGAGGTCGGAAGCATTTCGACACCGGTATAATCGCAGGAGAAGCCGTATTCGATCATCTCCGATTCTCCGGTCGCATATACGGCTTTCACACCGACGGTGTATGTGCCGTTATCCAACATACCCAGATCGAACGTACATTCTTTCGTCTCTCCGACTTTCGAACCGTTCAGATATATTTCATACGTGGCGTTTCTCGATGTCGGAGCAGCGGTCGTCTCCGCCGGACCTACATAGAACGAATCGAACAAGGAGAAGAACCCGTCGTAAGTCGTATAGTTAATCGCCAAGTAAATGGTGGATCCTGCAAATTGAGAGAGATCCAGTTCTATCATCTGCCACATATCGGCAGCCTGCAATTCATCCAAAACGACGAACGAAGAGGGATCGGTATCGGTAGTAGAGGCCATGATACGATACGTTTCGCGATACATACTCGTATAAGCTTTTGCGAGGAAACGCAGTACATACCCTGAGCGGATTTCCTGTGCAGGAGTGATAAGCCATGCATCGGACTGCGACGTCTGTACCGAGAAGAACGCCACGCATTTATCGCCCTGAGGAGCACAAGCCGCCTTGTCGTCGATCATCGTCGGCGTGGTCGCCTTCGCATTGAAGATCAGGCAAGGCATTGCTGTTCCCACACCGGGGAAATTGATCATCACGCCACCGAGACTGATCGGATAAGTAGGACGGTCGCTTCTGTTTACGGTGGTCCAATCGCCGAACGACTGAACGAAGTTTTCGTACGATTCGAAATCGTCGCTCCATCCCAGATCGCGGTTCCAGCTTACCGTTACCCCCGTTTTCTGCAAAGCGGCATCGGGTGCCAGATCGACGGAGACATTAAACGGAGCAAGGATATTTTCTTCCAACGCAACGTTTATGACGGTGTCTTTTGAAACCGTTACTTCCAGATTGACATGCTTGAAATCTTCCGACTCGATGCTGACGATATAATCGCCACAGGTCAGATACGGCAGATGCGAAATATTTTCGGCAATTACATCTTCATAATCTTCCTTGCCGCTACGTTCCAGATAATGAACGGAAATGCCGTCGGGCGAACCGCCGTTGGATTTGAAATTCAACTGCACGTCGGCGTATGCATCCGCTCCGAACTCCTGTTCTACCGATACCAGCTCCGATGCCGACACGCGATAAAGCGACTTCACGCCGAACGAATGTTTGCCGGCAGAAAGATTATCGAATGCGTAGAACGGTTCATACACCTCGTCGATCGAATCGTTGTCCAAATAGACAGCAAAACGCTCTTCGACATCCGCGACTTTGGCAGCCCTGACCGAACGGCGCACTTTCGATATATCCATACGTGCAGGTCCGACAAAGAAATCATCGACCATCAGCATAAAGCATGCCTTGGATATGTACTGTATGGCAATATATATATCTTTATTGGCATAAGCGGACAGATCGTACTCGATCGTTTTCCAGCTTTTATAATCCACCGCTTCGTAATTGCCGGCAGTAAGCCGTTCAAAATCGCCTTCGGCAGTTCCTTTGGTCGAAATCCAGACACGGAATTGTTCGTCTTTCGCATCGCCCGCCTTCGCCTTGAAACGTACCACATGTTTCTCTCCGATCGAAATCTTCGGAGAAATCAACCAGTCGTTGTTCGCTGTTCCCGATTCCGTACGGATAAATCCGACATACTGGTTACCGCTATACGGACGAAGTACCGGATATTCACCCCATAACGACGGTTCGATGGTCAGAGGGTTGAATATCGTAGCATATTGCGGGATTCCCCGGTTCGGGTAATTACCCTGCAACATGGCGGCATTTGCCTTATCCTTGTCTATACCGGTCCACGGCGAGAACTCGACTGCAAAGTCTTCGTACGACTCGAAATCGTCAAAGAAATAATCGGTATCCCGATTCCATTCCAATGTCGCCGAATGCTCCCCGGTCTTCGGATCGTGACCGACCGACAGAGCCAACGCATAAGGTGTTTCCACCGGTTCCTGCAACACGATCGTCTTTTCGGTATCGGCGGTCAGTTCGAATGTCTCATCATATACCGCCAAGCCGGGAGCAGCAATCGTCAGCTGGTTGTTTCCTTTATAGGCATTCCCAAATACGCATGTTCCCGCCTCCGTCAAGGTCTGATTATATACCAATCCATATTCCACGTGACGAAGCGTCACCTGAACTCCTTTCAGATTATCGCCGGTAACAGCCGATACATTCAAAGTCAGTTTCAACGGGGTCAGATCCTGAGCTGAAATTGCAGAGAACAATCCCAAACAGGCTATCGCCCATATCGACAATATTCGTTTAGTCATTCTATTCATATCATACTATTAAAAACGAAGAAACGTATTCCAGTCCAAGAGCTGAAATACGTTTCTCCTGTATTCAACTATTTCTTCAAGATCCGGACCGTCTCCGTTTTATCGGCGGCGATCACTTTCACTACATATACTCCTGTTGCCAGCGACTCCATAACAACCGGTTGTGCTGCGGAAGCGGTCAAAGCCAAATGACCGGCTACATCGTACACCTCGACACGAGCATCTTCCGGTGCTACCACATACATCCGATCCGTTACCGGATTGGGATATACCTGAACCTTCGCAGCCGAAAGGTCTTCAACACCCGACATGGCGGGATCGCCGATATAGATATTGTCTATCGCACCGGCTTCGGAATAATAAGAGCTTTCGACCGAGTATTTCCAACGGAATTTAACCGACTTACCGGCATAAGCGTTCAACGGCAGTTCTACGGTTTCCCATGACGATTCGTTCACCGTATATGCCAGTCTCACCCAATCGCCGCCTTCTTCTTTCACTTCGACCGAAAGAGTATCCGTAACGGATGCAGCAGCCGATGCAACTACCGAATTATTGGAAGTCAGCAAGACCGGCATTACTTTCACCCAAACGAATTTCAATACATTTTCGCCTTCTGCCGGTATTTCAACCAACGGAGTCTGCAACATGGAAGATGCATTGTTTTTCGACTGACGGACACTGCAACAGTATCTGCCCGAATATGCACCATATTCATTGCGCGTCCACGACAAGCCGTCGCCCAACGACATCCAGCCTAACGACGGGAAGCCGTCGCCTTCAAACCCTTCGAAATACGGGAATGTACGGATCGTCTGATCTTCCATCGTCGAGAAGTACATCAACGTAGCGGTTTCGGCATCGCCATATTCGTTGAACGGAACGATTTTCCAATAGTAAGTCGTAGCCGGTTCGAGGTCGGGAAGCGGATAAGATGTTTCCGTAACAATCACGCCATTGAGCAAAGAAGTCGGATTGGTACGGTCTGTACCCATGTAAATCTTATACCCGTCGGTAAACAGCGTTTCGTTCCAAGTCAGTACCATGTCGGTATAGTTCGCATTGGTCAGCCCCCGCATCGGAGCCATGCCCGTTGCAGCGGCAGGTACGACACCCTCGCCGAAGATATGCGGCAGAACGACATTGTCGAGGAATATATCGCTGGCAATGGTTTCAAAACCGCCCGACCAGTCGCCGGTATTGCTCCAACGCAACTGAACGTTATCGGCATCCACATGCAGGATTTTGGACGCATCGGGATTGCTCGGGTTGGTAGAAATCCACAGATACGGTGTCAGATCGACCGTGATACGCATCCAGCAGTTTATCACATCGTACGAGAATTCGATATCGTAGGTACTCCAAATCTCAGTCCAGTCGTCCGTGCCGCATCTGATTTCCAAAGACAATGCATTAGACGGAACGGAAGTACCCTCTTCCGGGAATTTTTCGTAATAATCGAATGTCACTTTGGCTTCTCCGCTGCTCAGATCCAGACGGGGCGAAACCAGATAGCAATCTTTCAGAATGGCATGGTTCATCGAATAGAAACCCAACGAATAGTTTTCGGTCGTCGGCGACCAACCGGTTGCAGTCCATCCGACCGGTACGGTAGACGATTCAAAACTTTCGACCGTATAACCGGGATCGACCATCAGTTTCGATCCGGAAAGAACGACATCCAGCGTACCCCCCGTAGTCTCCAACTTCAAAGTTGCCGAAGATGCACCGGTCAAAGTCGGTGTATATATGGCAAAATAGGTACACTCTTTTTCTTGTCCCAAAACCGTAGCGGGATCGAGTGTCACTTGGAAATCGGTATTTTCAAGACCGCTCATCGACAAGATTTTCAATTCTCCGCCATTGGCATTGCGCAACGTCAAAGGTTCGGATACAGCCGGAAGTCCGACATAAATATCCGTAAATACATACGAATCCGATCCTGCCACCTCGGGTTGTTTCGGTTCGAAAGCATTCACCTGCACATCGTCGATCTTCACATATCCGGAAGTCATGGTCACTTCATTCCGGGTATAAGGCATCGTTTTGAAATAGAAAGCGAATTTTACATTCTGACCTTTATATGCAGCCAGACTTATGTTCGAAGTATAAGTATGCCATGTGTACCAGGGCCATAATACTTCGCTGTTTTCTATATCTTCCTTGCTGTACATATCCCAAAGGATATTCCATGTAGCTCCACCGTCGGTAGATACTTTTACATGAAACCACGTAGAACCCTGTTCGAATCCTATCTTTTGAGCGTACCATTTGAAGGAGAGAGAAGATTCACGATCGGCAGCCAGCTGAATCTCAGGTGTAATCAACGACTGTTCGTATTCCGGATCGTCCGATACCGGATCGATCACAGCGCAAGCCTTGCCGGTAAAACTGTCCGACATACCGGTTTCTTTATATAAACGAGCCCAATTGCCGCTTTCGCTAATTGTGACATCGTCTTTTTCTATCGACCACCCTGCCGGCGGAAACGTTTCACTCTCGAACCCCTCAAAAAAATCCGCAGCAGACAAAGATCCGCTGAGCGATATGGCGGCAATCGCAGCCAAAGCTCTGGTCAGTTTTTTCATAATTACTCGTTTTTAGGATTAAATTTTTATTTCTTAAAGAGAAAGGCGGTCTGCATCTACACAGACCGCCCCCTTTCTCTCCTTTATTTCTTAATAATTCGAACCGTATATGTCGCTGCTGCGGTTTTTACTTTCACAAAGTAGAATCCATCTGCCAGCGAAGTCATATCGATCGTCGTATCGGCTGTTTGCATCAACTGTTTTCCGGAAGCGTCGAATACCGATACTTCGGCAATCTGCTCGCCTTCGATGCGGATGTAATCGACAACCGGGTTCGGATATACCTTAATGGCATTTACATCCACGCCATCGATTCCCGATCCGTTTACATTCAGTTCGATCAGCTGCTGTGCCGACAATTGACCGTCGGAAGCCTCGATACGGAACATATATACACCTTCTTCGGTCGGCGTACCGCTCAAAACACCACCGGTCGCACCGATCGTTTCGGAAATCCATTTCGGCAAACCTACTGTCTTAATCGTCAGGGCATCGCCGTCGGGATCGTTCACCGAGAAGTTATAAACGAACGGTTCGTTCACAACTGCACGCGAAGGAGCTTCCGTTACAAATACCGGTGCCTGATTTCCGGGAACATCGAATTCAAAACCTTCGAAGAAGAAATCATCGAAGAACGTCACGAAACCGTCGGAAGGTGTCACACATTGCAATGCGACATAGATAGCCTGTCCGCTGTATGCCGACAGATCCACTTCGAACTTCGTAAAGTTCTCGTTGTTCGAGTTGTTGATGTGCGGTACATCCACACTTGCCAACGTCGTCTTCACGAAACTGGTCTTGACATTATCGGTCGTACTTACCCATACCGTCACATTCGAATATTTGAACTGGTCTTCGCTGCCATACGATTTAGCATAGAAATAGAATTTGGCATCGGAACGAGCTACCATTTTTTCGCTGATCAACCAGTCGTCGCTCGAATAGCCTTCTTTCGACGGAACCATAGCTGCCAACATCTGATCGCCCGACCGCGGATAAATATTGCGCCAGTCGGCTTCGATCTGATTCATCACGATATAAGCGAATGCCGTACCGCGTTTCGGATAATAAATCATGATCGGTTCTACCGTTGCCATACCATCGACGTCGATCGTCGTAAATCCGTTCGGCTCGGTAGAGGCGAATTCATCTTGGTCGAATCCGAAGTAACGGGTATAGCGATCCAAAGCCAGACCGGAAAGTTCCATCGTCACAGGATCCGCATTTTCGAAGCTGATCGTCATGACATCCGAAACCGGAGCATTCGTTTCACCGGCATTGAACGTAACCGAGAATGCAACCGATTCGCGGGTTGCCAGCTCATATCCGACATTGAGCGAAGTAGTGAAGTTTTCGGTATTAAATTTCACCTCTTTGATTTTCATCGTCTGTTCGCCATCGTTCAGCAGGATGAACTTCTCGCCGGAGGAAACCGAATGTTTGTAATTCACAGTTCCGGCATCCCAAGAAGTTATGTTGAGAGAAGCTTTGCCGGACGATACCGCAGCCGCTTCGATTATAATGTTATCGAGTGCAGCACCACGGGCAGACATAGCCGATCCGATCACACTGTAACGCCAACGGAAACGGACATCTTTTCCTAAATAATCGCTCAACACGATGCGTTCGCGCTCCCAATAACGGGTTTCGTCCGAGACGGAAAGGGATTTCAATTCCGTCCACTGTCCATCGGCATAGATTTCAAAGTAGATAATATCTGCACCCTGAGCAGCAGCATCTTTCGCCGGAGCTTTTTTCACAAGGCTTGCGGGAACGGCATTGCCCCAATAGAAACTGATTTGCATTACTTCGGATTCCGGGAGATGGAATGTCTGAGTCTGCAATATACCTGTTTCATTGTTTCCATTTCCGGAGATCATTGCCACAAAAGAACCTTCGTAAGCGTTGTAATTGGAATAATCCCATTTCGTATAATTATCTCTTTCAGAGGTCCATCCCAGCGGGGGAAAATTAGCTTTGGAATCCTCGAACGATTCTTTGTACGGGAACGTCGAAACCGAATGGTCTTCTATGGTCGTGAAAGTCCATACCGGAACACCGGCTGCTTCGCCTTTATCGTTATACGTAACCACTTTCCAATAATATGTAGTGGCATAGTCCAATAAGTCGAGCTTATAAGTGGTAGCCTCACCCAAATCCGTACCGGGAACTATACTGAAATCCGTATTCGATTTTCCGACATACAATTTATATCCTTTCGCAAATTGAGCAGGACGCCAAGACAATACGACATTTTCGTTGAATACATTCACCTTACCGGCGGCAGGTGAGGGTTCGGATGCCACAGCAGGCACAGACGACGCACCGTAATAGTTGGGCAACACGACATTGTCAAGATAGATATAACTGTATTCCGCACTTTCTGCCGAAGCATCCGGATCCATTTCGTACACCCATTTCACATAACAGTTGTCCGAACCGTTACCATTCAATACTTTCTTATAGATAGTCGGTTCGTTGAATATCATATTCGTCGTGTCGATACGTGCCCAAGTAGCACCACCGTTGGACGAGAAATATACCCGCATTTCGTTCGACGGAACACCTCCGTCGTCGGACATGGATTCAAATACCTCCATGAATCCGTATTCTACGAAATATTCCACACTCGGATCCGAGAGGTCGAGACGAGGCGAAGTCAATGTACCGTTGGATGCGAATATCGACGATGCGCTATGCAATCCGCACAATCCGCCATTGGCACGTGTCCAATCGCCGGAAGCGGAAAGAGACCATCCCACCGGAGGGAATGTTTCGCCTTCAAAACCTTCGTATGTATATCCCACGGGCAACATATTCTTCGATCCGGCAAGTTGAACCGTCAAATCGCCGCCATTGGTATGAACCACCATCGTTGCCGTAGGAGAGCCGGTCAGCGTCGGAGTATAAATTACATTGTATTCGTATTCAGCCAATTGTTTCAGACTTACTTCGCCAGGAACCAGATTAGTAGAGAAGTCTGTTCCTTCCAAGCCCGAAATTCCGGTCACTTCCAGAATGCCTTTACCGTCGTTACGGATAACCATCGGATCGGAATAAGCATCCGCACCGATATAGATCGGATTGAATACAAACATATCCGTTCCGCCTACCACCGGCGAGGTGATCGGTTCGTAACGTTCTACGAGGACATCGTCGAGCCAGATGGCATTACCTTTGCCCAAACCGCCGATCAACAGGCAGTGAACAAAAGCGATTTTAATTTTCTGTCCGCGGAATTGGCTCAGGTCCAAAACAGATGTATTCACAGTCCATGCCGGCCACGGGAAAAGTAGACCGCTGTTTTCAATGTCCTCCTGATTCAAGAACGAGAATATGGTTTCCCATTCCTCACTACCCTCTTTTTGTACACGTACTTGAAAATCGTATTCTTTCTTATCCAACGAAGCGGCAGTGGCACCTGTCCATTTAAATTCCAATTTATAGGAATCGTCGGAAAGCGACAACTCCGGAGTGATCAACCACTCTTCCTTTACCGGCTCGCCATCTCCCAGCCAAGTACCGGCATCACACCAAACAGAACCCTTTCCTGCCAAAGCCGAGGTAGTAGCCTCCCAATGCTTGACAGCTCCGGGCTGAGTATCATTAATCACACTCCAACCTTGCGGTGGAAATACTGTGGTATCCTCAAATCTCTCAGACAATAATGTCTGTGCAAAAAGAGATGATGCCGCGCACAACCACACTGACAAAATCGTAAACACTTTTCTCATACACGTAAAAATTTTAGTTTTTAAATGATTCGCCCCAAACAGAATATACAGTGCCTCTACTTCTATAAATCTGTTTATATGCGAATTTTTTATAATAAATAATTTACTCTCCAAAAACGTCGCAAATATAATAAATTATTACAAAAACGATATTATTATGCAAAGAATATTATCTATTTCCGCTATTTTTTAATATTACATTTGCATAAAAAACGTATAAAAAAACGGTCCGGCATTCTATTGAAAAAATGCCGGACCGATATCCTCTTTTTAGTATAAACTACATCCCGGTTGGAAACACCCGTTTGTAAATGCGTCTAAAATTATCGTCTTTCCGGCTCAATTCTTCGGAACGGGCTTTATAGCCCGGACCCCATATTCCAGGCAACAAATCGGGAATATAGATATGCTCCCGATCTTTTTCCAAAGAAGCCTTTATCAACCGGTCGATATATCCGGCATACTTCCCGGCATCGGTACTATGCAGATACAAGGCAGCACTGACCGTAATCTGCCCTTTTACATCGACACGGATAATGTTATCGACCAACTCACTCATCATGTCGTCGCACTCACCCATGTGGTTGGCTATATATTCATAGGTCAATAACCCGTCGGAGTCTTTGCTTAATGTTTCCAGTTCTTTGTCTTTATCCATGATTGCTTAGGTTACTAAATCGTCTGTCCGTCTTTTAAGAGAGAACAAAACAAAGATAAAAAAATTTTTTTATCTTTATACATTTCGGGAAAGAAATTGTTTCCGAAAACCACCGATAAATGACTGAACGGATGCCCTTGCCCTGAAAAAAGAAGAATCTATTAGTATCTTCCATAAAAAAGCCTTACTTTTGTGCGTGTTTAATACCTTATTATATATAATCGATTCCTGCCGCAGCAAACGGCAGAAATAAATAAATCCATCTGTTATGAGTTCAAAGGATTTGCAGTTTCAAGAAGTAAACGAGGGGTACACGCTGAAAGAGGCGATCGAAGAGGCGAAACGTTGTCTCAACTGCCGGAATCCGCAATGCAAGACCGGCTGCCCTATCGAAAACAATATACCGGAATTCATCCACCAGCTTTCGTGCGGCAATATGGGTGAAGCGATGGGCATCATCAACGAAAAGAGCAATCTGCCGGCTATCTGCGGACGGGTATGCCCTCACGAAAAGCAATGCGAAGGACACTGTATTCTCAATGCCAAAGGACGCGGCATACGGGTAGGCAAGCTGGAACGTTTTGTCGCAGACTTCGATGCCGATATGAAACTCTCGCGCGAACGGCTTCCCCAAAAGACACGGGGAAAAGTAGCGGTTATCGGTTCGGGTCCTGCCGGTCTGACTGTTGCCGCCGACCTCGCCCGTCAAGGATTTAACGTAGTCATCTTCGAAAGCGAACCGGAATTGGGCGGTATTCTGATGTACGGTATTCCGGAATACCGGTTGCCCAAAGAGGTCGTACGCAAAGAGATCAAAAAAATCGAAGCGCTCGGCGTCAATGTCATTACCAACTGTACGGTAGGTGTAGATACGACCGTCGATCAGATATTCGACCAGGGATTCGATGCTATCTTCATCGGGTCGGGCAATGCCAAACCGAAAGAGCTGGGTATCGACGGAGAATTGCTGCCGGGCATATTGCAATCGGCATATTTCCTGCGCAGCGTCAATCTTTATACCCGCGGATTGATTCCCCGCGAAGAAGTACCTATAAACGAAGGCGACATAGTCGGCATCATCGGTGGCGGAAATGTCGCCATGGATGCCGCCCGTTCCGCCGTACGTATGGGTGCGGCGAAAGTACAGGTGCTGTACCACCGCACGATCAACGAGATGAGTGCCCTGAAAGCCGAATACAACGAAGCAGTAGAGGAAGGTGTCGAATTTGTCTGGCAAACATCGGCTGTCAAATTCAACAGCAACGGCAACGACGAGCTGGGATCGATCATTGCATCCACGCCCGACGGGGAAAAAATCATGCCGTTCAACAAAATCATCTTAGCGGTAGGCTCACGCCCTGCCAGCCGTATTGTTTCGACCACGACCGGCATCGACGTGGACGACAAGGGTTTCGTCATTACCAAAGAGCGTCCCTACGGTATGACTACCCGCAAAGGGGTATTTGCCGGAGGCGATGTCGTGCGCACCCACCAACAGACCGTAGTACTGGCAATGAAAGAAGCCAAACAGGTTGCATTGGGTATCGCCCAATATGTCGATGCCAAGAAATTGCTGGAAGAGTAAAAGCAACGTATCCTACCCCTCCGGCAAGAGGGGCAGACACATCTAAAAGCTGTCTCTTATACACATCTCCGAGCCCACGAGACTACGCTGCATCTC
>ERZ1027043.320-NODE-320-length-12075-cov-5.665391_pt1 | contig 12075 bp, 10 predicted proteins | sample MGYA00519434_ERZ1027043 | MGnify/ENA primary metagenome ERZ1027043 (study PRJEB26926, sample SAMN06164583) | human gut metagenome | biome: ENVO:00009003; feature: ENVO:2100002; material: ENVO:00002003 | host: Homo sapiens | place: USA | collected 2012 ...
CCGTGAAGTACATTCGCGGCACCTACCAGGAGGCCGAGCTGCCGGAGCTGGGCGAAGGCGAAGCCATTGACACCTCCATTCCTGCCGACCCCAATGTGAAGAACTATTCCTATGCCATTGTAGACGGGCAGGTGTACTACCGGGAAAACAGCCGTATGGTGCGCCCTGACCTCAACGCCACCGCCGAAGCCCGCGTGAAAGGTCTTGTGGGACTGCGTGATTGTGTGCAGGAACTGATCGACCTTCAGATGGATGCAGCGGTTCCGGACAGCACCATTCGGGAGAAGCAGGCGGAACTGAACAGCCTCTATGACAGCTTTTCTGCCAAATACGGTCTCATCAATGACCGTGCAAACCGTCTGGCCTATGCAGACGATTCTTCCTATTACCTGCTCTGTGCGCTGGAAGTCATCGACGAGGACGGGAAACTGGAACGTAAGGCAGATATGTTCACCAAGCGCACCATCAAGCCACACAAGGCGGTGGACACCGTGGATACCGCCAGTGAAGCCCTTGCCGTCTCCATCGCGGAGAAAGCCTGTGTGGATATGGCGTATATGTCGGAGCTGACTGGCAAGACCAGCGACGAACTGGCCGCCGAGCTGCAAGGCGTGATCTTTCGTGTACCGGGACAGCTGGAGCAGGACGGAACGCCTCATTATGTGACTGCTGATGAATACCTCTCCGGCAATGTACGCCGAAAACTGCGTCAGGCGCAGCGGGCGGCACAGCAGGACCCTTCCTTTGCAGTCAATGTGGAAGCTCTTACCGCCGCCCAGCCCAAAGACCTGGATGCGTCGGAGATCGAGGTGCGTCTGGGCGCTACCTGGATTGACAAGGAATATATCCAGCAGTTTATGTATGAGACCTTTAATACCCCGTTTTATCTCCAACGCAGTATCGAGGTCAACTATTCGTCCTTTACCGCTGAATGGCAGATCAAGGGGAAATCTTCCGTATCCTACAACGATGTGGCAGCCTACACCACCTACGGGACCAGCCGCGCCAATGCCTACAAGATTCTGGAGGATTCCTTAAACCTGCGGGATGTCCGTATCTATGACACCATAGAGGACGCAGACGGAAAAGAGCGCCGCGTGCTGAATGCCAAGGAGACCACCCTGGCGGCTCAAAAACAGCAGGCGATCCGGGAAGCCTTTAGGGACTGGATCTGGAGAGACCCGGAGCGCCGCCAGACTTTGGTGCGCCAGTACAACGAAGAAATGAACTCTACCCGTCCCCGCGAATATGATGGCAGCCACATCACTTTTGGGGGCATGAACCCGGCCATTACCCTGCGGGAACACCAGAAAAGCGCCATTGCCCATGTGCTGTATGGAGGAAATACCCTGTTGGCACATGAAGTAGGCGCAGGCAAAACTTTTGAAATGGTAGCTGCTTCGATGGAAGCCAAACGCCTGGGCTTGTGCCAGAAATCTCTCTTTGTGGTTCCAAACCATCTGACCGAGCAGTGGGCGTCGGAGTTTCTGCGTCTCTATCCTTCCGCCAATATCTTAGTCACCACCAAAAAGGACTTTGAGACCCATAACCGCAAGAAGTTCTGCGCCCGTATTGCGACCGGTGACTACGACGCCATCATCATGGGACACAGCCAGTTTGAGCGTATCCCCATCAGCCGGGAGCGTCAGGAACGGCTTCTCTATGAACAGATCGACGAGATCACTGAGGGGATTGCAGAGGTACAGGCCAGTGGCGGCGAGCGTTTTACCGTCAAGCAGCTGGAGCGTACCAGAAAGTCTCTGGAAGCCAGACTGGAAAAGCTGCAAGCCGAGGGGCGAAAAGACGATGTGGTAACCTTCGAGCAGCTGGGTGTGGACCGTTTGTTTGTGGACGAGGCCCACAACTATAAAAACCTGTTTCTATACACAAAAATGCGGAATGTGGCTGGTCTTTCCACATCGGACGCGCAGAAATCCTCCGATATGTTTGCCAAGTGCCGCTATATGGATGAGATCACCGGAAACCGTGGCGTGATTTTTGCCACCGGCACCCCGGTCAGCAACTCCATGACCGAGCTTTACACCATGCAGCGTTATCTTCAGTATGAACGCCTGCAAGAACTGAACATGACCCACTTCGACTGCTGGGCTTCCCGATTTGGAGAGACCGTCACAGCATTGGAACTGGCACCGGAAGGCACCGGCTACCGGGCAAGAACGAGATTCAGCAAGTTCTTTAATCTGCCGGAGCTGATGAACCTGTTCAAAGAAGTGGCGGACATCAAGACCGCCGACCAACTGAACCTGCCCACCCCGGAGGTGGAATACCACAACATCGTGGCGCAGCCTACCGAACATCAGCAGGAAATGGTCAAAGCTCTTTCGGAGCGTGCATCGCTGGTACACAGCGGAACTGTTGACCCGTCCCAGGATAACATGCTCAAGATTACCTCGGATGGCCGTAAGTTGGGGCTTGACCAGAGGATCGTCAACCAGATGCTGCCGGACGAACCTGGCACAAAGGTCAATCAGTGTGTGGACAACATCATGCAGATCTGGCGGGACGGCAAAGCTGACAAGCTGACCCAGCTGGTGTTCTGCGACATTTCTACACCGCAGGCAAAAGCTCCTGCAAGCAAGGCGGCGAAAACGCTGGATAATCCACTGCTTCACGCATTGGAAGGCGCTGTGCCTCTGCCGGAGCAGGAACCGGCATTTACGGTATATGACGATATTCGTCAGAAACTCATTGCTCAGGGGATGCCTGCCGACCAGATCGCTTTTATCCATGAAGCCAATACCGAAGTGCGGAAAAAGGAGCTGTTCTCTAAAGTCCGTACCGGTCAGGTGCGTGTCCTTTTGGGCAGCACCGCCAAGATGGGCGCAGGCACCAATGTGCAGGACCGTCTGGTGGCACTTCATGACCTGGACTGTCCGTGGAGACCGGGAGACCTTGCCCAGCGCAAGGGCCGTATCGAGCGCCAGGGTAACCAGAATCCTCTTGTCCATGTGTACCGCTATGTGACCGAAGGAACCTTTGACGCATACCTCTGGCAGACGGTGGAGAATAAGCAAAAATTCATTAGTCAGATCATGACTTCTAAATCGCCGGTACGCTCCTGCGATGATGTGGATGAAACCGCCCTCAGTTTTGCAGAGATCAAGGCTTTGTGTGCCGGAGACCCACGTATCAAAGAGCGTATGGATTTGGATGTGGAGGTATCCCGCCTGAAGCTGATGAAAGCCGACCACCAGAGCAAGCAATATCGTCTGGAGGACCAGCTGCTCAAATACTTCCCGGAGGAGATTGAAAAGCACAAAGGCTTTATCAAGGGCTTTGAATCCGATCTGGAGGTTTTGGCAGCGCACCCGCACCCGGAGGACGGTTTTGCTGGTATGGAAATCCGTGGCGATCTGCTGACCGATAAGGAGAACGCCGGCGCAGCCCTTTTGGATGCCTGCAAGGAGGTCAAAACCTCCGATCCGGTGCAGATCGGCAGCTACCGGGGCTATGCCATGTCCGTGGAATTTTCCGCTTGGAAACAGGAGTATACGCTCCTGCTGAAAGGACAGATGACCCACCGGGCAACCCTTGGTACAGACCCTCGCGGAAATCTTACCCGTATCGACAATGCCCTTGCTCAGATGCCCCAGCGTCTGGAGTCGGCAAAGGCACAGCTGGATAACCTCTGTCAGCAGCAAGCTGCGGCAAAGGAGGAAGTCGGAAAGCCATTCCTTTATGAAGAAGAACTGAGATGCAAAAACGCCCGTCTGGTGGAGCTGGATACCCTGCTCAACATCGACGGAAAGGGACAGGCACACACCGAGTCTGTTGTTGCCAAAAGTACACGGCCTTCGGTGCTGGATAACCTAAAACGCCCGGTGCAACCCCGCAGTACAGACAAGAAACCAAAACAGCATGAGGAGGTGCGATAACATGAATACTAACGATCTGAATACAGCCCTTTATGAAAAGATGGCTGCCGAACAGGACAAGTTCCGGGACTGGCTGAAAAGACAGCCCCCGGAAGAAATCCTGCACCACACCTATGAGTACACGGTTCGTGAGGACATTGTGATGGCGATGGAGGAACTGGAGCTGACTGATGCCCAGGCTCAGGCACTTTTGGAATCTCCCTCTCCGCTGGCGGATGTGTACCGTTACTTTGAAAAGCTGGAGACCGGTCACATGGATGTGATCCGGGACAGCATTGAGAACCGTGCCGATGATGTGTGCAGAGCCAAAGAGGAACTGCGAACAACACCGGTCTATCCCCATTCTGCCGCCTATGCGAGAGAACATGGGGAGCTGGAGCAGTACCGAGCTTCCAACAATGTAAATCTCCAATGCAAGGAGTCCATTGAAGCGGCGGTGCGGGAACACTTCGACGGAATGTATCTCAGCCACGATGCGGCAAATGGTGTGATCGAGATCTATGGCATGGAGCGTGTGTCCATGGTTCTGTCTAACACGGTCCAGCTTCAGGACTGGGATGGGCGCTACTCCCGACGCAACAAAGAATGGGCTAAGACCATTCCCAACGATAATCCCGAAACTGTCCGTTGTGGTTATGCCTTAAACAGCCACCCTGCTGTGCTGGATGGCTTTATTGATCTGGTGCGTGTAGAACAGCAGCGCAGCCGTACTCAGGGAGAAAAACTGCAACCGTCCCGCCCCTCAGTACGGGATAAGCTCAAACAGGAGCTGCCTGCCCATAAGCCTGCCGCCCCGAAGAAACGGGAGCCGGAGCGATAACTATGGCAAAGCGTAAGCGGGATATGCAATTAAACTTTAGAGTTTCAGCGGAGGAGCTTGCTGTGATTGAGCAAAAAATGTCTCAGTTTGGAACCTCCAACCGTGAAGCCTATCTAAGAAAAATGGCGCTGGATGGGTATGTAGTCAAGCTGGAGCTGCCGGAGTTGAAGGAGCTTGTTTCCCTGATGCGCCGAAGCAGCAACAACTTAAACCAGCTGACCCGTAAAGTGCATGAGACTGGACGGGTTTATGATGCTGACTTGGAGGATATATCCCAGCGGCAGGAACAACTGTGGGAGGGTGTGAAGGAAATCCTTACCCAACTCTCCAAACTTTCATAACAGGGATAGATACTCCATTTGCGGAGGGAGGAACGGCGTTTCTTCGCCGCACCTTCCTCCGCTTTTTCTTTTTGTCTGTATCCTTGTCTTTTGCCTGTCCGTACCGGATAATATGAGTAGAATAAGAAGCGTAGCAAAGGAGTGAAAACAGATGCTGACCTTTGAAAAGGTGCTGGAGATTTTTGCGGATTACCTGACCGCAGACGAGACCATAGAAGTTTATATCAGCCGCCATGGATGTGTAAGAGTTGAATTTGACCAAGATTTTCACTATTGCTCTGGCGAGGTGTGCCATACTCCCAAGGAACTGTTCGACCTCTTAGCCGATGATTACCGGACTTATCTGGAGATTGAACTGACCAAAGGAAAACGGGAAGTGACGGAAGATGATGAGAGAGAAGCGGATGCCCTGTGCAAACGGTATCTGGAGCGTTGGAGGGAGGAACTGGAATGAAGATTTTGAAATGCTTGCTGATGATTGTAACTGCACCGGTCATTTTGGTGTTGACGCTTTTTGTCTGGCTCTGCACGGGGCTGATCTACATATCCGGTCTGGTGCTTGGTCTGCTCAGCACTGTAATTGCTCTGCTTGGCGTGGCTGTGCTTATTACCTATTCCCCGCAGAATGGTGCAATTTTGCTGATTATGGCATTTTTGATTAGCCCGATGGGGCTGCCGCTGGCTGCGATCTGGCTGCTGGGAAAGGTGCAGAGTTTGAAATTTGCGATCCAGGATTGGGTGTATGGGTAAATGATGTGAATATAATTTGGAATGAAAAAGAAGCAGGACAATGGGAGATGAGACCCAATGCCCTGCTTCTCTGTTTATTCGGAACGAACTGTAATATATTTTTGATTGCGACTTTTAGGTTTATCGGGAATAGTCATTTCTAATTGCCCGGATTCTAAAAGCGGATTGATATGCTTCAAAGTGAAGTTTCTTAAATCTTTGAAGCCGCAAAATACTGCAAGCTCTTTCTTGGATTTTGGTGTTGTGCAAAAAGCCAAAATCTGTTTGGATACCGTTGATAGTTCAATAACTTGGTGGGTAACTTGGTGGATAACTTGGTGGGCGTCACCCTCTAAGTTGTAGTTTACATTTTTCAAGATGACTCTGAAATCTGTCGCTGTTGAGGAAAATTCGGGCTTATATGCCTCTGTGTATCCAGGCAGCTTTTCGGTTTCACTGACGATTTTGCGTAGGCCACTTCCACGGCGTTCCATGTACTTCATGCGGTGGAACAGGTCAGCAATCACAGGGTTTCGTCGCATCGAACGGATACTGTAAATATCGTATTCCTGAATTGAGCCGCCGCCAAACATACCGCCCGGAGATGTGATTTCCACCCGATCATCAAACATATCAATATGGATTTCGCTGCCAAGTACAATATAATCACGATGGATAAGCGCATTAACAAGAGCCTCTGTCACAGCTCGTTCAGCATAATCTGGCTTGTCTACACGATACTGTGCCTCTTTGACAAAACGGACTTTGGAATTATTGCGAATAAATTCACTGCCGCTTTTCAGTAGATAAATCAGATTCCCTTCGTATTCTTTATCGTCCAGTGCATCATCAAAGATAGAGCCTTTTTCCAAGCCATTCCACCGGGTACAGAACATACGGGAGTTATAAACTGTGTGCTGATCGGTCATGAGCTTTCCGGCATTGGTCAGGAACCCATTTTTGTCAGCCAAACCGAAGGAGACATAATCGGATGGCTCGAAGCGGAGGCCGGTTCGTTCCAGATAGGTTGCCTCCAGGAGTGTGAAGCTGTAATCCTTTTTCACAGCTTCTGTTGTTAAGGTGTCAAAGGACTGATTGGTTCCCTTTAAGATCAGTTCATTTACAATGTAATCCGGGGCAATTACGCTTTCATTTCCAACACGGATATATGCTTCCATCACTCCGTCTGCCTTGTAATAATATGGGGTGCTGCGGCCGGGAGAAACCTCCAGAGCTAATAGATTTTTACCATCTTCCTGTAATGGTTTTAAGATAAACTGAGGTAATGGTGTGATACGTTCTTTGATTAAGCGGCTGATCGCTTCAGCATCCTTTTGAACATCGGACAAGCCGATAGGCTCCCGGTCATCAGAGACTCCGAAAAACAGAGTGCCGCCGATTCCATTGGAAAAGGCACTGACACTTTTTAACCAGCTTTTTGGCTTTTTTGTTTCGAGAGCAACTTTGAAATCACATTCGGTTGCTTCAGCAATGAGCTGTTCTATCATAGAAATCCCTCCTTTGAGGTTGTAGAATATTCTTTTTTATTATACCCAGCGGAGAAAGTTATTGCAACGATAGAAGCAAAGAGTTCAGCGAAAACAAAAATATTTATGAGAGGAGGACCTTCTATTATGGCAACTACAAGAATCATGCCGCTTCATGTCGGCAAAGGCCGCACAGAGAGTCGGGCAATCAGTGACATCATCGACTATGTGGCCAATCCAAAGAAAACAGATAACGGCAGGCTCATTACCGGCTATGCGTGTGACAGCCGGACTGCGGATGCGGAGTTCCTTCTGGCAAAGCGGCAGTACATTGCCGCTACCGGACGAGTGCGTGGTACAGATGATGTGATTGCCTATCATGTGCGCCAGTCCTTCCGCCCTGGTGAGATTACCCAGGAAGAAGCAAACCGGCTGGGCGTAGAATTTGCAAAGCGTTTTACTAAAGGCAATCATGCCTTTGTGGTCTGCACTCACATAGACAAGTCGCACATTCATAATCACATTATCTGGTCATCGGTCAGCTTAGAATATGACCGGAAGTTCCGAAACTTTTGGGGCAGCACCAAGGCGGTTCGTCGGCTAAGTGACACCATCTGTATTGAGAATGGACTGTCCATTGTAGAGAATCCGAAACCTCACGGAAAGAGCTATAACAAATGGCTGGGCGATCAGGCAAAGCCCTCTCACCGAGAGCTGCTTCGTGTGGCGATTGACAACGCATTATCACAAAGTCCTGCTGACTTTGAAGAACTGCTGAAGCTGTTGCGAGAATATGGTTGTGAAGTCTCAAAGCGCGGAAAATCGTATCGACTGAAACTCTCTGGTTGGGAGAAAGCCGCCCGCATGGACAGTCTGGGCGAAGGATATGGATTGGAAGATTTGCGGGCAGTTCTCTTAGGGAAGAAAGCACATACCCCGCGAAAGAAAACAGTCACACAGGCAGAGCCGCCGAAGGTCAATCTGCTGGTGGACATTCAGGCAAAATTGCAGGCTGGAAAAGGTGCTGGCTATGCGCGATGGGCTAAAGTTTTCAATCTGAAGCAAATGGCGCAGACCATGAATTACCTGTCAGAGAATAACCTGCTGGAGTATGCGGTTTTGGAAGAAAAGGCTGCGGCTGCCACGGCACATCACAATGAACTTTCGGCGCACATCAAAGCGGCTGAAAAGCGCATGGCAGAGATTGCTGTTCTGCGTACTCACATCGTAAATTATGCCAAGACCCGTGAGGTCTATGTGGCATACCGCAAGGCGGGCTACTCTAAGAAATTCCGGGAGGAACATGAGGAAGAAATTCTGCTCCACCAGGCTGCTAAGAATGCCTTTGATGAGATGGGCGTCAAGAAGCTGCCCAAGGTCAAAGAGTTGCAGACGGAGTACGCGAAATTGCTGGAAGAAAAGAAAAAGACCTATGCCGAGTACCGGCGTTCCCGTGAGGAAATGCGGGAGCTTTTAACGGCAAAGGCCAATGTAGATCGAGTGCTGAAAATGGAGGTAGAACAGGATGTTGAAAAAGAAAAAGACCACGGCCAGCGGTAAGCTGGTCCTGGTCAAAAGCGTTCGCAGAACGCGCAGCCACAGAATGAAATTCTGTGTTCAAAGGGGCTTGGGGGCGCTGCCCTCAACAAGCAAGCGGAGAGGAAAATCACGGAGGGATTTTCTTCTCTGCGGGCCTGTGTGTATTAACACAGGCATTGCTTGCCTCTTTTCTCCGAAATTGAAAAGAACCAGTGAGAGAATCGTTAAATTTCACTCACTGGCTCAATTCGTTTCAAATTTTTCGGACAACTCTGTCAGTTCTTTCACCGTTTCCTGGGTGTGATGCAGCAGGGTGTCACGCATTTCTGGCGGACAGCTGGAATAAAGCATTTTCATCTGATTGACACCCTCATCCTCCAGAGAAACATCTGGATTTATAAGTGTATCTAAAGAGATGTGCAGGACCTTTGCCAATGCTCTCAAAATCAAATAGGAAGGATTCATTTTCCCTTTTTCGATATTGGCGATTTGCTTTACAGAAACATGGCTCAGATCAGAAAGTTCCTGTTGTGTCAGTTCTTTATTCTTTCGGGCTTCCCGCATTTTTTGCCCTAAAGCAGTTAAATCATCAATCGGCATAATCGTTCACCTCAATAATATTGTATCGTTCCGGTTTATGTGATGGAATGACCTTATTATGTCTGACAAGCTGTACGATTATGCCGATTATATAAAGCTGCGATTGGTGATAAACTTGTATTGTTCGAGACAAAGAACTATAATGTACGCTGTGGAGGTGCAGAATGGATTATATGACACTAAAAGAGGCCGCCGAAAAATGGGGCGTGACACCTCGTAGAGTAAATTACTATTGTGCCGCCGGGCGCATATCTGGAGCTGTAAAGATGGCAACTATCTGGCTAATTCCAAAGGATGCGGAAAAGCCGATTGATGGTCGAACAAAACAAGGAAAGGTAAAAAAGTATGAGTAATATATTACTTCTTGAAGATGATCTAAGCCTGATTAACGGGCTTTCTTTTGCTTTCAAAAAGCAGGGATTTGAATTAAATATCGCCAGAACGCTCAAAGAAGCGGAGGAATTGTGGACAGACGGAAAATATGATTTGTTGGTGTTGGACGTATCTCTGCCAGATGGGTCTGGCTTTGAATTTTGCAAAAGAGTTCGACTTACATCAAAGGTGCCAATTATTTTTCTGACGGCTTCGGATGAGGAAACAAGTATTATTATGGGGCTGGATATTGGAGGTGATGACTATATCACAAAACCGTTCAAACTGGGGGTTCTCGTTTCAAGGATTAACGCCTTACTTCGACGTGCAAATTCTTTTCAAGCAGCAGACACAGAATTGCAGTCGAATGGCATCAAGGTTCTTTTGCTGCAAGGACAGGTTTTCAAAAATGGGGAGCTGTTGGATTTGACTGCCGCGGAATACAAGCTACTGTGCTTGTTTATGAGAAACCCAAGCATGGTGCTGACAAAGGGACAAATTTTAGATAAGCTATGGGATTGCGACGGGAATTATATCGACAGTAGTACCCTTACGGTCTATATGCGTCGGCTTCGTATGAAGATCGAGGATAATCCAAGCGAACCACAAATGCTCCTGACTGTTCGAGGTATGGGATATAAATGGAATATTATCGGGTGAGGTGCAGAATGAAGATACTGGCAAATAAAGAAATCAAAAATCTATTTCATTCGCTTTCACTGGTTTTTGGGGTTACATTTCTCTTAGCCGAGGTTTTTCTATGGCTATCATATCGCCGGCTTTCTCTGTTATTGCTAATCCTTTTTCTATTGGCTGGTGGTGCTGTATGGGCAGTCTGCTTTGTATATTTTAATCGGCAAAATCAGATCATGGAGCAGGCGATATTACAAATCAATGCGTATCTTGATGGTGATCGCAATGCCCGTATTGAATGTGACAATGAGGGCGAATTGTACCGACTGTTTCATTCCATCAATTCTTTAGCGGCAGTGTTAAATGCCCATGCAGATAACGAGTTACGAGAGAAAGAGTTTTTGAAAAATACAATCTCCGACATTTCACACCAACTGAAAACACCGCTGGCAGCACTCAATATTTATAACGGACTCCTTCAAGACGAGGATATAGAAGTGTCCTCCGTGAAAGAATTTGCGGGTTTGTCTGAGCAGGAACTTGACCGTATCGAAACACTGGTGCAAAGTCTGCTCAAGATTACAAGATTGGATGCCGGAGCCATTGTCTTGGAAAAGAACGCAGAAAATGTTGCAGATATGATGCGGGATATTGAACTGCATTTTGCATATAGAGCCAGACAGGAAAAGAAAGAAATCATTCTGTCTGGCTCGGATCATCTTTCTCTTTTTTGTGATCGTGATTGGTTGAATGAGGCAATCGACAATATTGTGAAAAATGCGTTTGACCATACAGAAAGTGGTGCAACAATTCATGTTGCGTGGAAGGAGTTGCCGTCTGGTGTCCAAATTGTGATAACGGATAATGGATGCGGCATCCACCCAGAGGATATACATCACATCTTCAAGCGGTTTTATCGCAGTCGTTTTTCTAAGGACAAGCAAGGGATTGGACTGGGATTACCTTTGGCAAAGGCAATCGTTGAAGCACATAATGGCACCATTGAGGTTGACAGCGAATTAGGTATCGGGACAACTTTCACAATGAATTTTCTGATTCCTACAAAATTGTAGGCTGGCTGTAGGCTTACAGTAAGATTCAGGTGCTATTCTCTCACACATAGGCAGGACAAACAAAGACAGCCTGCCTATATCGCAAAATCATTCAGAAAGAGGTGTTTACACTATGAACTTATTAGAAGTCAAAAATATCAGTAAGACCTATGGCAACGGAGAAACCGCTGTCAAGGCATTAAAGGATGTCAGCTTTTCTGTTCCAAAGGGCGAGTATGTGGCAATCGTCGGGGAATCCGGCTCTGGTAAAAGTACACTGCTGAATATGATCGGTGCTTTGGACACGCCAACATCTGGCAAGGTTCTGATTGACGGCAAGGACATTTTTGCCATGAACGATCGAAAGCTGACCGTTTTCCGCCGGAGGAATATCGGCTTTATCTTTCAGGCGTTCAACCTTGTGCCGGAGCTGACCGTGGAGCAGAATATCATATTCCCTGTGTTGCTGGACTACCAGAAGCCGGACAAAAAGTATCTGGAAGAACTACTGGCGGTGCTGAATCTGAAAGAGCGCCGAAATCACCTGCCGAGCCAGCTTTCCGGTGGTCAGCAGCAACGTGTGGCAATTGGGCGGGCACTGATTAC
>ERZ1027043.331-NODE-331-length-11757-cov-5.169116_pt1 | contig 11757 bp, 9 predicted proteins | sample MGYA00519434_ERZ1027043 | MGnify/ENA primary metagenome ERZ1027043 (study PRJEB26926, sample SAMN06164583) | human gut metagenome | biome: ENVO:00009003; feature: ENVO:2100002; material: ENVO:00002003 | host: Homo sapiens | place: USA | collected 2012 ...
GGCAGCGTCAGATGTGTATAAGAGACAGCTTCAGGGCGTGGTCTCCGTTTTCATGGCGCTGTTCGGCGTGAATTTCAACGTTTACTTTTTCCTGCTGATGAAAAAATATGCCATGGCCTGGCGGAATACCGAGGTGCGGGCGTATTTTGCCATCATCGCCGGGAGCACGCTGATTATTACCCTTAACATTCTGGGGATGTTCCCCACGGCGTTTGACGCATTCCACCACGCTTTTTTCGCCGTCTCGTCCGTCATCACCACCACGGGCTTCAGCACAACGGATTTTGACCTGTGGCCCCAGCTCAGCCGGTGTATTCTGGTGCTGCTGATGATCGTGGGTGCCTGTGCCGGGTCTACCGGCGGCGGCGTGAAGGTTTCCCGGCTGGTGATTCTGTGCAAAGCCCTCGGCTCGGAGTTGCGCAAGCTGCTTCATCCCCGCTCCGTGCGGGTGCTGACGGTGGACGGAAAGCCCGTCAGCCGGGAGACGGTGCAGGGCGTTCAGAGCTACATGACCCTGTATTTTCTGGTGACGCTGGTGTCCGTGCTGCTGGTGGCGCTGGACAATCTGGATTTTGTCACCACTTTCACCGCCGTGATGGCGACGCTGAACAACATCGGCCCCGGCCTGGGGCTGGTCGGCCCCACGGGCTGCTTCGCGGCCTTTTCGCCGCTGGCGAAGATCGTCCTGACGGCGGATATGCTGTTCGGGCGGCTGGAGCTGTTCCCCATGCTGATCCTGCTCATGCCCTCGACATGGCGGAAATATTGATGAAAAACGGCGAATGGATCGTATCGGTACCGATACGATCCATTTCTTGTGCGCCCCCTGGCTCTCCCTCCGGGAGAGCTGTCACCGCAGGTGACTGAGAGGGCCTTGCAGCCTTTTTCGAATGATAAACTTGGCATACATTTCGGCACTTGCCCGTAGCGGTGCTTGGGAACGAGCAGCAGACGAAGAAAAAAAGAATGAGGCATCCCTCTCTAGTCTCCGTAGACGAATCTCAAAAGCAGAAACCGCATTGATTGGAACACTCAGTGCAGAAGAATGCTTCAATTTGCTTGAGTTTTCTGATGCAACGGTCACAGTTACTAAAACAGGTACGTGTAAAATCGCCGCAAAATGTGGTTTGAAAGAAGCACGATATATTCTTGATGATGTAAAGGCTACAATTGATGGAACTGTCTTAGCCAAGATTTTTGATGGCGGTAAGACAGTTGGTACCGCAAAGCTCGTATTTCCACTCAGGGGCATTCCAAGTGTAACTCCGGTTGCGCTTAAAGGGATGTGCCTGTTTTGCGGTCAGCCAGATAGAAAATACAGCATACAGTTTGAAAGCATGAATCTCTGGGCAATGGAACAATAAAAGATTACAAAAATTTCAAGTCATACATTTAGCAGCCCTTCTTTTCATACTTCACTGTTAAATGTATGACTTGCTTTATCCATTCTCCAAAGGCTCAAGCCCCTGCTTCCGGAAGCAGGGGCTTGACATGTTTTATGGGTTTGGCGGAAGGGGGTTTCCGGCATCAGTGCTCGGCGCCGCCGACCTTGCTGCAAATGTCCTTGTCGTTTTCTGCGATTGCCGCGATGGCCGCCTCCAGTCCCTTCACGATGTCTGCATTGGACAAGGAGGGCACGTCGCGCTTTTCAATCACCTGCTCATGCAGGAAGGGCACGTGGACGAAGCCGCCGCGCATATTGGGAAATTCCTTTGCGATGTGATAGAGCACGCCGTACATCAGATGGTTGCAGACGTAGGTCCCCGCCGTGTTGGACACGGCTGCCGGGATGCCGGCCTCGCGCATTTTCTGCACCATGGCCTTGATGGGCAGAGAGGAAAAATAGGCCGTGTCTCCGTCCGCAAAGATCGGCGTGCCGACGGGCTGATTGCCCTCGTTGTCAGGGATGCGGGCGTCGTCCACGTTGATCGCGACGCGCTCCGGCGTGATACCGAACCGGCCGCCCGCCTGACCGATGCACAATGTGACATCCGGCTTTTCCGCCTGCATGGCCTCGTAGACGGTGGCGATCGATTTCCCGAACACCACGGGGACGTTCAGCTTGATGATCTCTGCCCCCGCGATGGTGTCCTTGACCATGCGCACGGCCTCCTGAGAGGGATTGACCGCTTCGCCGCCAAAGGGATCAAACGCGGTGATAAGGATCCGCATAAATGGTTACCTCCTTGTGCAAGATTTTGTACTGCCGGGTCAGAATGCAAAGAAGTACATCAGCAATACATGTACGATCAGCATGAAAATGGCAACCGGCACCTGCGATTTGATGATCGCGTATTTGTTGCGTACCTCCAGAAGGGCGGCAGGCATGATGTTAAAGTTTGCAGCCATGGGCGTGCAGAGCGTACCGCAGTAGCCTGCCGTCAGACCCAGCGCGCCCACGACCACCGGGTTTGCGCCCTGCGTGATCAGGAACGGGATGCCGATGCCCACGGTAATGACCGAGAACGCCGCAAAGCCGTTGCCCATGATGATCGTGAACAGAGCCATGGCGACGCAATAGATCAGCGAGGCCATGAAATGGTTTCCTTCCGGAATGATGGCGCTGACGCCGGAGGCGATGACGGTTCCGACACCGGCCGCGGTAAACAGCGCGCCGAGGGCAGAGAGCAGCTGCGGCAGAATGCCGATCGTACCGACGTTGTCCATCAGACGCGTGCCGTCGATCACGGCATACTTGGGGCTGCATTTTACAAGCAGCAGCACGGTGATCAGCGCGCAGATACCGGAAAGACCGATGGCGTTGTTGGAGGTCATCCACTTGAGCGCAGCGACCTTATCTCCCAACGTGGCAAACGCCACCGCAAAGAGCGCAAGGCAAAGCGCGGGAATAAAGATCTTGTAGCCAAGCTTGTTGGCATGGGCGCGGACTTCCTTCGGGTCCGGCACGTTGCTCTTGGACTGCACAACGCCTTTGCTGCCCGTGAGCACGGCAAGGATCACGACGCAGACACCGGTGATCCACTTGGGCAGCCAGTTGCCACCGATGAAGGTAAACGCAAGCACGAACCAGAAGATGGCGGTCGTTGCTTTTTTGCGGCAATCCGCATCGCGCAGCGCTTTTACGCCAACGGCCACAAAGACAAGACCGATCAGCGTATAGAAAACTTCACCAAGAATCTGGGTAAATGTCATCGTTTGGCACCTCCTCCAGCATTCATCATTTTTTCGATCTTCTTATCCAGCATCAGGTTTCGGACAATGCCGACAAGGATCGAAGTCACGGCGATCGGGATGGACCATGTCGCGATCTGCACGGCGCTCACGTCAAAGCCCTGCTCGACCAGCGTGGCAACGATCAGCAGCGTGCCGGACGCGCCCATGAAGCAGTTCTGTGCATAGAAGTTGCCGTAGTTCTCCGCTGCGGCACTCGCGCCGCGAATGACATCGGATACCTCGGGGGTGACTTCGCCGTATTTGGAGGCAGCGCCTTCCGCCATCGGCACGACAACGGGGCGAACAAACTGCGGGTGGCCGCCCAGACGAACGGAGAATGCAGCGGCGAGCGTACGAATCGCCTGATAGATCAGAATGACGCGGCCTGTGGTGGCGTTTTTGATGCTGCGGATGAAGTCGATTGCCTTCTCCTTCAGGCCGTAGCGCTCACAAACACCGATGACGGGCAGGGTTAGGACGAACAGCGTGGCAGTTCTGTTGGAGATGAAGGACTTGCCGAGCGTATCGAAGATTTCCATAGGCGTCATTCCGGCAACCAGGCCGGTGGCAAGCCCCGCGATGACAACTGTAGCGATCGTGTCGAATTTGATGGCAAATCCGATGATGACGATCACTACGCCAATGAGCTTCAGAATTTCCATGTTTTTCCTCCTCTTTGATTAAAATTGCCATATTGAAACAGTTTCCTGTTATGGCCCTAACAAGGGGGAACGCTGGCGCCGGCGGCGCGTCCGCCAATCAAGGTCAGCTTTTGAGGCAGCTCTTTTCCACAACAAAGGAGCTTTCCAGCACGCGCGTAATAATGCGCTCGGTCTCCTGCCGGTCCTTCTGTGTCAGTTCCATCAGCTCCTCCAGTGGCCATGTGCTCTTTTTCAGAAGCGCCTTTGTGTAAAACCGCAGCTCTTTCAGAAGCGACTGCATCAGCAGTGCCAAAAGGACAAAGGGAAACGAGAGCAGTGTGCGGAAGAACGTAAAATAGAACTGGATCTTGCCGTCGTGAAAACAGAGCAGGAAGAAAACAGCCGTGATGCTCAGCCCCAGCAGCGCGGAATAAAACATGATATCCAGCCCCGCCGGGCGGTACCGCACGATGCGGATCGGCTGGTCAAATCGGTATGCGGCATTGCGCGGCAGCGGTTCAATTTGCATTTTTTTCACGGCGGAGCGCCTCCTTTTTGCAGAATGTCGGAGAAAGAGCCGAATGGGGGATGCAGCTGCGGACTGTAGTATATTGTATACTTTGACAGAAAAACGCTTTCTTGTCAATCCTAATTTGCGCTTTTTTAGGACACTGTCTCATTTTCTGGTTTTGCGTTTTGCAAAGCGGTTGAGAAATTGATGCAGTTTTCCGCTGAATGCAGCAGCCCCCGCCATCCGAATGGATGGCGGGGGCTGTTTAAGTTTGGTGCTTGTCTGTCAGCCGGTGACTTACTTGGTCAGGTAGCGGTGCAGCATGACAGCGACCTCAGCGCGGGTGCCCTTGCCGGTCGGGTCAAGGGTCGTGGCGCTCTTGCCGGTGATGATGCCGTTCTTGACGGCCCATTCCATTGCGGTGGTTGCGTAGGTGCTGACCTTGTTCTGATCGGAGTAACCCTTCAGAGAAGCGTTGACTCTGGGGCTGCCTGCGTAGCGGTACAGGATGGCTGCAATCTGCTCGCGGGTGACAGCGCCGTTGGGGTTGAAGGTCGTGTTGGACGTGCCGGTGACGATGTTGTTCTTGTAGGCCCACAGAACTGCGTCGTAGTAGTAGGTGCCTGCCTTGACATCCGTGAAGGGGTTGGAGACGTTCTTCACAGAGGGCTTGTCAGCAACACGGTAGAGGATGGTGACCAGCATGGCACGGGTCATGGTCTGGTTCGGGCTGAAGGTCTTGGCTGCGGTGCCGGTGACCAGCTCATTTGCAGACATGAAATCGATGGAGTTTGCAGACCACTTGCCGGTGTTGGACTCGGTGACGTCGCTGAAGTAGTTGGACTTCGTCTGCTGGATCACGGTGAAGGTGAGCGAGCCGGTGTCAACCTTGGTCTTGTTGTTGTAGACGGTGTAGGTGACCTTTGCAGTCGTTGCGCCTGCCTCGGGAACGAAGTAGACATCCGAAAGATCCAGCTCATTTCTGCCGGCGTCGAAGAAGAAGACCGTCTTGGAGGAGACTTCCTTGGCGCTTGCGATGGTCTTGTAGTCGTAGTACAGCTTGCCGCCGGTGACGGTGCCGAATTCGACGTAGAAGCCTTTGACCTCACGCTCGGTGTAGTTGTCGGGAATCATGGCCTTGTAGAGGTCGCCCTTGAAGCTGGTACCGACGGAGTAGATCGTGGTGGCCTTGCCGTCGTTGACGGAGATGGTGACATAGCCGTTGACATAGACAGCCTTGGTGCTGTTATACTCGGTGCCGTAGGCCGTGAACGGAATGGTGACGGTGTACTTGCTGGTGCGGGTGCCTGCCGTAAAGACGATGGTGTCGAGGTCATGCTGACGGCTGGTGGCGTCGTAGACATAGTCGCGGTTCTCTCTGACGTAGTCGGCGTTGCGGTCGCTGCTCTCGTAGAGGTAGCCGTGGGTTCTGGTGTTCAGGTTATTGTCGTACTTGACGTCAAAGTTGACGTAGCTCAGAGTGCCTCTCTTGAACACGGTGGCAAAGAACTTCTGGAAGTCGGCCTCGTCAAACTTGACGGACTGATTGGCGCTGGTCTCGTAGACGATATCGCCAGCGCTGCCCTTGATCACGACCTTACCGCTCGCAATGATAACATCATCACTGTTATAAGCAACATAATTGACATAGGAATCCGTGGTGTTTGTGCTGGGAACAAAATAGATGCCGTCCAGAGCGATCTGATTGTAGCTGGGGGTGAAGTAGCACCTGTCGCTTGTAGCAATGGTGGTGTTGCTGGTGCTGCTCCTGTACATCTTGCCGCCAACCGGAGTGCTGAACTTGATGTAATCAAAATCGAGTGTGTCTGTGGCTGCCTTAACAGCAGTCATAAAGTAGGTCTTGTCAAAAGTCGCACCATTGCCGACTGCGGCAAACGTCAGATCCTGCGCAGTGCCGGGCTTTACATAAACCTCGATGGTTTGCGAGTAGTTGCCATAAACGGTCGCGGTGACAGTGAACTTGGAAGCTTCAAACGCCTCGGAAACGCCCATCAGATTCAGCTTGGTGGAGGCAGTGCCCATGTTGGACAGGGTATCCGTGTTCGGGGAGAGGCGCGCATAACGAATGTCCTTATCGACAGACCACTGGATGGTGCCGGCGTTTACGGCTGTATAGGCACCATTTTTGTATTCCTTGACGGTTGCCGAGATGATCGGTGCGCTGCCAACTGTGGCGGCGTCCGCTTTCGTTGCGCCCTTGGAGACAGTAAGCGTGATCTGATACTGGTCGCAGACCTCAACAGTCGCGATTCTGGAACGGTACCAGTCGCTCTCAACGTCATTCTTCGAGACCTTCACCTGACAGTAGTAATAGGTCTTGCCGACCTTGGAAACATCACTGATCGTCAGCGTCTCGCTTGTTGCACCGGGGATCTTAGTATAGACGCCGTCCCGGCTGCTGCACTTGTACCACTCAATGACTTTCGTAGCGTCTGTGGGCGTTGCGGTAACGGAAGCGGTCAAAGTCCGCTTGTTGGCGTCCTTCTCATTCTTGAGGATAGTGAGATCCTGCGGACCATCAATTGTGACGGTGGGCTTGTCAGCAACGGTGATCTTCGCAGTGACTTCCTCGGTGGTCAGATTGTAGTTCTTCGCATCCTCGGCATTGAGAGAAGGAATACCTTTGAGGGTGTACTCACCCACGGTCGGCTTGTAGTCGCCCTTGCTCCATTGAATACTATAGGTCACCTTCGTGCTGCCGGAAACGGTGATCTCACCGCTTGCGGGCAGGCCGAGGTCAGCAAAAGCCGTGCCGACCGCAACGGTCTTCTCATACACCTGCGGCTGAGAGATGGTCAGGGGTTTCTTCCCGACAGTTACAGTGCAGGTTGCTTTGATGTCGGGGTTTGCTTCGGATTCAGCAGTGATGGTTGCCTCACCAGCGCCAACAGCGGTGACGGTGCCATTGGAAACCGTCGCCACAGCTTCACTGCTGGAAGACCATGTGACGTTTTGGTTCGTTGCGTTTTTCGGTTCGACGGTAGCCGTCAGGGTTCCTGTTCCGCCGACCGTCAGCGTCAGGCTCGACGGATTGAGCGTCACTCCAGTGACAGGGACAGCGGACTTAACCTTGATTGTACAGGTACCGGACTTGGCGGAGTCAGCCGTGCTGGTCGCTGTGATCGTTGCGGTGCCTGCGGTCAAGGCCGTGATCTTGCCATTGTCGACACTGACGATATTAGGGGCATTTGAAGACCATGTTACAGTCTGGTCGGTTCCTTCATCGCCGGTGACCGTTGCAGTGAGGGTGGTAGTGTAGCCGATCTCAACTTCGCCCGAAGGCGCGCCGCTGATGGTAACGCCTGTCACGGCCGCAAACACAGCCGGAACCATCGCGCAGACCATCGCGACCACGAGGAGCGCGGAAATGAATCTGCTCATTTTCTTGTTCATAAATAAGTACCTCTCTTCCTGATTATGTCTCAAAAGTTGTGCTGAGGATCTAATTTGCTCATGCTAAGTGTATCATAATTTGAAAAAAATACAATCACCTTAAGCAAAGTTTAAGGAATCCGCTGCGAATTTCGTCACGGCGGCTATATGTTGTAGGCTGCTGTGAAATGGTGACGAAATGTAGTGCTTGAACTGTATAAATTACAAAATAGAAACAAGAGAAACGATGAAACGACAGAAATACGCCGTCTGTTACGATTCGGCAAACCCTTATTTTTCCTTATAATACAGGAAGCAGTGGCAGTAGCCCTCAAAATCCGGGTCCTTGATCTGGTCGCGGAACTCCTTGCACATGCATTTATATTCCTCGCTCCGCTGTAACCGGCAGGGGCAGTAGCCGCCCGTCCGCGCAAGGCCCTCCTTGACGCGGGAGACGACCTCCGCGTCCTCGTTCAGACGTATTTTCATAGCAGTGCCTCCAGCTCCGCGCGCAGCGCCTGCTGATCGCGGTATCCGACCAGCGTCGAGACAAGCGCGCCGCCCTTGAAAACCAGCAGCGTCGGGATGCTCTGCACGCCGAAGCGGATGGCAAGCTCACGCTCGTCGTCCACATTGACCTTGCAGAATTTCATCTGGGGCATTTCGCCGCTCAGCGCCTCAAAAACGGGCTTGAGCATCATGCACGGGCCGCACCACGACGCCCAGAAGTCGACCACAACGGGCTTCTCCGATGCAAGCACTTCGCGTTCAAAGTTGTCTTGTGTAAGGATGGTCATGATCTGTACCTCCAAATTCTATATTCAGATATAGTATAACACAAAGCTGCAAGAATAGTTTGAAAATTTGTAAATTTGCAGCCTGCACGCCTCAGCAGCCGCTTCCGGCGCGAAGGACATGACAGAACGCCTTCGCCGCAAGACTGAGCGGCTCGTTTTTTCGCTGCATGAGCAGCAGCGCGCGCTTTGGAAGCGGCGGCGTCAGCGGCAGCACACGGATGTTCTGCGCGCCCGTTTCGGGCAGGAGAAAATCCTCCGGAACGAAGCCGACGCCAAGACCGCTGCGCACCAGCGGAAGAATCTGATCGGCAGTCGCAACCTCGATGTCCGGCTGGAAGGCGGCGCCCTCATGCAGAAAATAGGATGACAGCAGAGAGTAGCTTTGCGTCTGGCGCTCCAGAGAGATGATCGGATAGCGGCTCAGCTCTCCGAGGCGAAGCTGCGAAGTCCGCAGCCCCTCCAGATCGGCGGCGCAGACGGCGACTTCCTGAAATTCTCCGAGGCGGAGGATGACCAGCTCGTCCGGAGCCTGCACAGGCGCTGCCACAACGGCAAGGTCAGCGAGCCCGTCTTTCACGACCTGCACGGCATTTTGCGCGGTGAGATTCTGCACGCGCAGATGAATGCCGGGATATTCGACACGGAAGCGGCGCAGTGCCGGCAGCAGCAGGCAGTGCAGCGCGATCTCGGACGAGGCAATCGTCACAAGACCGGTCTGAAGCGACTTGTCCCGCGCCAGCTCCTCCTCGCCAGCCTGCAAATGCGCGACAGCCGCCGCAACGTGCTCATACAGCCGCGCACCCTCGGGCGTGAGCGACACACCGTGGTTTGAGCGCAGAAACAGCGTGCAGCCGAGCGCGGATTCGAGATTGCGGATCGTGCGGGTGATATTCGGCTGGCTGGTGAGGAGCTGACGTGCGGCCTGCGTGAAGCTGCGGCATTTGCTGACATAGTAGAAGACGCGGTAAGAGTCATAGCTGATCATAAAAAGCTCTCCATATCAAATCCGTATTCATATTATATCAAACATCTATTTTACTTATTGCCACTTTAGAATTATAATCGCCTTTGGTTTGTGCGTCAAGGGGCGCAGAAACCGGAAAACAGTAGAAAAGAGGAAACAATATGAACAGGGATCTGACGGTCGGCAAGCCGTCATCCGTGCTGGCACGGTTCTGCCTGCCGCTGTTTGCAAGCGTCATTTTTCAGCAGCTTTACAACATCGCCGACAGCTTTGTCGCGGGCAAGTTCATCGGGGAGGACGCGCTGGCCGCGGTCGGCAACAGCTATGAGGTGACGCTCATTTTCATCGCGTTCGCGTTCGGCTGCAACATCGGCTGCTCGGTGATCGTCTCGCGCTTTTTCGGCGCGAAGGAGTATAACCGCATGAAGACAGCGATCTATACGGCGATGATCACCAGCTCCGCAGTCTGCGCAGTGCTGATGCTGATCGGTCTGTTCGGCTGCGATCTGCTCCTGCATGCGATCCGGACGCCGGAAAACGTGTTCGCTGACTCCAAGCTGTATCTGGATATCTATGTCTGGAGCCTGCCGTTCGTATTCTTCTATAACATTGCGACGGGCATTTTCTCTGCCCTCGGCGATTCCAAGACGCCGTTCTGGTTCCTTGCCGCATCGTCCACGTCCAACATCGGTCTGGACATCCTGTTTGTCGCGTCGTTCAAAATGGGCGTCGCAGGCGTCGCGTGGGCGACATTCCTCTGTCAGGGCGTGAGCTGCCTGCTCGCCGTCAGCGTGGTGCTGGCGCGACTGCGGCGGATCCGGACGGAGGGGCATGTCCGCCCGTTTGACGGAGCGATCCTCCGGCAGTTTCTCGGCGTTGCCGTCCCGAGTACCTTGCAGCAGAGCTTCATTTCGGTCGGCAACATCATCATTCAGGGCACGATCAACGGCTTCGGCTCCAGCGTGATGGCGGGATATTCCGCAGCGGTGAAGCTCAACAACCTGGTCATCACCTCCTTTACGACGCTCGGAAACGGCATTTCCAACTACACGGCGCAGAATCTCGGCGCGCAGAAGCTCGACCGCATCCGCGCGGGCTTCCGGGCAGGGCTCCGGCTGGTGTGGATCATCAGTCTGCCGCTGTTTGTGCTGTATTTCTTTGCAGGCAGCAGCGCACTCGGGCTTTTCCTCGAAAACCCGACGCCGCTTGCGCTTTCCACCGGCGCGATGTATCTGCGCATCCTCTCGCCGTTCTACTTTGTGATCTCCGCGAAGCTGGTCGCTGACGGCGTCCTGCGCGGCTGCGAGCAGATGGGGCAGTTTATGATCGCAACGTTCACAGACCTCGTTCTGCGCGTGGTTCTGGCCATCACGCTGTCGAAAACGGCGCTTGGCGCAACGGGCATCTGGTGTGCGTGGCCGATCGGCTGGAGCATCGCCACGGTGCTGTCACTGAACTTCTACCGCAAGGAGCGCTGGAATGCGCGGATTCTTTTCAAAGAGGGACAGAAGGACGAGCTTGGCGAGTCCTGATCCCGCAAAAAAAATCCGACCGCTGAAAACAGCGGTCGGATACTCTATATTCGCGCCGTGCGGCGTTGATTTTGGTCCGCCTCTTTCGATCACTCGCGGTGGGGCGGCTACCGGATGCGAAAATGCTTTATTGGTGTGTGAGAATAAAAGCGCAGAGATCAGTTGCCGAAGCCGAAGTTCCACGGGAACATGCTGCCGCCCTGCTGGCTCGGTCCCTGCGACTGCTGGGACTGCTGGGCGTCGTCCTGCGTGGCGGGCATGGCAGACTGTGTCTTTTCACCGATGGTAACGGTGATGTCGAGCGTCTTGCCCTGACGGTAGACCTTGAGCTTCAGCTCGTCGCCGGGCGCCTGCTCGCCGACGTAGCTGACAAGGTCGCTGCTGGAGGTGATGGCGGTGCCATTGACCTCAGTGATGATGTCGTTCGCTTCCAGACCGCCCTTTGCGGCAGGGGAATCCTCCTCGACCGAACGGACTGCCGCGCCGGTGGGAAGGCCGTAGGCCTGCGCCTCGGAGCTGACCGCCGTGGCCGTCACGCCGATGTAGGGCTTGGTGATGCTGCCCGTCTCGATGATGCTCTTGACGATGTTCTTGACGTGGTTCATAGGGATGGCGAAGCCGATGTTGTCGATCGAGGCCTCGCTGCCCGATGAGGAGCTGGAATACTTGGCATTCGTGATGCCGATGACCTCACCGTAGAGGTTAAAGCTGTCTCTTATACACATCTCCGAGCCCACGAGACTAC
>ERZ1027043.334-NODE-334-length-11693-cov-7.177178_pt1 | contig 11693 bp, 16 predicted proteins | sample MGYA00519434_ERZ1027043 | MGnify/ENA primary metagenome ERZ1027043 (study PRJEB26926, sample SAMN06164583) | human gut metagenome | biome: ENVO:00009003; feature: ENVO:2100002; material: ENVO:00002003 | host: Homo sapiens | place: USA | collected 2012 ...
GCGCAGTATGTGGCCTACGTCCTGCCGGTGCTGCTGGTGGCGGCGGGAAAGCTGCCTGCTTTCCATCGGGCGCAAAACAAGAACTGAATCACCATGCTTTGAGAGCCGCGAAAAGCGGCTCTCATTTTTTGAAAGATTTTGCGTTCTGGGCGAGTGTTTTTTTCGCCTTTCGGTACAACACATGTGTGAGAAAATCAAACTTTTCGGATAAGAAAAACTGGAATGCACAGGGCATCTGTGCATTCCAGCTTCATATTGTGTCATATTGAATTTCGAAAGTGTGTCAAAAACGTGTCAAATTGGGAACTTAATACATTTTTGCGCCCGCGGGGATGTGGTTGTCCAGCATCAGAAGGTGCAGCCGCTCCTCGCCGTTTTCGTGGTGAACCGCGGAAATAAGCATACCCTCAGAGGCAATCCCCATCATGGGTCTTGGCGGCAGATTCGTGATGGCAACGCACGTTTTTCCGACCAATTCTTCCGGCTCGTAGTAATCGTGAATGCCGGAAAGGATGACTCTATCCGTGCCGGAACCGTCGTCCAGCGTGAATTTCAGGAGTTTTTTGGACTTCTTGACCGCTTCGCAGGCTTTGACCTTCACGGCGCGGAAGTCGGATTTCGAGAACGTATCGAAGTCCACAAAGTCCTTAAAGAGCGGCTCAATCTCAACGTTGGAGAAGTCGATCTTCTCCTCCGCGGCAGGCGCAGCGGGTGCGGCTTCTGCCTTCGCAGTTTCCTTCTTCGGCATGTCGAGGGGCTTCATCGTCGGGAACTTCACACCGTATACTTCATCTTTGTTCATCATGTGTGATTTCCGCCTTTCAGACACGAAATCAAGAACTTTTCTCAGTATTTTGAGTTCGTCTTGTTGCGTCTTGTGTTAAGCAAATGTGGTAGAATTTGTGGTAATCTGGATGCCACAGCGCAAAAGCCTATACCATATAATAATAGCCACATCTTTTGCCATTATATATCACACGGCCTGCTCTGTCAAATCCACAGCGTAAAAATGTGGGGAGAGTTTTTAAGCCCCTCCCCTATTCATTATACACTGTATCCATGAATATCTTCAATAAACGAATGGTTCCTTAAATGATTTTCATATGCCTCTCTGATAATTCTAATAGCAATGTCAACCTCTCCATTCGTCATACCATTTGCACTGATAATCGCCTCATACTCTTCGTACAGCTTAAAGATACGATTGAACTGTTCTTTCGTCACTGGCTTTGTTTCATCAATAACCATAGACGCAAAACTAATAATCGCATTACGTTTATTGTCAACGAGGATGGAAAGCGTGTCGCTATTGTTTTTGTCCAGCTTTCTATCAAGTTCGGCCATGCTTGCATCATATTGGTCAAGCTTAGAATTTACCCTCTTGATCCACTCGTCGCGCATCTGAATATTATCTGTACTGTAATGCTGATTGAGTTCGTCCATGGTGGCCTGCACCCGATCAAGAGTCTTTTCCATTTTCTGCATCATCTCTCGCTCTTTTTTACGACGAGTAAAGATTTTGCGTACTTTGACAAACTCAGGTACAACCTTCCCTTTGAACTCTAAAATCTCCCCTACCAACTGCATAATAAGAAAGGCACCAATCAGAACGATTGCCACCTTTACTGGAATGTTCAAATATTCAATATAATCAAGCATTTTTGAACACCCGACCTTTATTCAGCAGGTGTTTCAGTTGGGGCTTCTGAGTTATTTACAACTTTGCTCATATCACATAGACTATCAATTAGTTCGCTAATTGCCTCGATGTCAACATCATAGTTGATACTATCCGCAGATCCTTTAATCATGGCAAGTACCCATTCTTTTCGATCTGCGCCTTTCTCAAACATACCTTCGGCAGTCTTCATCAAGTCCATAACCATATCGAGCATCTTATTCCAGTTCTTCTCCTTCACTGCCTTTTGCACATATTCCACAAGCTTTACAACCAGCGGAATTGCTGCGGCAAGTCCAGTAAGAATGGAAATTACAATCTCTACCCAATTCAACTCCATAACCTTTTCCTCCTTATAAAATAAAGAGCAACAGCATCCGGCAGAATACTGTTGCTTATATCAAATGGAAGGACTATCTACGCTTCCCAAATCAGATGTATTTGCGACAAAGCGATTTGCTTTTGCTGCCGCATATTTTATTCCTTCGCCGTCTGCGCTCGTATTTTCAGCACGGCTCTTATCTACAATCCGAGCTAAAACAATGCTACACGCAGTTCCAATCGGTGTGAAAACTACAGTCCAACATGTAAGTGCTCCTGTGTACCCTGTTGCGATGCTTTTCACCGCAAGATAAAAGCCGCCGGCCAAACCAGCGGCAAGAAATACCATGATGTAGAGAGCAAGGCGATTTGTGAACCCAAGGTTTTTTAGATGGGCAAACAACCCCTTTTTCTCTTTTCGTCTAACTCTTCTCCCCCTGGTGCTCGAAACCGCCATACCAACACCACCTTTTCAGATTACGCCAATCCGTTCTTCTGAGCAAAGTTATAGAACAACTGCGCGGCCTGCTCACGGGTCAGCATATCAGCCCACATATAATTTGGTGTTCCATCCGGCAGATTGCCACTACCAGCAAATAGCCCAGTAGATGTTGCCCAATCACGAGCAGCTTTGCTCCAATCTCCGCAATCGTTGTCTCTCAGTTCTGCACGATACTCATTCATCAATTTCTTAAATGTATCCAAAGTCATATCTTCATCATCCTCCGTTACTGGTGTCGTGGATGCGATCTTCTCTGTCCATTCAAGAGAAACCCATCCGGTTCCTGTAAAGCCCCACCCAGATTGCTCCTTAGAAATATTCAAGATGGTTCCTTTTTCATAGGCCATAATGACAGTTCCGTTAATAGGAGCGGTTCTGCAATTTAGTCCGGCATCGGCTGTAACTTTTACCTGATAGCTTACAGCTGTACCAGTGTCTACGCTTCCGCCTGCCAAGCGTCTGTTTACCTCTGCTACAATTTGCGGATGCAAATTATAGAGGTAATTACCTGGGCAAGCTTTATTTGCAAACCATCTATGTACGGTCAAAACCATCTCATTTGATTTAGGCGTGTAATTCAAAGTGGTATTTTTATCGCCAAACCAGACTACTTTGTTTTTACCGTTACGCTTACAAATATCTGTCACCAAATTCAGTAGTCCAGCATAAGCGGCTTCGGTTACTGCGTATGGGTCAGTAGTGTCGCTTGCCACTTCGATAGTAACAGCTCTATTGTCATTTGCCGCTGAAGAAGTACACCATGAGCGGTCTTTCTCTTCTACATACATGCCAACTCTTCCGTCATATCCAATGCCATAGTTTGAAGAAGCTTGCCTTGAAGACGGAGCAAAAATACTTCCAAGAGACTGAATACTACACTGACCAACTACGCAGTGAATTGAAATTCTGTCAATCGCATTCTTTCTTGGAGATGATCTGTTTGGTGAAATTCTTGTGTATTCTACAAGTGGACTGTTGCTCATTCCAACACTCCCTCCTTCCTGGGCTGCGCCCGCAAATTGGTTGTAATAGTTCTGGCCGTAAGAAGCTCGTTTGTTCTGTACAGATACACTTTGATCAGCTGGCCTCTCAAATTGCAGCAGTACAGAATTAGAAGCCTGCAACACAGAGGTCGCAGACTTCAATGTAGACAAAACACTCTTATATCCAGAACTTAGCTCTTGAAATAAAAATTCCAGCTGCATTGTGAGATCCCCAATAGATCTTCCAGTGGATTTTGCATAGTCGTAAAGACCTTGCTTTCTGCTCCAGAAAGTCCATTGCGCAAGACCATATCCGGCGCTATCGTGAACAAAATTTCCATAGCGTCCAGCGTCAACATCAGCCGTATACTCATCGTCCGTCATGCCGAACTTATTGTTATATGTGTTCTGAAGATTTGTTGGAGAAAGACCAGACTCAGCATATAAATTGCCCATAAGCCCAGCAACCCCATAATCATTCAGACCTTGCGATTTCAAGAACTCCCAAATTGTTTTATCGTTTGCCATTTTTGCACCTCCCGATAAAAACAAAGGTTATTCAAATTCATCCTCATCGTCGCCCTTACCATCACCCTCGCAAAATTTTGCAATGGTATCCTCATCTACAACGTCTCCCTCTTCGTCGTAGATAAATCCGGTCTCTTCATCGTAATCAAGATGACCAACATAGGGTAGATCATCATCAATTTCTTTGTTGTAATAACGCATGTTCAGCGCAGGTTTTGTTTTGTTATCCATAAAGAAATCCTCCTGTTACACAAATTTGTAATGCGGCTTTTCTTCATTGAAAATCCAATATCTTAAATAATCATCGAGAATAATCGCTAAGCATGAAATGATTATCCATAGGAGTGAAAAAGGTAAACAGATTTGTCCAAGGATATTAAAAGGGAGTGTAGAATAATCCCACACTCCCAAACCAAGCCAGATATTCACAATGACACCAGTGATAAATTCACAGACAGTTATAATGACAGATCCGATTAAAGATTGCCATAATAAACCAAAATCCCATGGAAACACTTCATTGATTAGCCCGATGACCACGAAGCAAATCCCGCCAAGAATAAACATAGAAATATGGCTATGCCCTCTCCATATCAATTCAATAATTACATAGGTAATCCCTCCGATAATAGCGAGGATCGCTTCTTTAATGGCAAATCGAGCACTCATAAGCTATCACGCTTGATTGGTTGCTGCGGCCTGCTGCATTCTACCTACAATCGCTTGCATCTGTTGCTGTGCCACAGCCAGTTTCTCATTCATCTCTGTCAGATAAGGCTCTGGCAAGGTCATACCATATTGAATAGCTGACACTTCCTCCGCACTGGTTAATGTCTGTACATACTGCTTCAGCTCATTATGGTAGGTAGTCTGAGTTGTGATAAGCGTCTGTGCCGCAATATAGATAGCTGCAATTTCGGCTGCGGTATAAATACGACAAACACCGCCATCGGCCTGATACGGGAACTCTGTACCGCCCAACTCAACAACACGAAATAGGTTGTTGATATTACTCTGATCCTCAATACTCAAATTAAAGTGAACGTTCTCTTCACCGAACTTAATGTCTACACCGTTCACAATAACCGCATTACAGGCATTAGAAATTTCGGACAGCTTTGCAGACATCACAACGGACAGTGCATTGTCCTCGCCCACAATTTCAATAACATCTGTAATTGTAATCCAATCCTTTGCTACTGCATTTAAGAGGCCGGTAGTATCAAGCAGACCTTCCTCATACATGTTTCTTAGCTTTTCTTTCATTAGTTTTGCACCCCCAATGCAGAAAGAATGAGATCGTCCACAAGACTGCCTTGTTTTGCTAAAACAGCGCCGCCGTCAATCTCAGAAACAACAACTGTTTCAGCCCCCTCAATCTCATCGTGGCCGACCAGATTATAAGGAACGCTGTTCACAGCAACACCGATTGCGTGTTTTTGATCAGCAGGGACAAAGCACCCACTATTTCCATACCGGATAAATTCGATGGTATCAGTTACACCAATCTCTGTACCATCTGATACTTTAATAATTCGATACATTACCGACCCTCCTTTGCGCCAATCAGATTTGCAATATACTTCAAGTCTTCGATATCAGCGTTGTAGAAATCGTGGTTCCAAAGCCAATAGTCCTCGTGCCCCGCTTTCTTATACTTTTGACAAAGTGTATCCTCCCACACCTTGTCCCAACGGTTCTGATAGTTAGAATCCCTACGCTCAAGCGTATTCTTGATTGCTCTCACAAGATTTCCGCGCCGAACTCCATTCCCATCGTCATTCTGAGAAAAGTAGGTGTGTGCATTGTTGCTGGTAACAGAGCAAATTGGTCTTCCCTGATAATAGAGAAATCTTCCATCCACGGATACCTCTGTACCATATGGAAGATTGACATACCCACCAATACCCTGAATCTTGGCGCGTCTGTTTGTGATATAAGTTTTGTATTCCACTAAAAACCCTCCAAAATAGAGAAAACACCCAGAGAATAAAACTCTGAGTGTTTCCAAAATTTAATATGAAATTAGGTTAATTATAGCCTGCCTCAGTTGGTAGGTATAATGTAGAAGCCTTATCCCGCCATCTTCAGCGGAGCAGCCTCCCGGTATTTGTTGAAAATAGCGTAGTGCATTCTTCTCAATTTCAGGAGCCTCCCATGGTCGTTAAAGGTACGATAATATGATGTCTGGGACTCCATGTACTGATCGATTTCCTGAAGTGTTTTCTTTCCTTCAAGGAATTGACGATGGAACAACTTCAATTTTCTACGCGCCCGTTTTACACCGTCTCTGCACCCGTTGACTTTGATTTTGCCAGTCTCAGTCAAAGTAAATCTCGCCTTACAAAATCTGAATGGCTTTGTAAGAGGAATGATTTTGCACTTTCTCTTGTTAACCAGAATGCCGGCCATCTCAAAGCGCTTAATGATGATTCTGGCAATTCTTTTGAGTTCTTCAACATCTGGTAGGATGATATAATAGTCATCCATATAGTGCCCAGCACAGTGAATCCCAAGCTGGCATTTGATAAAGTTATCAATGTCGCTGGGCAGAGATACCATCTCCTGCTGGCTTGGTTCAACACCAAGCGGCATTCCCCGGCCAGGTACAGTACACGGCGATTCCGTAACAATCAGATCCGCAAGCGCTCTTAACCTATCGTCCGTAATAAATTTCTTGTGTCTTTGATAGATCAAGTTTCGGTTGGCGTTTGGGAAGAACCCTTTGAGGTCAAGCAGGAATACCGCTCCTTCCCTACCATACCTGCGGTAATGCCAAGAGAGCTGTTTCTTCAGCCGTTTGAAATGCCAGTGCAAACCCTTCCCCTTCTGACTCGCTCCATTGTCATAAATCATACTGGGCGTGTACAGCGGGGACAAAACCTTATTAGTTTCTAATTTGTGGATTTGTCGGTCTTCAATATGTGGTGCATCGATTGGTCTGACCTTACCACGTTCATGCAGTGTAAAATGAGCGCATTTCTTTGGTTTCCACTTCCCCTCTAAAATAAGCCGTCTTCTCTTAGCTGTTCCAGAAAGTAAGTGAAGCTCAAAATTTTGAGTTGATTGCTTCCACCTTACACCGTTGCAGCACTTCTTACCCCAATAAAACATATCGCGGTAATTAAAAACTTCTTCAAGTGTTCCAACGGCCTGGCTTCGCATCCATCGTTTCATTTGTCGCTTTCGTTTTCTGCGACGGTAACGCGCCTCGTGGCGCTCTTCGCTTGTCATAATAAGTTTTCGCCTTTCGCATAGTTGTTTTGTAGGTGCGCATCTAAACTACTTTGATCCCACACATGAAACGAAGGTAGCGCAATTCTTCGCCATGCAAGCAGCGTCCGTGTGTGATCGTCGTAAGGCAGTTTTAAGGACTTTCACCCAGGGAAGTACGTCTCCTTTTGCGAAGGTCGTCTTTCGCCTATTGGCTACTCCATTTGACCTCGCATCGCAAAATCCGGGCAGCAACGCCAACGAATAGTTCGCATTGTTATTGTTGGCCGAGCCATCCGTGTTCACATTACAGAAATTGTTGTTATTGTTGTAATTGGCGGAGCGGAGCCACCAGTAAACCTACAGGAGAGCGTGAACACATAACAGTCTCACTTACAGACGTACACCCAATAATTTAGTTATTGCTTTGCTTTTGATTGTCCAACAGACTTGATATTACCTTTGATCAGCTCATCCTCATGGTCAATCATCTCACCGAGATTTGCCGCCATGCGGTCAAGCTTTTCAATGGCTTCTTTCGAGCCTACCTGTCTACCACTGCTTGTTGTAAAACACCCCTCTGGATTTTGCATCATCACGGTATAGCAGTGGGTAAGCCTTACATCCAGCGCTTTTAGAGATGCTCTTGCCTCTAACAAATGTGCCTTTCTCAAATTGATCCGCTGTTCGTCAGACGGGAAGATGCTGTTGGCCTTTTCACAGTGGTCAACAACCTCGCCGGCCAATTTAGCGACTGGTTCAGCCAGAAGCCGGGCATACCTGGCAGACATTCTTGTTAGAAAGTTGAGTGTTTCAACATAAATCTGATTTGCCGTATTGACAAATTCAGCTTTACTAACCGTTCTCTTTGCTTTTAGTACAGACAATATTTCACCTCTTTTAATTGCTGGATTTACGCTTATTTAGGTTTTTCTTCCTCGATATGATCCGCCCCTTCTTTTTCGATGTCCTCCAAATGCTTGAGAAGGACATACTCAATATAGTTTGTCATGGAGCGGTGTTCACGAGCCGCAAGCGCCCCTATTTTATCGAAAACCTCATCTGAAAGACGCAGCGTAAATACTCGTTTGTTTGTTGGCATATTGGAACCTCCATCTCTATGACTTGCTATCATTTTAGGATTATTCTTAGCTTTTGTATGCAGTCATAAACCTGTCAAGTGATAGCATTTTAGAGAATAGAGGAAATTTATAAAAATTCGCGGCGGCGCTTCGCGCCGCCGCTTGATATCCCGTCTCTTCCGTTGGCTCTCCTATCGGAGAACCCGCCCACTGACGTGGGCGGGATAGATCCTGGATACACTGCGGTGGATTAGACAGCAAAGCCGGGCAGCAACGCCAACGAATAGTTCGCATAGTAATAGTAGGCCGAGCCATCCGTGTACACATAACAGAAAATGTTGGTAGTGCCGTAACGGGCGGAGCGGAGCCACCGAATGACTCGCTCTAAATCCATATCCGTAGCAAAATAGGGGACATCTTCTTGCCTGTAATATTCATACCAATGCCCTTCACCAGGGGCAGAATAAATGGCGCGGCCAAAAAGCTCTTTTTCGCTAAGAATAAAGAAATAGTCGTTGCTCTTAATCATATCCTTACTCTTGTTTCCGGCAGAGGTAAGTTTAATTACGGGCCGGACAATAGACCGCAGCTCATCAGAGCAAAGAGTCAGAAACTCAGAATTAAGCCACTTGCGAAGCTCACAACGATCCCATCCACCCTCGTTGGTACACTCCTGGTTCATAGGGCGTTCATCCTTATATGCCCGCGTCATTTCCCAGGAGAAAGGAGCTTTCCCGGAACCATCTGCCAAATCATCATGGTTAAAACCGATGATACGATATTCAACATCAAGTCCGTTTTTCATGTGGTCGGTCTTTACAGCGCCCAGCGCAATATAACGCCGCGCATCTCCATTCAGACCAATCGCATACAGTTCCTCCCAAGAAAGATGGTTCAAGTCAGACATCAAATTAGGCGAAGTGTTCTCCGGGCGCTTAGGAATTGCAAGGTTGGGAGGAGTACTACAGATCAGCAGGCCATCTTCATCCAAATCAACGCTGAAATTGATATGCTTATGGGTAATCAATTCGTCTTTGGGAATGTAAAAATTCATATGAAATCCTTCTTTCATTCAGCAAATGCTGCTGAGTGTTCACAATGCTCTCGCACAGAGCATAGGTAATTGCAGAAGAAACGGTCTGGGGTAGCTGGAAACCGTTTTGCCTTATAGATACTGTCAATCGAACTTAGGAACCAATCTACGTCCTCTTGAGCTGCCGCAGTATCAAATGGTTCTCTGTCCAAAACACCCTCCCGAAACTTGTTGAACCAAAGCTCTTGCGGCCATTCTCCATAAACCTCATGAACTCTCACCGCATACAAGTTAAGTTGGCGCAGATATTTTCGACGTTCCATTTTAGACTTCCATTGCCCCCGGCTCTTGTGGTCGCAAACGATTAGCCCGGATTTTGTTCGAGGGATCAAATCGATCACGCCCACAACTGGCCGGCCACCGAGAGTCGATACGTACCGATCCTCAATGGCCAAAATTTCTTCTTCATCGCCAATCTGACCATTGAAGTTGTTAAGGTATTCGATACCACGCTCATAATAACTGTCTTCGAGCCGAGGGAATGGAAACCGTTCTTTAACTGTTTTGGAATACTCCTTCTCATAGAGGCTGGTTAGATCCCAGAGTTCCACCTGTTCGCGGTAATATCGCTCCAAAAGCGAGTGTACCAAAGTACCCCATTGCGCAAAGGCATTATCTACACGATCCGCACACTGTAGGTAAGTTAGGTAAAACATTCGTGGGCACTGGTCAAAACTGTTGACACGAGAATAAGACCAGTCCATAGCATCCAAGAGAAAAGAATTATCCATTAGAAGGGCAGATCTCCATCGTCTTCGTTGCTAATATCAGCAAAGTTATCAGCAGGAGCATTATTTCCATAAGACACAGCGGCGGTGTTGCCAGTAGAATCGGCATCCTTTTTCGAGTCACCAAAATATACGTTCTCGGCAATAATATCCACGACGGAGCGCTTATTACCATCCTTGTCGGTATAGTTACGCTTCTGAAGACGCCCCACAACAACAATCATCCGACCCTTGGCAAAATACTTGCCAACAAAATCTGCGGTAGAGCGCCATGCGGTAACGTCAAAAAAGTCAGTCTCTCGCTCGTTACTGCCCTTGCTTACGATATCCCTATCACAAGCAACCGAAAAGCTGCACACAGAGACATCGTTGTTGACCTTACGTACCTCGGGATCGCGGGTTAGACGCCCCATAATCACGACCTTATTAAGCATTGTTCTTTACCTCCAGCTTCTTAATCTGCTCCAAAACCTTCTGGGCTGTTGCAATATCTTTGATTGCGTTCGGGTTCTTCACCTTAGCCACGCCCTCAATGGTCTTGTAAATAGTGTCTTTGGGAACGCCGGCTTCCAGCTTGACCGAAACGGCGCTCAGAATTTCCTGCTTCACATCGTCAAGGTCGTTCTCTTTCTTTTTGCGAGCAGCAGAGGACAACTCTTCGCCCGTCCACAAGGACAGCCCCAAACCATGCAGAGCAGCACATTTGACCAGACAACGCTTGATAGACTTTTCCGCATCGGCGGAAGTAATATCACTAATAGGAATAGATTTGTTACGGAAATCCATAACAGCCAGAGACTCCGTTTCAGTCTGATCGTTAATGGTCATTGATACCTCAACCCAGGCCGTTTTCCCATCGGTGTGATAGATGCAGCCATCATCTGCTTTGTTGATGGTAAACGTTGCGTTGGGGAAGAGAGATTTAACAATCATCCATGCCTTAGACCAGGGCAGATAAATGATGTTGTTCTTCTGTTTGAGGTGCTCCGTGATGTCATACTCATTCAGAATTTGGAAAACACTCTTTTCCATGCTTGCCTCCAATAGTTTAATTTGTTGCTTATCACGGGAGGGGAAATCCCCTCCCGTGGGGGATAGGTTACTCTTCAATAATCTTGAAGTTGTTATAACGCTCTTGTACTTCCTCAATCGCCTGTTGAAAAACGGCCTTTGCGCCCTCGGGCGTTTTTGCCATGTCCTCAACAAAGATGTTCAAAAAGCCTCCTACAAGGACTTTAAGCTTCCCGCGCACACCAGGGAAGACAATCAGCGCAAGCACGAAAACAACTGCCGCTACGCCAATCACAACACCCATTACTGCTCTCCTTCCTTACCAGCAACACCACTGGCAAAATCGAGAAGCTGTTCAATGGAATCTCGTTCGGCTGCAATAGCCTCACTAGACTGAGCAATCCTGCCTTTTGCCTCTTCGATCTTACCTTCTGCCGCCTCAATCAGTGATTTCAGGTTTTCGATGTCTGCCTCTGTCTCCACGATCAGCGCCTCGTTTTCTGACTTGATACTATTTCTGTCTCTTATACACATCTGACGCTGCCGACGATAAG
>ERZ1027043.342-NODE-342-length-11505-cov-4.139389_pt1 | contig 11505 bp, 10 predicted proteins | sample MGYA00519434_ERZ1027043 | MGnify/ENA primary metagenome ERZ1027043 (study PRJEB26926, sample SAMN06164583) | human gut metagenome | biome: ENVO:00009003; feature: ENVO:2100002; material: ENVO:00002003 | host: Homo sapiens | place: USA | collected 2012 ...
GAGATGCAGCGTAGTCTCGTGGGCTCGGAGATGTGTATAAGAGACAGGCATTATATTGTAAATTTTTTATAACCGGAACCATGAAGAAAAGCATGATATACACCAAAACAGGTGATAAGGGAACCACATCATTGGTAGGTGGTACCCGGGTGCCGAAAACGCATATACGGCTTGAAGCCTATGGCACAGTGGATGAATTGAACTCCTATTTGGGATTGTTGCAAACGTATTTGACGGATGAGGAGGATAAACAAATCATTTTTCGTATACAAAATAAATTATTCTCTGTCGGTTCGTATCTGGCAACGGATCAGACACAGACCAAGTTGCGTATGGAAAGTCGTATAGAGGATGAAGACATCCGGATGTTGGAGCAGGCAATTGACGTAATTGACAATGAACTTCCTCCTTTGAATGCTTTTATTCTGCCGGGGGGTGACCGTGGAGCAGCCGTTGGACACATTTGCCGGACGGTGTGTCGCCGTGCCGAGCGACGCATTCTTGCATTGGCTGAAGAATGTGACATAGATGCCCGTGTAACAGCATTTGTCAACCGTTTATCTGATTATTTATTCATTTTGACCCGAAAGTTAAATCATTTAACTAAAACGGATGAAATTTTTTGGGATAAAAGTTGCAAATGAAATAATTTATTATACTTTTGCGGCTAATTAGAGAACGAAAGAAAAGTATTTACTTAAAAAATAAGAAAACTATGTACTGGACATTAGAATTGGCCTCGAAGTTAGAGGATGCTCCCTGGCCTGCTACAAAGGATGAGTTGATTGACTATGCAATGCGTTCGGGCGCTCCGTTGGAAGTAATCGAAAACTTGCAAGAGATGGAAGATGAAGGCGAAATCTATGAAAGTATAGAAGATATTTGGCCGGATTATCCGAGCAAAGAGGATTTCTTTTTCAACGAGGAAGAATATTAGAAAGAGAACATGGCGGACAGAATAAAAAATTCTGTCCGTTTTTTGTTTGATATTTCTTCTTGGAAGGGGGGATTGGAAAGCGTAATGTAACTTTCCTGGGAGATTGAACATTATACATGGAAAAAGTGTTTATCTTTGTGGCGTAAACTAAAAATAGACAAACATGAAAAAGATTATTAGTGTATTAATGGTAGCTGTATGTTTGATGATGGCTGCTCCTGCTCAGGCTCAGTTGCACTTTGGAGTAAAAGGTGGTTTGAATATTTCAAAATTGAGTTTTTCAAAGGATGCTTTTAAAGGGGATAATAAGACTGGTTTTTTTGTGGGTCCGATGGCTGAATTCACCCTGCCTATTATCGGGATAGGGGCAGATGTTGCCGCTTTATATTCTCAGACAGACTTAGGGGTCGATGGAGAGAAAACAATGAAGTTAAAGACATTTGCAGTTCCTGTGAATTTGAAATGGTCCTTTGGCCTTGGTAGCATGTTGGGTGCTTATATTGCTGCAGGTCCCCAGTTTGATTTTAATATTGGCAATAAAACATGGACGCGTGAATTGTCATTGAAAAAATCTACAACCAGTTTCAATGTAGGAGCAGGTCTTAAATTGATACGTCATTTACAGTTAGGGGTTAATTATAATTTTGCTCTGAGCAAGACTGGTACTTATGAATATTATACAGAGGGTGGATCGGGTGATGGACACCATTCTGTTAATATAAAGAACAACACTTGGCAAGTTTCTTTGGCATACTTGTTCTAGACAACCTTATTTAATAAAAGATAAAAAGGAGGCATTCTTCACTGAATGCCTCCTTTTTTGTAATTTTGCACCATGAAAAAATTCGTAGATGTCATAGTTCCATTACCTATTGCCAACCAATACACTTATTCCCTTCCTCAGGAGATGGAAGAGATGGTACAGATTGGTTGTCGGGTGGTTGTTCCGTTTGGAAAGAAAAAGTTCTATACGGCAATAGTGACAAATGTACATTATGCGGCCCCGGAGGGGTATGAAACGAAGGATATAGCTGAAGTGCTGGATTCATCTCCGGTACTGTTACCGAAACAATATGAGTTCTGGCAATGGCTGGCGGAATATTATCTTTGTACATTAGGAGATGTGTACAAGGCGGCTATCCCTTCGGGTATGAAACTGGAAAGCGAAACGTTGGTGGAATATAATCCCGATTTTGAAGCCACTGCACCCTTACCGGAGAAAGAGCAGAAAATTCTGGATTTGTTGAGCCGGGATACAGAACAGTGTGTAACCCAGTTGGAAAAAAACAGCGGACTGAAAAATGTGTTGACTGTCATCAAGTCTTTGTTGGACAAAGAGGCCATCTTTGTCAAGGAGGAACTGAAACGTAATTACAAACCGCGTACAGAGGCAAGGGTGAGGTTGGTGAACGGAGAAGCGGATGAGGCTTACTTACAACGGCTGTTCAATGAATTGTCACGTGCTCCTAAACAATTGATGATATTAATGAAGTATGTGGAATTGTCCGGTTGGGTAGCCAGAGGGTATGCTTTAAAGGAAGTAACAAAGAAAGAGCTGCTTGAAAAGTCTGGAGGGTCTGCGGCCGTTTTTAACGGATTGGTCGAAAAGAAAGTCTTTGAGGTCTATCATCAGGAGATAGGACGTTTGGATAAAGGAATTTCGGATACCGGTGATATTAATCCGCTGAATATTGCGCAGCAACAGGCTTATGGCAACATTCTTCAATGCTTCAGAGAGAAAAATGTGTGTCTTCTGCATGGCGTTACATCCAGTGGCAAGACGGAAATTTATATCCACCTCATTCAGGAGGTGCTGAAAACAGGAAAGCAGGTCTTATATTTGCTTCCGGAAATTGCACTGACCACTCAGATAACTGAGCGTTTGAAAAGAGTGTTCGGACATCGGCTGGGTATTTATCATTCCAAGTTTCCGGACGCTGAGCGGGTGGAGATATGGCAGAAACAGTTGGGAGAGAAGAGCTATGATGTGATTCTCGGAGTTCGTTCCTCTATTTTTCTGCCTTTTCGTAACTTGGGGCTGGTCATCATAGATGAGGAACACGAGAATACGTATAAACAGCAAGACCCTGCCCCACGTTACCATGCCCGTAGCTCAGCCATCATGCTGGCCTCTATGTTCAAGGCGAAAGTGCTGCTGGGGACGGCTACTCCTGGTGTGGAAACTTACTTTAATGCTACCTCGGGAAAGTATGGCTTGGTAGAATTGAAAGAAAGATATAAAGATATCCGGCTTCCTCATATAGAACTGGTTGACATCAAGGAACTGGCGCATCAGAAGCGGATGCAGGGCCCTTTCTCACCGGCGCTGGTCAAGCAGATAAAAGAGGCATTGGAGTGTAAGGAGCAGGTTATCCTGTTTCAGAACCGTCGCGGTTTCGCTCCGATGATAGAATGTCATACCTGCGGCTGGGTTCCTAAATGCAAGAACTGTGATGTGAGTCTGACGTATCATAAGGGGCTGAACCAGCTGACTTGCCATTACTGTGGATATACCTATCAAGTTCCCCGTTCCTGCCCGGCGTGCGGCGGAGTGGAATTGATGCATCGCGGTTTCGGTACAGAGCGTATAGAAGATGATATAAAACTGATATTTCCCGAGGCGAAAGTCGCCCGGATGGATTTGGATACCACCCGTACCCGTACCGCATAAGAGAAAATTATCGCGGATTTTGAACAGGGCAAGACCGATATCCTGATTGGTACGCAGATGGTGTCCAAAGGATTGGACTTTGATCATGTCAGTGTGGTGGGGATTCTGAATGCGGATACGATGTTGAACTTCCCGGATTTCCGGAGCTATGAGCGTGCTTTCCAACTGATGGCCCAAGTAGCAGGACGTGCCGGGCGTAAAAATAAGCAAGGACTGGTTATCCTTCAGACCAAATCGCCCGATTTACCCGTTATTCATCAAGTGATGCATAATGACTATGAGCAGTTATATTATGACCAATTGGCAGAACGGCAGATGTTCAAATATCCTCCTTATTATCGTTTGATTTATGTATATCTGAAACACCGCAAAGAGGATATTCTGGATTTGGCGGCGGATACCATGGCGGCACAGCTCCGTTCCGGATTGGGCGACAGGGTATTGGGCCCGGACAAACCGCCGGTGGCCCGTATCCAGACCTTATTTATAAAAAAAATGATTGTGAAAGTGGAGCAGAATGCTTCTATAAAGAAAGTGCGTGATTATCTGCTTGCCGTACAACGTGCCATATTGGAAGATGAACGTTTCCGTTCGTTGTTAGTTTATTATGATGTAGATCCACAGTAACCGGTCCATGCACTGGACGATAATAGAAAAGATAAACGAAAATAAAGATGAAGATAGAATTAGACGTACATACCCATACCATTGCCAGCGGGCATGCATTCAGTACTTTACAAGAAATGGCGCAAGCTGCCGCCGATAAGGGATTGAAGGTTTTAGGGATAACGGAACATTCGCCCGGTGTTCCCGGTACTTGCCATCCTATTTATTTTAGAAACTTGCATGTGGTTCCCCGCCGGATGTATGGGGTGGAGCTGTTGTTGGGGGCTGAGATTAATATTCTGGATGGTAAAGGAAACCTCGATTTGGACGAGGATTATATGAAGATGCTTGATATCCGTATTGCGGGTATCCACTCTTTATGTTATGAATATGGAACGATAGAAGAAAACACCCATGGAATGGTACAGGTTATCAGCAATCCTTTTATTCATATTATCAGTCACCCCGGAGACGGTACGGCGGCGTTACATTTTGAACCGATGGTATTGGCAGCCAAAGAACACCATACTTTATTGGAAATAAATAACAGTTCTTTAAAACCCACCCGTAACAAACCCAATGCCCGTGAGAACAACCTCACCATTCTCCGTTTATGCAAGAAATATGAAGTTCCGGTCATTTTGGGAAGTGACGCGCATATTTCGTTTGATATAGCCCGTTACGATAATTTGTATGAATTGTTGCAGCTTACCGGGTTTCCTGAAGAGCTGATCATGAACCGTGATGTGAAATCATTTAAAGAATACCTTCATTTGTAGATTATATATGAAAAGAATACTTTTTGTCTGCCTCGGTAACATTTGCAGGTCTTCTTCGGCAGAAGAAGTGATGCGTACTCTCATAAAGAAAAAAGGACTGGAACACGAGATAGAGGTGGATTCTGCCGGAATCCTGAGTTATCATAGAGGGGAATTGCCCGACAGCCGTATGCGGATGCATGCTTCCCGCCGCGGTTACAATCTGACCCATCGTTCCCGTCCTGTCTGTACGGAGGATTTCTATCATTTTGATATGATCATCGGCATGGACGACCGTAATATAGAGGACCTGATGGAGCGTGCTCCCGATCTGGAAACGGAAAAGAAAATCCATCGCATGACGGATTATTGCCGCACCAAAGTGGCAGACTATGTTCCCGACCCTTACTATGGCGGTGCGCAAGGGTTCGAGAACGTGCTTGATATACTGGAAGATGCTTGTGCAGGATTGCTTACTTCCTTAGTTCCGGGTAACTGATTCGGGTGTGATACATCGTTTTCAGCTTTTCTTTAAACAGTGCTTTGACTGTTGCTATATCCTTGAACGTAATAGGGCATTCTTTGAAATACCCCTCAGATACCTGTGTGTCAATAATCTTATCTACCAGTGTGCTGATGCTTTCTTCCGTGTACTCCGGCAGGCTGCGTGAAGCCGCTTCTACAGAGTCGGCCATCATCAGGACGGCCTGTTCCTTGGTGAACGGGTTCGGACCGGGGTAGCGGAACTTTTCCTGATCCACTTCTTCGTCAGGATGTTCGTTTTTATATGAAATGTAGAAATACTTCGTCAGTCCCCGTCCATGATGGGTACTGATAAAGTCTTTGATCACTTTGGGCAGATTATGCTTTTCCGCCAGTTTCAGCCCGTCGGTGATATGACTGATGATAACCTGGGCGCTTTGTTCATAACTTAAACTCTTGTGCGGGTTGACTCCCGACTGGTTTTCTGTGAAAAAAGCCGGATTCACCATTTTACCGATGTCATGATATAATGCTCCCGTACGCACCAGCTGGCTTTTACCTCCAATCTTGTTTGCCGCCGCAGCAGCCAGGTTTGCCATCTGCAATGAGTGTTGGAAAGTGCCCGGAGCTACTTCGGACATTTCCCGAAGCAAGCTATTGTTGATATTTGACAGTTCCACCAAAGTCACATCTGAAGTAAAACCGAATATTTTCTCCAAAAGGAACAGTAACGGATAAGCGAACAGCAGTAAGATACCGTTGATCATAAAATAGATGTACATGCGCGTATTCAGCTTGGTCAAATCATCTTCATGAATCAGCTCGAAAGCAAAATATAATAAAGCGTAACTGATAAATACAACCAAAGCCGTCCGTAACAATTGCGACCGTTGGGACAATTCTCTCAAACTATAGATCGCCACCATTCCTGCCACTACCTGTAACAAGATAAACTCATGTGGAAAACGTAAAGTGATGGAGCAAAGCAAAATGATAGTGACATGTGCCATGAATGCCGTTCTTGAGTCAAGGAAAACACGGACTATAATCGGAATCATGGCAAATGGAACCACGTAAATACTTGACAAGTTCTGTTCCACCATAATGGAAGACAGGACGGGGAAGAACACAATCAGCGCAAATAGCAGGGTGAGTGTTCCTTTCCGTTCATAATAATCTGCCCGGAACAACTCCAGATAGGCCATGAAGCAGAACAGGAAGATTCCTACATATAATATTTGTCCGGCCAATGTCAGTCTTTTCTCTTGTACCGAGTCGCTACGTTTTTCCCATTCCTTGCGTAAGGATTCCAATATGTTGTAAGTCTGCTCATCAACAATTTCTCCACGGTCAATAATCTTTTGTCCGTTCAGCACAAAGCCGTTTGCCCATGAAATATTAGAGAGCAGGTCTTTTTGCGCCGCCTCGGACTTTTCTTCATCATAAACCAGATTAGGTGTAATGTAATCATTCAGATTACATTGTTGTAATATCTTCTTTTTGTAGTGGGTGGTATCCGCATTCAGCAAATATTCATAGGCTTCCTTCACGGTGTACAATTGGTCGATAAAACGGCTTGTCGCTACATTCTTGTCTACCAGCCGTATGGCAATGATACTGTCTTCCTCCATACGCTTCAAGTCATTTCCGGCAATGATTCCGTCCTCATACAGTGCCTTTAATGTGCGTTCAATATAACGTACATAGTCTGTGCCCGGCAGTGAATGGCGTAAGGTCTTGTTGTAATCCTCCCTTAATTTGGAAAGGACATTTTTTTCGGCTTCCTTGTCTATCTGGAAATAAGGTTGATAGTCTGCCAGGATGCTGTCCTGTTCCTTTTGTACTTGTATGTCGTTTTTGTAAATCGGAAAATCAAATGATGCCTGTAACAGTCCGTATTTCCAAGGCTTGTTTATATCAAATTGATAGTTGAACTTTCCTTCATTGGGTAAAAAGTAGACTATCACTGATACTGTGGCAATGAAAATAAGGCTTTTATAAATCAAATTTTTATATGAAAACCGTTGGTTGGTCTTGAAACTTCTCATAATCGTATATTTTTGCGCGCAAAATACGAAAAAATCGGGAAATTTAGATTAATTTTGCGGCGTATTTTATATAAAACAACAATGTCAGAAAGAAAAGTAAGAGTTCGTTTTGCTCCGAGCCCGACGGGAGCGTTGCATATCGGCGGTGTGCGCACAGCCTTGTATAACTATCTGTTTGCTCGCCAGCATGGTGGAGATTTAATTTTCCGTATAGAAGATACCGACTCAAATCGCTTTGTTCCGGGTGCGGAAGAATATATCATTGAGTCGTTTAAGTGGTTGGGGATAAACTTCGACGAAGGAGTCAGCTTTGGTGGTAACTACGGCCCCTACCGTCAGTCTGAACGTCGTGATATTTATAAGAAATATGTACAGGTGTTGCTTGACAGCGGTAAGGCGTATATTGCTTTCGATACTCCGGCGGAGTTGGACGCCAAACGTCAGGAAATCTCTAATTTCCAGTACGATGCTTCTACCCGTATGTCTATGCGTAACTCTTTGACTCTGCCGAAAGAAGAAGTGGATGCACTGATTGCCGATGGGAAGCAATATGTGGTACGTTTCAAGATTGAACCGAATGAAGATGTACACGTACATGATATTATCCGTGGCGAGGTAGTGATCAATTCTTCCATTTTGGATGATAAAGTTTTATATAAATCGGCGGATGAACTGCCTACTTATCATTTGGCAAACATTGTGGACGACCATTTGATGGAAGTTTCCCATGTAATCCGTGGTGAGGAATGGTTGCCTTCCGCTCCGTTGCATGTCCTGCTGTACCGGGCTTTCGGCTGGGCGGATACCATGCCCGAGTTCGCACATCTTCCCTTGTTGTTGAAACCGGATGGTAACGGTAAACTGAGCAAGCGTGATGGTGACCGTCTTGGCTTCCCTGTTTTCCCGTTGGAATGGCACGACCCCAAGACCGGTGAGGTGTCTTCCGGTTATCGTGAGTCGGGTTACCTGCCCGAAGCTGTTATCAATTTCCTTGCCCTGTTGGGATGGAATCCGGGAAATGACCAGGAACTGATGTCCTTGGATGAACTGGTGAAGCTTTTTGACCTGCACCGTTGCAGCAAAGCCGGGGCAAAATTCGACTTTGAAAAAGGAAAATGGTTTAACCATGAATATATATTGAAGAAAAGCAATGAGGAAGTAGCCGGGCTTTTCATGCCGATCTTGAAAGAGCATGGCATTGAAGCTCCTATGGATAAAGTGGTGACCGTGGTAGGCTTGATGAAAGATCGTGTAAGTTTTATCAAGGATTTGTGGGAAACTTGCAAATTCTTCTTCGTCGCTCCTACGGAATATGATGAGAAGACCCGTAAAAAACGTTGGAAAGAGGACTCTCCCGAACGTATGCTGGAGTTGGCGGACGTATTGGAGGCCTTGGACGACTTCTCGCTGGAGAATCAGGAGGCTGTGGTCATGAAATGGATAGAAGATAAAGGTTATCACTTGGGTAATATAATGAATGCTTTCCGTTTAACCTTGGTAGGCGAAGGTAAAGGCCCGCATATGTTTGATATTTCAGCCGTTTTAGGGAAAGAAGAAACATTGCGACGCATTCGTCGGGCTGTGGAAGTGCTCAAGTAATAGCCGGTAGTTATGATTTATAACCTAGTCATCTATATTTATCTATTCGGGGTGAAGGTTGCCGGCCTGTTCAGCGCCAAGCCCGCCAAAATGGTGAAAGGACACCGGGAAGTATTTGATATCTTGCGTAACAAGATAGACAAAAATGCCCGTTATATTTGGTTTCATGCAGCTTCATTGGGGGAGTTCGAACAGGGACGCCCTTTGATAGAACGTATCCGTAAGGAGCATCCCGAATATAAAATATTGCAGACTTTCTTTTCTCCCTCAGGGTATGAAGTGAGAAAGAACTACCAGGGGGCAGATCTTGTCTGCTATCTGCCTTTCGACACTCCGCGTAATGTCCGTCGGTTTGTAGAATTGGCTAATCCCTGTATGGTGTTTTTTATCAAGTACGAATTTTGGCAGAATTACTTGAATGAGTTGCATAGGAGAGCTATTCCCACCTATAGCGTATCTTCCATTTTCCGTCCCAATCAGATTTTTTTCCGTTGGTATGGGAAGAGATATAGTGAGGTGCTGAGGACTTTTGCTCATTTGTTTGTACAGAACGAAGTTTCCAAAGAATTGCTGGCGACAATTGGCGTGACCGATGTGACAGTTGTGGGCGATACTCGTTTTGACCGCGTGCTGGATATCTGCCATCAAGCCAAGCAGCTTCCGCTGGTGGAGAAGTTCAAAGGTGATTCGTTGACTTTTGTTGCAGGCAGCTCATGGGGACCGGATGAGGATATTTTTATCAAGTATTTCAATGAGCATCCTGAGATGAAGCTGGTTATTGCTCCTCATGTGGTGAGCGACAGTCATTTGAAGGAGATTTTAGATAAGGTGAAACGTCCGTGCATCCGCTATACCGAGGCTACGGAAGAAAATGTGACACAGGCCGATTGTTTGATTATCGACTGTTACGGACTGCTGTCCTCCATTTACCGATATGGTGAGATTTCGTATATTGGAGGTGGCTTTGGAGTTGGAATTCATAATGTGCTGGAAGCGGCTGTATATGGTATTCCTGTGATATTCGGACCTAACAACAAGAAATTCCGCGAGGCGCAACATTTGTTGGAGCAGAAAGGCGGTTTTGAAGTAACCGGTTATGATGATTTTAAACGGTTGATGGACAAATTCCTGTCGGATGAGGCTTATTTGCAACAAGCAGGGAAAGCTGCCGGAAATTATGTGAACCATAATGCCGGAGCATTAGAAAAGATAATGAAAGATATCACTCTCTGAATGTTTCAAGGTGATTTGAGTATATGCAGGTTATAGAGAAGATTTGGCTCTATAACCTGTTTTTTTTCCTTCAAATCCTTCATTTTAAGATAATTTATTGTTAATCAGTTGGTTATAATGATTTCCTTCATCCGGATATAAATCCTTCAGCCTGCTGAAATGAGGGCTTGTCCGGCTTTGGGGCCAGCAGAAATTTAGTGGGGATTTTATTTCATGCGATTGTTTGTGATACCCTGTACGAGCGTTCGTAATTTTATGTATGGTTTGTATGGCAGGCAAAAGTAAGAATTGGGATTGCATATATGCCCTCACTTTAGCATTTAGACTTGTTGCTATATACCATACATGTAGTCAGATGTATATCTTCCTGCCCATATGCTGTTTCGCTTTTTTAAAAGAAGGCTGTCTGGGGATTTTTCCTCCCTACGTAAGGAATGCGTAGCCTTGTAGTCAGCTTCATCCTTAAAAGATCTTATCCATATCTCTAACCCTTTCCCGCCGTATGGTTAAGGGTTTTCTTCCTGCCTGTTTTATCTCCGCAAGCCTTTGGAGTTATCTCCATAAGCTTTGGAGTTAACTCCATAGCCTTGGGAGATAACTCCAAAGGCTATGGAGATAGAATATATCCGTATAAAAAGGTTTAATCTGAAGATAGAAAAGGCTTATACAATAGGGAGGATATGAGCATTCGTTTAATTCCGTTAGCGGGTTATTGCTTTTTTCATCCCTTCCGGTCCTTTGGACTTCATGAGGCGGAAAGATTGGTTTAGTCATTCTTTCTTTTCTTGGTCCGGATTTGTAATGACTTCTTCGTCTTCCGGATAACTCCTGTTATCTTCTTCTTCCTCGTCAATGAAAAGTTCCGGTTGTTGAGGGCCTTTGTGTCTGAACAATATAGCTGCGGCTATTCCGGCCGCTGCGCCCCCCAAGTGTCCCTCCCAAGAAGTGGTGGAGGAAGCGAACTGCGGGAACATGTTCCATACCAGGCTGCCATATAGAAAGGTGACAAGCAATGACAGGGCTACTAAAGGAACGTGTTTGCGGAGAATGCCGCTGAAGAACAGAAAGAAGGCGAGTGAATAAATTATACTGCTGGCACCTATATGCCATCCAGGCTTGCCTATTATAAATGCTGTCTCTTATACACATCTCCGAGCCCACGAGACTACG
>ERZ1027043.351-NODE-351-length-11183-cov-12.681075_pt1 | contig 11183 bp, 13 predicted proteins | sample MGYA00519434_ERZ1027043 | MGnify/ENA primary metagenome ERZ1027043 (study PRJEB26926, sample SAMN06164583) | human gut metagenome | biome: ENVO:00009003; feature: ENVO:2100002; material: ENVO:00002003 | host: Homo sapiens | place: USA | collected 2012 ...
ATTCAGTAGATAATATTAAATATTATTTTAATGAAGAAAATCTAGTTCAAGTTAAGAATAATATTTATCTTAATTATAAAGCTGTTCTTACTCAAGATATGCTTAACGAACAAAATACTCGTTATATTATTCGTTATGCTTTTGATTTAAGTGGTAAAGCTATTACAATGCCTGTTGGTTGTGAACTTGTATTTGAAGGTGGTATTATTGAAAATGGTACTATTGATTTAAATGAATGTAAACTTACAGGTATGGTTGGCGAAGAATCTGAATATCTTCCTAATGTAACTTGTAGTAATTGGGCTAAAGGACAACTTGAATATCGTAATGGAAAGATTCGTTATTGGAATGGTATTGAATGGAGAGTAATGGGTGATACTTCTTCTATGGAAAGTTATACTAAAGAAGAAATTAATAATATGTTTAAAAATTATTATACTAAATCTGAAACTTATAATAAAGAAGAAGTTAATAATTTGCTTAATGGATATGTTACTAATAATACATTTAATAACTTTAAAGAAGAAATAAATCAAACTATTACTAATAGTGTTAATCTTGATAAGATTCAAAAAGCTATTAATGATGGTTGTGGAGTTAATATGACTATGCCTAGTGCAAATAATAATAAACTTAGTCTTCCAATTTGGACAGGTACTGCTACCCAATATGCGACTATTACCCCAGTTGCTGGAATGACTTATAATATTGTTGATGAATAATGAGTTTAACTCTTGGACGTCAAGGAGGAATTGCTCAACCTCTTAAGAAACGGACAGTAGGTCAAACTAATATTGCTCATGTTTATGATGGTACTAATCATATTTGGCCTACTTCTGTTATTCATTTTAGTGATTTTACTAGTGTCCAACTTAGATATATTTGGGGTAGTGATGATGGTCGAGATTTGGATACTAAATCATATTATGTTAATTCTCCTATTAATAGTTTAAATTATGTAGCTGTTGGTTGGTCTTGGGGTTTAAGTCAAATTCCTTATCTATATTGGGGTGGCGATAATACTGACTCAGGTGCTGAATGTGTTATGTTTAATATTGAATCTATGATTGACCTTGAAGATAAAATGCCTGATATAATGAAAATGAATCTTTGTGCTAATTGGTTTGGAAGTTTGAGTAGAGGTCATGTTACTGTTGAATGTACTGCTTATAAAGGTGGAGTTATTGTTCATGCTTGGCAATTAAGAAATAATGAAATTGATGTTAATAATAGAGGAATATTTATTTTTCCTTTAGCTGATGGAACTATTAATATGCCTGATGGACATGGTGGTTATAAAGAATGTTGGTATGGTGAAGTTGTTAAAAGACTTTCAAAAACTAATAATGAAATAAAATATTTTAGAGTTAATCCTGTTAATGATAAAGTTATTGGTTTAGATGATATTAAAATAATTCGTTATGGTGGTGGACTTGTTCATGACAATGGTTATTGTTGGTATGAAAATAAACCTAATGATAAATATAAAGTTTGGAATAATCAAGTCAATACAACTGGTACACCTATAACTCTTGATAAGCCAACTCTTAATATAACTAGCGATGATAATTATAGTTATGAATATCATACAGTTTTGCTAAATGAAGATAACACTGTTTATAATGATAATTATACTGATAACTATAAATTTGGATTTGGTTTTGTTGCAGGTAATTCTGAATTTAGAGGACAACAAACTATTCAATGTTATGTAGGTACACAAGGTGGTAAAGCTGATGATGGTAATACTTCAATAGGTGAAATAAAATATACTAAACTTAACAAAATTGGTGAATTGACAATATATAGTCCTATTGAAAGTTAAAATAATGTTAATGACCAAACAAAGATAACGGTTTAAGTGAAAGTTGTTCCAGAGGGCTATAATGGTGCTGGAATGAATTATGACGGTTGTAATCGTCGTGATGTAAACGGTAAGGCTAATGCAGGTTTAACTCTTGGTATTATCGGTACTGCACTTGGTGCTTGGGCTTTGTTTGGTAATCGTCGTTCTAGTGTATTAGGTAGCGCTGGTGGTGGAATGTTAGGTGATGGCTCTACTAATATTAACGTACTTGGTGCTACTGCTGGTAGTGGAAGCGGTGCCCCTACTGCTTTTCAAGCATGGGAAAAATCTTGTGAAGATACTTTAGCTCTTCAAGGTGGTCTTTATCAATGGGCTTTGACTCAACAGAATCAACGTTTTGAAGATAGAGAACGTCTTAATAGTGAATTGTTTGGTGTTTATATTGATGGACGTAATCGTACTGATGCTCTTATTGAGAAAAATAACACTGACCATTTTAATCTTTACAAATATACTCGTGATGCTGATGATGATATCCGTAAAGAGTTATCTGATTTGAAAGCTGAATTGGCTGTTACTAAAGCTATTCGTCCTTATCAAGATAAACTTATCCAATGCGAAATGGAAAAGATGTTTACGGCTGGTATCAACTATACTGATAGAAAGACTTGTAATGTTATCTATGGTGTAGTTACTCTTCCAAATGAACCTACTGTTACTGGTCTAGTTGGACGTAATGCTTGTGGATGTTTACCATGTGGTTTTACTCAACCTGCTAACGGAACTCTTGCTCAGTAATATTACTAAGTTTGATTAAGAACATAAAATTGAAAGAGATATGATACCTGTTACTCAATTCATACTAGGTAATAGTGACCCTTTACTATACCCTAGTGAAAAAATGACTAATAGCATTGATGAACAAATTGCTTTTCTTCAAAGTCAAAAACAAGCAATTAATGAAGCTTATCGTCGTAATGCTATTCCTAATGCAAATAATGGTACAACTCAAAATCAGCAAGTTCCAACTCAAGGAATTTGGGATGCTATTGATGCTGAAATTGCACCACTTACACAAGAACAACAAAATATGCTTCTTAGTAACCAAGATTATGTAAATAACTATAATGCTTTACAAAGTATGGTTCAAGCAGAAGTTCTTAATTTAGTTAGAGGAAAAATCGAAGCTAGTGAAGATGGTAAACATTTACTTGAAGAACAACTTAAACTTGTTAAGTTACTTAAAAGTAAAATTGTTGAAGTTACTAACAAAGAAATGGAATTGTTTAAAGCTTTTAAAGAAGCTAGTAAAACTAATCCTAATTTAACTTATGAAGAATTTTTAAAGAAGTAATATTATGGTTGAAATTGGTAATGTTAAAGAGGTTATTAAAGATTATATTATTAAACAATTAGTATCTATGGGTGAAAGTTCTCCAGCTATAAGACTTTTAATTCCTTTGGCTAAAAGAGCGATTACTAATAATATTAATAGTTTTGATAAGTTCTTAAAACCTATTGCAGATAAAGATGGTATGATTGATATTGAAGGTATATTTGATGAAGAAATGGAAGTTATTAATAATATTGATAATTTTAATTTTGATATACCTTTTATTGGTGGCGGTAATCAAAATATTCTTGATGAATTTCGTGAATTTCTTGATGCACGTGGAGGACGAGGCGGTCGTGGTGGTAGAGGTGGCATGAGAAATCGTATTGGTTATGATACTTACGATACTTATGGTCGCTCTACTAATAAAAATGATTGAGAAGAAAAGATTTTAACTATGCTTATGAGTGGTGGATACAATGATGGTGAATATCATTTTGATGAATATGAAGCTAAAGAAGTTGTAGAACAAATGTATCATGTTAAAGACAACAAGAAATATGTTGGTGAAAAATATGATATGAATAAAGCTCATGAGATTTATGAACGCTATAAAGAAGTATTGCCTAATGATGTTGAACCTTGCGATGTTTATGTTGCAATTAATGCTCAATACCATGATTATGCTAAACTATTTGAAGAATGGTTTGGTGGTAATATAGATAATAAAGTGTTTGAAAGTGCTATTACATTTTGGTTTAAAGATGTAGATTTTGATGGTGATAAAGTATGGGAATATTTTCACATGAATAACTAATCATTATTGTAAAACTGTAAAAGGGAATTATCTTCGGATAGTTCCCTTTCTTATTTATCTAAATTTTAGTATGGACAAATTTATTGATGTAATTGTAAATGGAATCCTTAGTAATTTTGATTTTGGATTTATGTTTATTGTTAATGTTCTAACTTATATTATTATTAAAGTTATTGATTACTTTAATGGTGATAATAAAGTTCCTACTTGGCAAAAAAGATGTGTATTAGTTATAAGTATTGCTGCTATGATTGGTATTTATATTATAGCTGGTTATGATAATACTATTATGCTTGTTAATAGTGCTATTCTTGCTCCTGTGTTTTGGAGTTGGGTTGTTAGTCCTATTCTAAAGAAACTTGGAGTTGGTTATAAAGATATTGATAATGCTATTGGTTGATATTGTATGATGATTATTAGCTAGGCTCGACTAACTGATTCAGACCTGCTATATCCTCTACGGGGAGTATAGCTTGCCGAATTTGGCTAGTTTTAAGCCTAGCTGATTAGTTATACACGATTGAATAAAAGTCTTACTATAAGCCTAAAAAGCGGCTCTATGGATGTACATAAATATTTACAATATTAAAATTTAAAATAGTAAAGTTATGAGAGTTATTAAGACTAAACATTTTCCTTTTAATGGTTATAAAGCTATTAATCTTTTTGATATTGTATTTACTAAAGGAGAACTAAGTAATAGAGAACTTAATCATGAAGCTATTCATACAGAACAAATGAAAGAAATGTTATATATCTTTTTCTATATATGGTATGGTGTTGAATATCTTATTATAAGACTATTTCATATTAAACAACATGATGCTTATAAAGATATAAGTTTTGAAGAAGAAGCTCATATTAATGATGATAATCTTAATTATATTAGTGAACGTAAACATTATACTTGGACTAAATATCTAGGTATTAATAGTTCTAAAACTGCTTAATTAAAAAAATGTTAATACTATTGTTAAACTACTTGCTATTAATAATATAATTTATATTTGTAACAAACTAAATTCTAAAGATATGGAAGATGATAAAAGAGTTAATTATAAGTTAGATGCTATTAATAAACTTATTAATAATCTTAAACTTAGTATTTCTGGTAATAAAGAACATGATGAGTTTGGAGAAAATAATGTTATAGTTAATCTTGATGAGATTAGTCAAAAGATTACTGAATTACATCAAATGGTTAAAGCTGAATTTGATGAATTTGAAAATCAACATAAAAGTGAATCAGATGAAACTCAAACTCTTCTTACTGAAAAATTTGATTTAGTTCATTCTGATTTAGCTACTATTAGTGATAAACTTACTACTATTGATACAAATATAAAGAATATGAGTAGTGCATTACAAGGTAAGTTTAATGCTTTAATTGCTGCCGTTAATGATATGAAAGCTAGTAATGATACTAAGAACGATGCTATAATTGCTGCTCTTCAAGGACTTGTAACTAAAGTTAATCAAAATACTAATAATATTAATTCTCTTGATGGTCGAGTTGATGCTCTAGAACAAGCTTAATATGAATTTTAATTTAGTAGAAATGTATAATGGCTTATTAAGATTTAATAAGCATATACTAAATGAACTTGCAGAAGGACTTAAACATTTACCTAATTTAGATGGAGTATCTAAAGGAGATAGTTTAATTATTAATGAACAAGGTAATCCAGTTTGGGGTTCTACTGCATTTATTCCTACTTTTGAAAATGCTGCTTATGGTATTGAATGGACTAAAGATGATAATGATGTAATTAGAATTGGTAATGCTAAATTTCATAGAGAACTTCCTATTCAAAATAGACTTAAAGGTTGTGTCTATAATGAAAAGAAAATCAGTTATTTCCTTAATCCTACGGGTTGGGCTAAACCTCTTGAAAATGGTTTTATTCCTCCTCTTGATGGAAGTGATGGCGATGTTGGGGTAAGAGTTCCAGAGTTTTATATGTGTGTTAAAGATACTGGTACTAAATATCAACTTTGGATAAGCGATTTTAATATTGATGGAACATTTACTAGAGTTCATCCTTTTATTATAAGTCATACTAAAACTATGACTAGAACTAGAAAAGATGGTAAAGAAGAAGTATTTAGTGCTTGTATTAAATCTGATGATACTAGATATTTAGGTGGAAATAAAAATTCTTCTGTTGCTGCTACTAAATTACAAGGTAGACCTAGAACTGGAATTAATTATTATAAAGCAAATGAATTTTGTGCTAATCGTGGCGATTGGATTACAATGATTGATTATCTTGAATATTGTGCTATACAAGCTCTTTGTTATGTTGAGTATGCAAATTTTGATAATCAAGCTCCATTAAATACTAATTTAACTAGTGATGGATTTAAACAAGGAGGACTTGGTGCTGGTGTTACAAATTTAACTTGGGAAAAATGGACAGCTTATAATGGCAATAATCCTATTGTACAAACTTATTGGACTGCTGAACATAATATTGGTAATGGTAGTACAAATGGTGACCGTTATGACCTAGGAAGTGATGGTGGTAATATTAATACTTATCCTGCTGTTTATCGTGGTATTCTAAACTTTTTTAGTGATATATGGACATTTATTAGAGATGTAGTTATTGTAAATCGCAATGCAAATTATAATAGTGTTTATCTTATTAAAAAAGGTGTTAATAATGCCGATGTTACAATAGATAATATTCAAGATAACTTTTATTTTATAGGTGACCAAGCTAATAGTGATAATTTTATTACTGAATTTGATTTTAGATTTGGTCCTTATTTTATTCCTAATAAAGTTGGAACTAATAAAAAAGCTGATTATAATTGGATAAGAGGTAAAAATGGACAAGATACAGATAAAGCTATTCGTGTGCTTCTGCTTGGCAGTAGCGCTGATGACGGTTCTCTGGCTGGCTCTGGTTACTTTTATTCTGGTTGGGTTCGGTCGGATTATAGTGCTGATGTCGGCTTCTTTACCACAGTTAAGCTTGATTAAATAAGTCCACGTGGAACTGTTGCTAAGAGTAGTTGGTTAATTAATTTGTTTTCTGTTTTTGTATTTCTCGATACTACTCCTGCAACAGTTTATTATAATAATATTAAAGGTTATATTTCTTAAGATGATTGACATTTAGATACAGTGCTTCTGCTTAGCAGTAACTCTAATAACAGTTCTAAAGCTAGCTCTAGTAACTTTAATTCTAATGGTAAAAGAACTAATATTACTAAATATGATTGGCGTATTTATACTAAAAGTAAAAAAGAAAAAGTTAAACCTCAAACATAATATATTATGACTAAAGATAAACTTAAAGATGATGTTATTAGAACTATATGCTGTTTAAATAGTGATATATCTAATAAAGATAGAGAACTTCTAATTAAATTGTTTAATTCTATTATAGATTATACTAATAATACTGAGCTTGAGCAAGAACTTGCTCAACTTCAACAAAAATATAATGAATTAGTTACAAATATTAATGAAGTAGAAAAATTAGCTAAGGATACAAAAACAAAACATAATTCTTTATATTCTGATATTAGTAATAATCTTAAGCCTAAAGTAAATAATATTGATGAAAGAGTAACTGCATTAGAAAATTCAAGTCAATCTTAATATGGCTAGTCTTAATCAATTAGTTAGTGAATTTGCTCATGCTGTTGGCAATCCTAATAGTATTCCTCTTAGACGTAATCTTCGATATGCTATTCTTCATGGTCGTAATGAACTAATTCGTAAAAGTTATGAAAATCATAAATATGTTGATAAAGGTTTGCAACAACGTATTCGTGTTTCTATTGTTAATGTTCCTGATGGTGATTTATATAATAGTCAAACTCTTGGACTTCCTGCAATTAAACGTACTAAACAAGAAGTTCCAAAACCAGTTAGACTTATTAATAACTTACCTTTCCAATCAATTAGAACTACCGGACATACTGGGATAGAAATACCATTTGCAAAAGAAGCTAGTGCTAAGTTTTATCATTATCTTGTAGGTATGTGCAATCTTCCTGTTTATGATTATATTAATGGTTATATTTATTTCTTTAGTAATAATAAAGATTGGTTTCAAAATATAGGTTCTATTATTATTGAATCCCCTTTTGAAATTCCTTATCTTGTTCCTACTGAAACTGTCGAAAAAGCTAAAGATGTAAATTATGACCCTATTGATGATGAAGCTAAATACGATGATGATGAATTTCTTATTCCTGAAGATATGATTGGAACTCTTAAAGAGATTGTATTTAAACGTAATCTTATTGAAGTTCCTCGTCAAACAAATGAAACTCCTATTGATAATTTTGTAACTAGATAAATTATGATTAAAGATATAGATATTAGTCATTATTATAAAAAGTTTATTGAAACTTCTAATGACGATATGGCAAAATATAATAAAGAACTTGAAGTTATAAATAAGATGAAAGCTGATTGTCGTGCTTATATTAAAAGTAAAAATCAAGTTATTAAAGATGATTTAAAAATTAATCTTAATGAATATGGGTTTCAATTTCTTAATGATAATGTTGAATTAATTAATAAGTTAGAACAATTAATTAATAATCGACTTAGTTATACAGTTGGAGAAAGACGTATTGTTCTTCTCCAACTTTTGCGTTATTGTAACTTAGCTAAAAAAGCAAATGATTATATTGTTGCTCTTAAACTTGCTACAAGACGTTCTGAATTAAGTCTTTCTGATTATAAGAAGTATATTCATAGATATTATAGTTATGGTGTTCATAAATGTGTTCTTGAAGGCTACGCTTATCATTTTAAATATGAGATTGGTGATTTAGTTATTAATTTCTGGAGATATAGAGATAAACCTAGAGATACTTATGTTGATTGGAACGCTACTAGACTTAAAAAACAAGAAATTATTGATGCTGGTCTTAAACCTTATGATAAAGAAGAAGCTGAAATATATAAAATTCGTGGACTTAAGTATGATGGTATTCCTTATGTAGTTTATAAAACTAATAAAGAGTTTTATGAAATACAACTTATTAATAATGGAACTCATAGTTATAGTGCTATTAAATTTAAATATGCTAATTATATTAATAGAGAGCTTCGTGGTAAAGATGCTAAACAACTTAATTCTGAATGTAAAACTGTTGATGATATTTTTAATCTTAAATTAGGATTAAGAAGTAAACTTCTTGTTTATCTTGAACGAGAACCTAATGCTCTATTTAAATATATTAGAAATGTTAATCAACAAAAGTATGAACGTGGAGCACATAATAATGGTAATAAAACTAGATATAAAAACTAATATTATGGCAAATAATAAAACGATTACGATAGAACATATTATTGGTAAACTTGATAATGATTTCAATCCTGATGGAAGTGATTGGATTCCTAGAGTTCCTGCTTGGTGTGTTGATGCTATGAATGAACTTAAAGTTCTTCGTAAAGTTGATAAGAAAATGAAACTAACCGTCATTAATAAGATAGCTAAAAGTAAATGTTGTCTTATTGATGACGGTCTTAAAGTATATGATAGTAATGGTTGTGAAGTACCTAGAGCTGATAGTAGTAAGTATAGATGTAATGATACTGAATCTACTCCATCCTCTACGGGGGGTCAAGCGGAGGACGAAAGTCCGGAGCGTGCTACTGATAAAGACTATCTTGGTATGCCTGATGATTGTTGTCCTAATGGTTCTAGAACTAGAGAGGCTATTGATACTGGTAAAGTAGGATGTAATCCTGTTGTTTATACACTTCATAACAATACTGAATGTCCAAGATGTCAGCATGAAGTTCATTCTCATTGTCAGACCCCCCGTGGAGGATATGATAAGTCAAATCATAACTATATTCTTATTGGAGGCAATACTATTGAACTTAATTTTAATGATACTTGTATAACAGTTGTTTATAAAGATATTGAAACTCAATATAGTGATAATTATCATTGTGAAGTTCCTGTTATACCTGCTAATGGTAAATTAATTCAAGGTCTTGCTTATTATTGTATGGCTCGTATGCTTATGAGAGGATATAAGCATCCTGTGTTTAATCTTTCTGCTAGTCAATATGGAACTAATCCTTTCTATCTATGGGAAAGTATGAAGAAAGATATTAAGACTAGTATTTTATTAGATGAACAAAGTGATGATGATAGTGGTTGGAATGAGTTCTTTTATAACTTTACTTTTCCTAAATAATTATGAATATACAAAAGAAACTTAGTCTTAATAAACATCCAGGTGATTGTGTACCTTATTCATTAGTTGCTGCTAAGAATATTAAAGTAAGTAATGATGGTAGGATGATTGTTAATGAAGAAGGGCTTGAAGATTGTAAAGTAATTGCTAACGCTATTCATGAAGATGGTATTAATAATTTTAAAATAGTTGGTGTTATTCCTACTAGTACTGAACTTATTTTATTTGTTATTAATACTGATTCTAATAGTTCTTATATTTATAGATATAATGAACAAGCTGATAATTGTTATAGAGTAAATAGTAATTGGAAATATAATGGTGGTAAGATTAAAGGAACATATACTTATAATGTTAAAAATCATCTTATAGTAGCTATTGCAGAAAGTAATGCTTCGGTTGATGTTCCTCTTAAAACTATTAATATTGATTTAGATTCTGACCGTCCTGATTCTGAAATGTCTATTATTCCTCAAATAACATTACCCACTATTAGTAATCTAAACTATGTTAGTGGTGGTGCTTATAAAGGATTTTATTTTCTATTTATTCGTTATAAAATTGATAAAACTAATTATACTAAATGGTATAGTATTGGATTTCCTATTTTTAATGATGTTATAATACCACAAGTTATTAATAAAGTTTGTTTTAGAAAAACTAATGTTTATGAACCAAAAGATGAACCAAATGGTTATTGTTATGGTAATACTGATTCATTTAGTGATTCTAAAGATATATGTAATCAAACTTTTGAAATAAGTATTAGTGGAGGTCGTTCAGGGCTTTATCAACTTGGTTTTATTATATGTAAAAAGGATGGTACTCAAGCATTTAGAACTGATGATTTAAGTAATAATATTTTTAAATTTAGTAGAGATATTCTTGTTGAATATAGTGTTTCTGATTTAACTACTGATTATTATAATTATTATAATGTTGGCAATATTATTAATTATAAAAATAGAGTATATATTGCTAATTATAATGAACATACTGCTGTCTCTTATACACATCTCCGAGCCCACGAGACTACGCTG
>ERZ1027043.358-NODE-358-length-11011-cov-4.008488_pt1 | contig 11011 bp, 11 predicted proteins | sample MGYA00519434_ERZ1027043 | MGnify/ENA primary metagenome ERZ1027043 (study PRJEB26926, sample SAMN06164583) | human gut metagenome | biome: ENVO:00009003; feature: ENVO:2100002; material: ENVO:00002003 | host: Homo sapiens | place: USA | collected 2012 ...
GAGATGCAGCGTAGTCTCGTGGGCTCGGAGATGTGTATAAGAGACAGGAAAATATATTAAATGTCCTTTATCTGCTCCTGCAAAGCCTTGTCCTTAGCGACTACTCCGTCGATCATCTCCTGCTTGGCAGCCGCAAGCTTTTCAGCAAGTGTATCGTCGGAAAGCGCAAGCATTTCAATAGCAAGTACAGCCGCATTCTTTGCGCCGTTTACCGCAACTGTCGCAACGGGTATACCCGAAGGCATCTGTACCGTAGCGAGCAGAGCGTCCAGTCCGTCGAAGGTCGACTTTATCGGGATTCCGATAACGGGAAGAGTTGTATTTCCGGCGATAACTCCTGCAAGATGCGCCGCCATACCCGCAGCGCAGATGATAACTCCTACACCGTTCGCCTTGGCGTTCTTTGCATACTCTGCGGCAAGCTCGGGAGTGCGGTGAGCGCTCATTACCCTGCATTCAAACGGGACGTCATATTTTTTCAGCTCGCTCAGCGCATTCCTCACTACGGGGAAGTCGCTGTCCGAACCCATAATTACTGCAACCTTTTTCATAAGTCTGTCCTCCAGCCCGGCAATAAAAAAACAGCAGCCGTAAAAAGCAAACTGCTGTCATAATGCCGCTATAAAATATAATTAGAGTGCGAAAAACCGAGGGTACGTCCGTTTATTACAGAAATATCCTTGTATATATATGAAAAGAATCGGCATCCTACATTCTGCATACCATCAGCATTCCTTTCAGAGATCGCACAGCAATAGTGTAACGCTTAAACGCAAGCATTACACTATATATTGTACAATATTTTCGTAAGAAATTCAACAGAATTTGATATAAAATTTATGACTATTTTTTGAGCGGTTATTGTTTAATTTGACGATTAAGGCAATTCGTATACGAAACCGTGGTATAAACAAAGTTCATACAGCGATAGTTGTGAGGTGTTGCCTTAAAGCACATTAAACCGCCATAAAGTCAGTCGTAAATGTGAAACCCCTTGTTTACGTCAGAGCCTGTTTTGCGGTCGTTCGCTTCGCCGATAAGACTTTCCTTTTCCTCTGCCGTGAGCGAGGTGAACACATCCAGCGCCAGCGGATTCTGAGAAACCGCCATAGACAGACCCAACGGCAGATCGAATTGATTTTTCGGGCTGTTTTTTCCGAGCATTTAAACGCACTTCCTTTCATAAAAAGCTACGCTTATTCTGCCCGAAAAACAGCAATTCAATTCACGCCGACAGACACAGCATCAGCGTAAAATCTCCGCCAATAATTACTCATCACGAATTGGATCAATCGTGCCGCTCGTCCGAGTCAAAGACCTCGCAGAACCTTGCCGCAAAAGCCGGAGTTTCCCCTCCTGCGTAAAGATGCCCCGTATCCCCGAATGTGTTCATTCTGAGGTAGGCTATCCCCTCTCGCCGCTCCTCGGTCGTAAGGACCGTCACCGAACTGGGCGCAGCGCACAGACCATGCCATAATACCACAGGAGATATGCCCAGCAGATGTCCCAGCATAACGCACTCTACGCCGAAATGACAAAACAGAGCCACAGTATCACGGTTAGGTCTTTCCGCTCTGTAGTATCTCCCCTCACGCCTGTAGCCGTGCCTTACGAGTATGCCGTCTATGCCGTCGTACACCCGCCGGGCCTCGGAGATCACATTGCCGCTCTTCATCATTTCCGTCGTGTGCCACAGATCGTCTTTAAAATACTCCTCATAAGCCGTCCAGTCGGCAGGCAGCAGGTCCCACGGCAGACGCTCGTTGCCGCTGTGCTCGTCTGTCACGGGAGCGTGGAACTCCCTCAGCCAGGGGCATACCTCCGCTTCGGCGTTCTTAACTTTCAGCGTATACTCCGCAGTATCTCTCGCCCTGCCGAGCGGAGAAACGTAAAATGCGTCTATTTTCACATCAGCGAGCCGCCTTGCCAGCAGCCGCGCCTCGCGCCTGCCCTTTTCCGTCAGCGAATCTACCGAATAGTCGGGATCGCCGTGTCTTATTATCAAAAGCTTCATAGTCAGTCTGTCCTTTTCGATAACTTCTTTTTCATTTTTATATGAGGACAATACTCGTCGTAATATATATCCCCGAATTTTTCATAGCCGTTTGCCGTATAAAATCCCGATGCTCTCTCCTGAGCCGACAACACGGAGGTTTCCATACCCATATTCGCGATAAGCTTTTCCGCTTCGGAGAGAATGCGGTTTCCAAGTCCTTTGCCACGATAGGGTTTGATTACGGCGATACGGCCTATATGACCGCAGCCGTCGGCGGCGGTGTACACTCTGCAAACGGCGGCGGGTATATCGCCGTCATATAAAACTATATGCTTGGATATCCCGTCGGTTTCGTCAAATTCGTTTTCAAAGCCCTGCTCGTCCATGAATACCGCTCTGCGCACAGCCGCTGCGTCCTCATTCAGGGTGTCGGATATTTCTGCTCTTACTTTTTCGGCTTCGCTCATCTTCTCACCTTAGAAAGAAAATCTTTAAGCCTTTGGTTTTTGGGATTGCCGAAAAACTCTTCGGGAGAGTTTTCCTCCATTATGTTCTTCTCGTCTATAAACATGACCCTTGTAGCGACATCTCTCGCAAAGCCCATCTCGTGCGTAACGACTATCATGGTCATGCCGTCCTGCGCAAGCTGCTTCATTATCTGGAGCACTTCGCCCACCATCTCGGGATCAAGAGCGGAGGTAGGCTCGTCGAAAAGGATAACGTCGGGATTCATCGCCAGCGTTCTCGCTATAGCTATTCTCTGCTTCTGTCCGCCCGAAAGGCTCTCGGGATACATATCCGCCTTGTCCGCAAGTCCCACTCTCGCCAGCAGCTCATCGGCATACTCAGAGGCTTCAGCCTTGTTCTTTCTTCCCAGCTTCACGGGAGCGAGCATTATATTCTCCTTCACCGTGAGGTTCGGAAACAGATTGAACTGCTGGAACACCATTCCTATCCTCTCTCGTATCTTGTTTATATCGGTTTTCTTATCGAGTATATTAACGCCCTCGAATATTATTTCTCCCGAATCAGCCTGCTCCAGTCTGTTCATCGAGCGCAGAAAGGTCGATTTTCCGCAGCCCGACGGTCCGATTATCGCAATTACCTCGCCCTTGTGTATAGTAGTATTTATTCCGTCCAGCACCAAGTGGTCGCCGTAGGATTTTTTCAGATCTTTTATTTCGATCAAAGCGTTATCTTTCATCCTTCTTCAATCTCCTTTCCAGCATTCCCACAGCCTTGGTGAGTATCATAACTATTACGAGGTATACCAGCGCCACTGTGCATAGCGGTATAAGAGCCTCGTAGGTATTGCTTCGGATAATATCTCCGGCTTTGGTAAGGTCCATAAGTCCGATATAGCCTACGATGGAGCTTTCCTTGAGCAGCGCTATAAATTCGTTGCACATAGCCGGCAGGGAGTTCTTTATCGCCTGCGGCATGATTATGTAGAGCATTGTTTTTGTAAAGGTAAAGCCTAAGCTCCTGCCCGCCTCGAACTGACCTATCGGTATCGAGATGATTCCGGCTCTCACCGCCTCCGCAACATACGCTGCGGAATTAAGTCCGAACGCTATCACGGCGACTATTATCGGATTGATATTCACTCCCGAGAATACCACATAGTACATGATAAGGAGCTGTACCATAACAGGAGTTCCTCTGAATACGGTAAGATATATCTTCGCTATTGCATTGAGTATCTTTACCGCTATATTTCTCTCGTCGTTGCGGTCGTAGGAAACTCTGACGATAGCTAATATAAAGCCTAAGAATACTCCTACCACTCCTGCGAATACAGTGATTATCAGAGTATTTGCAAGACCTCTCGGAATGTACTTCCATCTTCCCTTGTCTATGAATGTACTCTTCACCTTATCGGTAAAGCTCTGCTTCTGCTCTCCCTCTCCGTTTCTTACTATGATGACCTGCTTGGTGGTTATATAGGTTTCGGAGAAATCAATATTTTTCAGTCTGTCCTCGGTAACGGTCATGCCCGCCATACCGAAGTCAGCCTTGCCCGTCTGTACGGCGATAATTATCGAATCAAACTCTATGTCGGATATCTCAAGCTTCATCCCCAGCTTGTCCGCTATGGCTGTGGCGATGTCTGCGTCGATACCTACTATATCGTTGCCCTCGTAAAATTCATACGGAGGAAACGCAGCGTTAGTTGCCATAGTGAGAGTACCCGTATACTCTATACCCTCGGGCAAGGTATACGGAAGTGTTCCCTTGAGGTCGTCGTCGATATAGTTGTTGATGATATCGTCAAGCACTCCCTCTTCCTTAAGCTCCGTTATTGCGCCGTTTATTTTGTCCCTCAGCTGAGTATTATCCTTAGCGGTGCATATAGCGTAATCCTCTAAGGTAAATTCCTCGTCGAGTATGGACAGGTCGGTGTTCTTAGCCACAAACTCGATAGCCGGCTGCTCGTCGATAAGCACGCAGTCCAGCTTTCCCTGCTTGAGAGCCTGAACTGCGTCAGCGCCCTTGTTGAAGCGCACTATCTCGGTGCCTGCCTCGTCACCCTCGTAGTCTGTAGCATAGGTATCTCCCGTAGTTCCGAGCTGTACGCCTATTTTGCTGCCCTCCAGGTCGTCCACGCTGTGAACGGGCGACTCTCCGACAGGCTCTGCCGCAAAAGCCGTCAGCGAGCCGAAAATGCTGAAGATCATAGCCGCCGCCAACAGAAAATACAAAAATCTGCTGTTTTTTCTTGTTTTCAATTAACTCAACTCCTAATAATTTATTCATAGCTACAATTATATCATAAATATTTTCGATTAGCAACGAATTTTTAAAAATTCCTCAAATTCCGTCAAAATGCACGGCGGCTCACTCGTTTTATAGAGCAAACCGCCGAAAATATCAGAAAATTCATTTATACTCACACCTGAACTGCGAAAATTCAGCCGTGTTCTCTCCCACGGCATACAGTCCGATAACCGTTCCCGTAAATCCGCCGGAAACCTCGCTGGTTAGGTACTTTGTCTGACCGCAGCCGAGATGTATCTCTCTGCCGCTTTCGCCGTCCGAGATATAGAAGTTGTAAAACAGATTATCTCCCCGAACGGTAAGCTTAGCTATGCCGTCCGTGAGCGACACTCTGTTCTGTATGTGCTTTATACCTCCGATATTCAGCTTCAGCACGCCCTCAAAGCCGTCCTCCGTTTTTCTTAAAGCTATGTCGTAATGCTCGTCCTCGCACATATACATCGTCACGCCGGCTTCGCCTGCGTCTGCACTTACGGTTACCGAAAGCTCGAAATTAAAATCTCTCTGCCTGATACTCAGAAATGTCGGAGAATCCGCCTCGTCTAGGGTTATGCCGCAGCCGTGCAGGGTAAGCTTTCCGTCCCCGAACTCGTAGTTGTCCATGTTCGGATGTCTGAGGTGCGCCCAGTCGATCTTCCAATCCGTATTCTCAAAGGTATAAAGCTTCTTTTCTGTCTGTTCAAAGTCGCCTGCCAGCTCGTAGCTTTCCTCGCAGGTACCGTCGCCGACCGTGAACCAGCCGTCCCCTCCGAACTTCACGGGCATCATAAACACTTCTCTGCCGAGATTGTGGTAAGGCATCCACATATGTATCTGCCTGAATCCCAGACACACGATATGCCACTCGCCGCCGCAGTCCTGTATCAGGTCGCCGTGACCGATACCCTGAATTATAAAGGGAGCTTTGTTTCTGTTAGTAACGACGGGGTTTTCGGCGTATCCCTCAAATTTTCCCCACACGCTTTCACTGCGTGCGTAGGTTATCATATGTCCGTACTCCGTGCCGCCCTCCGCAGCCGTCAGATAGTAGTACTTTCCGATCTTGTAGAGATGAGGGCTTTCGAGATATCTGCCGCCCGAGCCCTGCCATATGCACTTGCTTGCGGACAGCTTTCTGCCCGTCGAAATATCTATCTCGCACTGTACCACGCCGCCTACGCCCTCGTCGTCCGCTCCGTTTGACATAAAGTAAGTTCTGCCGTCTTCAAAATACAGCGAGGGGTCTATTCCTCCCTGATCGACATATATCGGGTCGGACCATTCTCCGTAGATATCGTCGGTATAAACGTAGAAATTCTGATGGGTCGTATCGTTCGTCGTCACCATGTAAAATCTGCCGTCGTTATAGCGTATGGTAGGAGCGAAAACTCCTCCCGAACTGTTTATCTTCTCCAGCATGACCTGATTTTTTCTTGTCAGCACATGACCTATCTGCTTCCAGTTCACCAGATCATCGCTCTCGAACAGCGGTACGCCGGGAAAATACTGAAACGAACTGCACACCATATAATATTTTCCGTTCGCCCTGCACACGCTTGGGTCGGGGTAAAAGCCCTTTACAATAGGATTTGTATATATCATAATTATCCTCCGATCATTTAATCAATTCTGTCCGTAGTAAGCGTTTTCGCCGTGCTTTCTCAGATAATGCTTGTCGAGCAGCTCCTGCGGCATTCTTCCGGCATTAGGTGCGATGCTCATGGCATGATAGTTCATAAACGCTATCTCCTCGAGCACTACTGCGTTGTGCACAGCGTTCATAGCGTCCGTTCCCCACGCAAACGGTCCGTGATTTCTGACAAGTACGGCAGGTATCGTCATAGGGTCCGTACCCTTAAACGCCTCGATTATCACCGTACCCGTTTCCTTTTCATATTCGCCGCCTATCTCTGTAGGAGTCATAGCTCTGGTGCAGGGTATCTCTCCGTAAAAATAATCGCCGTGAGTAGTGCCCATAGGCGCAAGTCCCGTGCCTGCCTGCGCAAAGGAGGTCGCCCATCGGCTGTGCGTGTGCACCACTCCGCCGATATTTTCAAAAGCTCGGTACAGCTCAAGATGAGTGGGCGTATCGCTCGAAGGCTTGTATCTTCCCTCAGCCACTTTACCCGTAGCAAGCTCCACGACTACCATATCTTCGGCTGTCATACCGTCGTATTCCACTCCCGACGGCTTTATCACCATCATTCCGCTCTCCCTGTCTACGCCCGAAACGTTACCCCATGTAAATGTAACGAGTCCGTGCTTGGGCAGCAGGAGATTTGCCTCCAGCACCTCTCTTTTCAGTTCTTCAAGCATTTTAAAGATCCTCCCGTCTTATCCGTCATAAAGCCGCCGCTTTTTCCGCCGCAAGTCCTGCTTTATAATTCTCCATAAACTTATCAAAGCCCGCTTTATCTTCAGCATTCGGAGCGAGCGTGCTGATCTCCATATCGGCAAATACCTCGCTCTCCAAAAACTGCGGCAGGCTTTTTCCCTCTCCGTCCTTCATATATGCGGCAAGCAGAGCCATTCCCCACGCACCGCCCTCACCTGCGGTTTTCATCACCGCCACGGGCGTGTTTATTCCGTCTGCCAGAAGCTGCTGAGCCACGCCGCCTACCTTGAAGAGTCCGCCGTGTCCCGTAAATTTCTCCGCAGCCGCATTTTCCTTATCAAACAGTATGTCCAAGCCTATATTCACAGCCGCTACAGCCGAATAAAGCTGCGCTCTGAAAAAGCTCGCAAGGCTGAACTTCCCGTCGGGTCTGCGGAAATACATAGGTCTGCCGCTTTCGACGCCCAGCACAGGCTCTCCCGAAATGCAGTTGTACGCCACCACTCCTCCGCAGTCGGCGGGAGAGTTCAGCGCATTTTTATACAAAGCTTCATACAGCGCGGACTTGTCCATATCTATACCTGCGAGAGCCGCAAATTCGCCGAATATATTTACCCAGCCGTCAAGCTCTCCGCAGCAGTTATTGCAGTGTACCATAGCCACGTCCGCTCCGTCGGGAGTGGTAACTATATCTATTTCAGGATAACAACCCTTCAGCGGCTCCTCAAGCACCAGCATAGCAAATATCGAGGTTCCTGCCGATATGTTTCCGGTCTTTTTCGTAACACTGTTCGTAGCGACCATACCCGTGCCGGCGTCACCCTCGGGAGGACACACCGCCGTACCGGCTTCAAGGTCGCCGTCGGGATCGAGGAATCTTGCTCCCTCCTCGGTAAGGAACGCTCCCCAGCCGCCTGCTTTTCTCACGGCAGGCAGCAGCGAGATCACATTTCGTGCAAATCCCTTTTCGTCAAGCTTTTCATCTATGAGCTTTAAAAAGCTCTCGTTGTATCCGCCGTTTTCTATCGGAAACATACCCGAAGCCTCGCCTACGCCAACCTCGAATCTTCCCGTAAGCATAAAGTGTATATACCCCGCCAGAGTATTTATATATGCAATATCGGCAATATGGCTCTCCCCGTTCAGTACAGCCTGATACAAGTGCGATATGCTCCACCTCTGCGGAATGTTAAAGTGAAACAGCTCCGTCAGCTCCTCGGCCGCCTGCTCGGTAACGGTGTTTCTCCATGTGCGGAAAGGTACAAGCAGCCTGCCCTCTTCGTCAAACGGCATATATCCGTGCATCATAGCGGAAACTCCCATGCTTCCGAAGCCTGTCAGCGTCACGCCGTATTTCTCTTTGACTTCTCTTTTAAGGTCTGCATAGCAGGCTCTTATCCCGTTGTGAATTTCGTCGAGAGAGTAGGTCCATATCCCGTTTTCGAGCCTGTTTTCCCACCGGTGAGAGCCTCCTGCAATAGGAGTATATGTATCGTCTATAAGCACCGCCTTTATTCTGGTAGAGCCAAGCTCTATACCGAGTGAAGTCTTTTTTTCAATGATCTTCTGTGCAATATCCATTCCTTTTTACCTCCCGAGTCTGAGCGTAGTAATAAGAGTTCTCATCTCTTTGTTTTCAATTATATAACAACCTAATCGCTTTTTCAAGATTTTTATTTACCAAAGCTGGACATTTATTAACCTATATGTTATAATAGCTATAGGTGATGCAGATATGAAAGCAAAATTAGCTCAATATGAAAAGAAAGTGCTTAACGGGAAAAGCCATGTGCTGGCATACAAATATCTCGACCTGCAGAATCTTCCGCATTGGCACATGGAATGCGAGCTTGTTTTTTCTGAGAGCGGAGAAACGGACGTAATGGTCGGAAACACAGTATACCGCCTCACCCCGGGCAGGAGCGTATATATACGCAGCGGAGAGATCCATTATATCAAAAGTGAAAAGGACAGTGTAGTTTCTGTAATAAAAATAGATCCAGAGCTTATATCAGGCTCTTTGGGCAACCGCGCTCCCGTATGCCCGTATATTGAAAACCGATATCCATTCTACCCCGCGTTCGACGATATCAGCCGAGAAAGCATATCGGGAAAGGATTACAGCGAGGCGATATGCGACAGTATCATCATACGTCTGCTCGCGGAAATATTTCGGGGTGAACGCACCGAGGAAATAATTGACCGTACCGACGGCAGCTCCGAAAAATACAAAAAGCTGCTCGGTATGATAGACGAGCAGTTCGCGTATATCACATTTGACGAGGCAGCGGACTTTATGTGCTTCAGCAGACCGTATTTCTCAAAATACTTTCAGCGTATGTCGGGTATGACATTTACCTCGTATTTAAATGTAGTAAGAGTAGGAAAAGCGGTGCAGATGCTTACCGAAAAAAGCGTTACCGCCACCCAAGCCGCCCAATCCACAGGCTTCGGAACCATACGGAGCTTCAACAGAGTTTTTAAGGAGCTTACAGGATATACTCCGAAAAACCTGCCGAACGACTATGCGTTTATCCGCTCGGAAACAGGCGGGCTTGTCGATAGCGATCCGGGCTTTGACCCCACGCTTTCCAGTTCCGTGAGATTATAATAACAATATTTCAGATAAGCTGCTGCTCGTTTATGATAAGCTTGAATTCAAGTCCAAGAAACTCAGCAGCCTTACGGCACATTATCATTCGGTTCAGAAATATTTCGAAATAGTCCATGACAGAGCCGTACTGCGTATCTACCGACAGCTTGAGCTTTATCAGCGTATGGTCGCTGTTGATCTTTAAAGTATATTTCTTAGCCGAATAATTTACCCTGTCGTGTATATCGAAGGTAGTCTTATCGGTATTTCTTACTCTGCTTCGGCGCACGTCCGACTTATCGGCGAGAATAAGCGCGGCCGCAATGTGATTGACCGCCACTCCCGTACCCTCGTCGTGATTTCCTATAGCCGTAACTATAGCGGCGGTATCCTCAGGCGGCATACCAAGACGGTTCAGCAGGCTGAATGCCATTACGGCTCCGCTCTGAGAATGCTCTATACGGTTTACCAGATTTCCGATATCGTGCAGATACGCCGCAATCTTCACCAGCTCCACGTCATGCTCGGGATAACCGAGCGTTTCAAGAATATATCCCGCATTCTGCGCTACAGCCCCGACATGGGCGTAGCTGTGCTCCGTAAAACCGAGAGCTTTAAGCGACTCGTCCGCCTGCGTTATATAAGCGTTGACCTCCCTGTTTTGTTTCAGCTCTTCAAAAGTCAGCATTGTCTTTACTCCTTAATAAAAAATCCCCTATATTATTATATATAATATTATCGGTATTTGTCAAGCAAATTAAATATATAAATTGCTTTTGTCAAAAAACAGTACAAGCTAATGATTGATATTAAGTGTATAAATATCGTTTTGAAAACACTTGACAAATATAAATATCAATGATATAATATAAATAGAAAAGGGCAAACCTGTAGACGGTTGTCCTCAGCTTATGTTATATGAAATAACCGTACTGTGGGGACAGGGGCGGTTATTTTTTTATGTTCTTTATTAACTCACAAAGAGCTACTACGAACGCAGTAGCCAGAGCTAAGAGGATTATCTCCATTACTATATCCATACTTACTGCCAACCTCCTCTCCGCTGACAATTTCACATAGCTTACGCCGTGATACTTGTGTCGTTGTGCGAATGGGGAGGACAACCGCCTACCGTTTAGGCTTACCCTTAAAATTATTATATCATATATATCGGAACTTGTCAAACGAAGAGAAACAAACATTTGAAACAAAGTGTAGTAGGGGCGAACACAGTTCGCCCCTACATTATTAAACCAACCCAAAATCCGCACTATGTATAAGCTGTCTCTTATACACATCTCCGAGCCCACGAGACTACGCTGCATCTCGT
>ERZ1027043.376-NODE-376-length-10782-cov-13.719959_pt1 | contig 10782 bp, 4 predicted proteins | sample MGYA00519434_ERZ1027043 | MGnify/ENA primary metagenome ERZ1027043 (study PRJEB26926, sample SAMN06164583) | human gut metagenome | biome: ENVO:00009003; feature: ENVO:2100002; material: ENVO:00002003 | host: Homo sapiens | place: USA | collected 2012 ...
ATGCAGCGTAGTCTCGTGGGCTCGGAGATGTGTATAAGAGACAGGATGATATAGATATTAATATTGATAAACTTAATGAATTTAATAAGTATAAAAAACCTTGGTATGAACTTACTCAATATAACTTTAATTATTTCCGTAATGCAATTAAAGAATATCCAAATACAGTAAGTGATAAACTTCGTAGAGTATATGGTAATTATTTTGTAGTTCGTTTCATATTTAATAATTCAGATAATAAGCGCATTGAATTTGAAAGTCTTGAATGTGCTCAAACTCAATTTAGAAAATTATGATACAGTATAGAGATAGACAACGACAAAAAGCTTTTATTGGCACTATTATTGGTGCAGCCGCTAATATTGCTGGTGGTATTATTAAAGGTAATAAGCAAAAGAAAGCTCAAGAAAAAGCTCAAGCTGAAGCTCAAGCTGCACAAGACCATAAAGATGCTTTACAAAATGCTCAAGCTTTAACTAGTGCTTATGCTAATCAAGATTATGTTGACCAATATAATGATAAAGTAACTCTTAAATGTGGCGGTAGAGTTCGACGTAAAGCTGATTTCGGTACTGAACTTGCTGATGCTCTTCCCGGTTTAGGTAATCTTGTTAGTTCTATTACAGGAGTTCAAGGATTTGGTGAATTAGGTACTGCAATAGGTCAAGGTATTTCTGCTAATCAACAAATTAATGAAAATAAACGTATTGTTCAAGAAGCTGAACAGCGTAAACAACTTCAAGCTGGTCAGCAGCAACTTAATATTACTTCTGATAAAATGACTAATCCAATGACTATGTATCAACGTTCTAGTTTTATTAATAAATATAAATGTGGTGGACGTAGAAAAGCATGGATTGGTGCTGCTGTTGGTGCTGCTGGAAGTTTAATTGGTGGTATGTTTGGCAATAAAGGACAACAACCAATTCAAGTTAAACAAGCTGACCAAACTAGTTATAGTGCTTCTAAAACTGGTCTTGAACGTCCTGAATGGATTACTAATGGTACTGTTCAACAACCTGTTATGCCTCAATCAGTATATCGAGATAGGCTAAATGTATATCGCTGTGGCGGTCATAGACGCTAGTCTTTTGCTCTCTGTTGAATTATTATATATAGGTATGAACTATTAATCGACTGATAGCTATCGTTCAGCAGAGAGCCTTAAAATCAATCAAATTATAATTTCTCATTATATTATGTAAAATGCCTAGAAAAGATAAAGTTATTCATACAAGTAATTTACCTAGTACATTTAGAGGTAATGTTACTCGTAATGGAAGATTTATTCAAAATGGTATTCCTCCACTTGGTGGAGCTTATGATAAAGTTGCTAAATCTACTGGTTTAATAAGACTTAGTAATGAATTTCTCTATAATGGTGTAAACAATTTGGTGTCTAAAGATAATAGAGAAAAATTAATGAATAATACTGCTGGTAGACTTATTAATTATGTTAAAGATTTTAATAAAGAATCTTTTCCTAGTGATGATGAACTTGGACCAACATTTCCATTTAATATTATTCAAACTCCTAGAAGTAATGGAAAAAAGCTTCCTCAAAAGCAATATGCTGTTGGTGGTAAAATACCAAATGTAGTTGCTGGTGGTATTGCTCAACCTCTTGGTAATAATTTCTTTTATATGAATGGAAGAAAACATAGTCAAGGTGGTATTGATATTGGGCCTAGTGATAAAACTGGTATTGAAGTAGAAGGTGGTGAAGTAGTTGAAACTAATGGAAATGAACTTAAAGTTTATTCTGCACAACCTATTATTAATGGTGTTAGTCCTGCTAAATTAGTTATGGGTGGGGCTAATCCTAATAAAGTATTTAAAGCTCAAGAAGATTTTAAAGATAGAAATGGGATTAACGATGATGGTACTAAAGCTAAATATGGTAAAGAAAAATATGTAGCTAAAAGTGATAATACTAGAGTAACTCCAATATCTAAAGGTATTCATCCAGAACATAAAAAATATAATGTTATAACTAGTGAAAAACTAGTTAAAAGTAGTCGAAATGAAGGAAATCCTTATCAACATTTTATTTTTACAGGTGATGTTGGAAAACAAGGTTTTGAAGTTATTGATATAGTAGATGTTAATTCAGATAAATTTAAAGGAATACCTTATACTCGTGACCATTTTGGTAAATATACCAAAGGTTATAGTCGTAAATCTAGAAAACTTGGAGGAAAAAATATGATTGTAAGTATTAGTGGTAATGTTAAGAATGGATTAATTCATTCCCCATCCTCTACGGGGGGTCTACGCGATAAATTTGCTGTTGGTGGAAAACGAATTAATCGTCATGGAAGAACTTGGGAATATGATGAACAAAATGGATATTATGTTCCTATAACTAATAGAACTATTAATAGAACTTCTACTTATCCTATTAATAAATCTGCTAGAGGAGAAACTATTATTGGAAGTGATTATACTTTTAGAAATGGAAGATGGTCTAAAAATAATAATGTAAATACTAATACTAATAAACCTAATGTTGATAATGGAAATCGTCGTCCTCAATATTATGCAGAACGTAGACTTCCTTTATTTGAAGATGGTGCTGGTATTACTAGCGGTTTAGTTAGAGCTGGTTGGAGTCATGGAAATAACAAAGGTGTTAGTATAAATAATACTAATATTCCAAGTTTATCTGCAACTAAATCTAGCAGGAAGACCCCCCGTGGAGGACGAAGTAAATCAAGTCAATCAACCCAATCTATCTCTACTAAAACTCCTCCTACTGTTGTTTATAATCGTAATCTACCTAAAGTAGAAGCTAGTATTCCTACTACTTTACTTGTTTCTACTAATACTCCTGCTAAAGGAATTACATCTTCAGATGGTAAAGGACAAGGTAAATTTAAAAATCTTACTACTGCTGATTGGATTGGACTAGGTAGTAATGTAGTTAGTAGTTTAGCTAGCTATTTTGCTACTAGAAAAGCTATTAATAAAATGAGAGGTCCAAGTCAACCTACTCTTATTAGTGCTAATAAACTTAAAACTAAATATAATATTAATCCTCAACTTGATAGAATTAGAGAAGATAAATTTGAAGCTTATCGTGATATTGATTCTAATACAGCTAGTAGTCGTGTAAGTTTAGCTCGTAAGCAACGAGTTCGTAATGCTGCTGGTCAAGCTGCTAATGAACTTTATGGTAATAAGGAAAATATAGAAACTAATCTTATTAATCAAGATAGACGTAATCAACAAAGTGTTCGTCAATCTAATGCTCAACAATATAATCAATATATAGATAGAAAAACAGCATTTGATAATGGTATTATAGAAGCTAAAGTAACTAATATTAATAATTTATTTAGCGGTATTAATGCTGGTATTCAAGATATGATTGGTAGATATGAAAATCGTAAAGCTTTAAATAATACTATTGGTGCTATGAGGGCATCTGCTCCTAATGTAGATGATAGAATTATGCGAAATGCTGGAGTTGATTATGATGAATTTATTATTCGTAAACGTAGAAAACTTGGAGGAAAACAATCATGCCGATAAACTTTTATACTCCTACTTTTAGACAACAAGTTAATCCTATTGACTTAAATGTCTTAGCTAGAACTTATAATACTCTTGAACAAGGTCATCAACAAGCTATTCAAACTAAATCTCAAATTGATGCTCAACTTGCTCAATTAGATTTAAATGAAGCCGAAGATGCTTGGCTTCAAGAACAACTTAATAAAGTTCGTAATGCTCTTACCGAAAATATGCAATATGGTAATGCGTATTCTAGTCTTGATGATATAGTTGGAACTTATGGAGATATAACTTCAAGTCCTGGAATGATTGGTCGTTTACGTGCTCAACAAGATTATAAAGCTTATATGGATAATCTTGATAAACGTACTGATTTATCTGAAGATTATAAGAATTATTATCGTGCTATTAATAAATATAATTATCAAGATATAACTGATAAGAATGGTAATGTTATTGGTGGAAGTAAATGGACTCCTATTGATAAAGAAGTTTCTGAAATTCCTATGAACCAAATACTTAATCAAGCACTTCAATGGGCTGCTAAAGAACAAGGTAGTGGTAGTCAAACAAGATGGCTTGATGCTAACGGTAAAGTTACTGATGATATTACTAAATCTGTTACAGGAGAGATTTATTCTCATACTAAAGGTAATTGGCAAAGATTAAGTAAAGCTAAACTTGCTGAAGCTGTTAAAGCTGTTATTGAAAACACTCCTGGTGCTAAAGCTAGTCTTGAACAAGATTATAAGATTGCTAAATGGAAATATGACCAAAATGGTAGTAATCCTGATATAACAGATAAAAATGGTATTCTGCTTACTCCTGAACAGTATCTTGCTAAACGTATTGACCCTTTCTATAACGCTGCAACTTTTTATAATCAAGATAGTAATACTACTTATGGAGAAGCATGGAAAGCTCAATTAGCTTTATCTAAACAAGCTGGACTAGGAAGTACAACTCAAAGAAAACAAGCTATTGATAATTTAACCTATAAAGGTACTCCTGTTCGTATTGATAATTTTATGCCTGCTCAAGCTCAAGCTGAAATTACTAGCAATAGACAATCAATAGCTGGATTACTTAGTAAATATAATCCTGATATTAATATTAATTTAAGCACTGCTAATCCAGATGATATTAGAACTAGTATTATGACTAATATTACTAATCCATCTGATAGAGCCTATGCTCTTAGTTATCTCAATGATATTATTGATAATCAAGAATATATTAATAGTCTTAAAGTTGGTAAAAGTGATGATGATAAATTTGGATTTGATACATACAATGCTATAATTAGTTTAAGCGATTTACCTTCTAATAAATATTCTAAGACATATAGTAAATATGTTAATCAGATATTTGGAGATAGTTCTGCTATTAGACAATACTTTAATAACGATGATGTATATAATTCATTTATTAATGCTATTGGTGGAGAGAAAAAAGCTGCTAGTCTTGGAGTAAGATTTGGCTCTGATGGTAATGGTTATAGATATGCTGAATTACCAAAAGATTATCATAAATCTATTTATAGTTTTGGTAAAGCTGTTAAAGAAGCTGAAGATACTAGGAATCCTTTAAATGCTTTTCTTAATTCTGCTAAGACTAGATTTTTTGGTTATGGTGATAAATTTGTTCGAGTTGATTCTAATGGTGAAGAACATCATACTGGATTACCAACAGGTAATAAAGAACCTTATATTGGTTTAATTGATTATGTTAATTCTCTTAAATCTAAAAATGATGCTGTTCTTGATGGTGGTCAAATAACTTCTTCTACTATTGGTATTAGTGCTTTAACTCCTGAATTAGCTGAAATTAATTTTATGATGAATGCTAATCCTGAAGAAGCTAGTAAACTTTCTGCTTATAAGAAGAATAAAGAAGAACAAGCTATGATGGCTATTCGTAGTGGTATTGATTTAACTCAAGGAGAAGCTTATATTACTAGTGAAAATGGAGTATTTGAACCTATGACTTCTGAAGATAGAAAAGCTTATACAGCTTATCTTAGAAGTGCTAAAGAAAATGAAATTACTCCTACTATTGTTCGTGACCCAAAAACTGGTGATGTTGGAGTTCAAATTAATATTGCTGGTTATTACGATACAGAAGGTAAACTTAAAAGAGAACCTATTACTTTACTTGTAGGTAGTGGGGCTATTGACAGTTCTATTATTCAATCTTGGAATCAAGATACTAGTTGGAAAGCTGCTGGTAAAGTAGAAAATTATTATAATGCTAATAGACCTATTTCTCTTACTAATAATACTGCATTTACTGGAATTGATAAATTTAAATTAGTACCTAATGGTGGAGGTTTTAATTTAATTAATTCTACTAACAATCAAACTATCGGTTTAGTAAGTAAAGAAAATGCTGTTGATATTGTAGATAATTTATCTCAATGGGAACAAACTGTAACTGCTGTTAAAGCTGGTATGGCAGTAGATGAAAATGCTGTTAAAGCTATTCAACAAAATGTTGCTACTAAACTTGCTCAACTTAGTGGCAGTTCAGACCCTTATGTTATTCAATATTACTATGATGAATTAACTAATAATCTATATTAATATGGATGTATTAAAGTTTCTACAAGGCGGTAATAAAACACCTAATCCTGAATATAATCCTAAAACTAAAAAGGGGGCTATACAGCCTCCTACTTTAGTTGATTACAACCCCGGCACTTCTATTAGTGACCGGGGTCGTAGTCATTTATTTAGTCGTATTGCTGAACAATCATATAATCTTAATCAATATGATATAGATAAATATGCTCCTTATGATGTTTATGTTAATCCTGTTGATGACCCAGAAAAACTTGATAAAGAACGTGCTGTTAATCAAAGTAATTGGGAACAAGGATTAAGAATGATTGGGCAAATTGGTAATGAAATTACTGTTGGAACAGCTATTGGTTTTGCAGATTTAGCTGATGCTTTCTATAATATGGTTAGTAATAGTCCTAATGATTATCAATCTGAAATAAGTTCTGAACTTGAATCTTTAAAAGAATCTATTAATGAGCGTTTAGCTATATATAGAGAAAATCCTAATGCTGCTTTTGATATTGGAGATTTTGCTTGGTGGGCTAGCAATGCTCCTAGTATAGCTAGTTCTTTAACTCTTATGGTTCCTAGTACTGGTCTTGCTAAAGGTGTTTCTTTATTAGGTAAAGGTATAAAGTTTAATAAATTAGCTAATAAAATGGCTAATGCTATTAATATGACTCAAAAGAGTAGAGCCATTACTGGTAGAATAGCAGAAGCTACTGCTATTGGGGTTCCTTCTCGTTATCTTGAAAATTATCAAGAAGCTAGACAAACTTATAATGATATTGAAGATTATTCTAAAACTCAACTTGCTAATATGAATGATAAACAAAGAGAAGAGTTTTATAATAATAATCCTAAATATAAAGATATGTCTGATGAAGAAGTAGCTAAAGATATTGCTAAAAATAGTGCTGATATTACTTTTGCTGAAGATTGGGCTAATGTTCTTTTTGACGTATGGCAAGTTTATAGTTTAAAAAACTTATGGAAAAATGCTTTAAGTGGTAATACAACTAGTTCCAGACTTAGAAATTTAAATATTGCATTTAATAGTAATATTGATGATGCTGCTGCAATTACTAATACTTTAAGTAATAAAACTACTAAACAAGCTATTACTAGTACATTAAAAGATATAGGTGATGATATTCTTCATGGTGTTAGAGCTGAATGGACAGAAGGGGTTGAAGAAGCTATTAATTATATAGCTAGTCAAGATGGTTTATATAATGGTAAAAAAGTATTTGATAAAGATATTCCTCAACAAACTATTAAAGATTATCTTCAAGACCCAATGTTATGGGAACAAGCATTTTGGGGTGCTCTTGGTGGTGTTACTTTTAGTAGTGTTATGAATAAAGCTGGAGAGTTTATTAATAAACGTCTTGATAAAGATTGGACTTCTGCTGAAAAACAAAGAGAAAACGAAATTCTTGGTCGTACTGCTACTTTTCAAGTATATCAAGAAAGACTTAATAGTATTGCTAATGGTAAAAATCCATTTATAACTATTACTGATGAAAATGGTCAACAGGTTAATCCAGATATTATTACTGGTACTGAAGAAGAACTTCGTAATATAGCTGAAAAAGAATATATGGATAATATTATTATTAATTCTATGAATATTGGTAATTTAGGACTTCTTGAAAGTTCTATTAATAGTAAAGAATTTAATGATAGTATTACTAATAAACTTGGGTTACAACAACAAGAAAGTAATGAACTTATTAATAGATTTAAAACTGAAATTAATAATCTTAAAAATGAATATAATACTACTTTAAATAAAGTTAATAGACTTGGTGGTGGATTTGAAGTTGGTCGTATTATAGCTACTCAAATGGTTCATGCTCGTAATCGTCAAGAAAATTATAATAATCTTCTTAATTGGGCTAATAATGTTTTAAATCAAGATATTACAAATAATCATATTGAAGATGTTGATATTACTTCTACTAAAAATGGTATATATCAACATATTCTTGATAGTATTCAAAGAGATATTAAAACTATTCAAGATAATGCTGCAATTAATGATTCAGTTAAACAAGAACGTATTGCTCAATTAAATGAACGTCTAGATGCTATTAATAAACTTTATATCCCTATTGATATTGAAAATAAAAATGATATTCAATCAGCTATTCAACTTCAAAAACAATATAATGAAGTATTTAAAGATTTAGCAGAAGTTGTTAATGCTGAGATTAATGTTGAAGTTAATAAAAATCAACTTAATCTATCTGATGATAATATTAAATCTCGTATAACTTATCTTAATAACTTCTTTGATAATAGTCGTAAAAGGATTGTTAATAAAGCTATGGACGATTTACGTAATGCTTATAAACAATATGGTAAAGAATATGTCAATTCTGTTATTAAAGATGCTAATAATGGTAATAAACCAAATATAGATAAAATTATTCGAGATGCTTATGCTGCACTTGATTTAAGTTCTAAAGGTAATGAACATCTTAAAAATACAATAGAACAATTAGCTGAGATTGCTGAGATTGAAAATGATGTTAATAATATTCCTAAAGAGGAAGAAGTTGCTCCTGTTAATCCTGATGTTAATGAAGTTAATGAAACTGATGTAGATGATACTAACTCATCTCCGTCCTCCACGGGGAGTATAGCGGAGCGAAGCGGAGCGGTTCCTAGTGAGCCTACTAATACTGAACAACCTCAATCTCAAACTGAACAATCAATTTCTCAAGAACCTATTAGTACTCCTAAATCTGAAGTTAATAATACTCTTCCAGATGATGAATTTGAACGTGGTCAAATAGGTACTGATTTAGTTTATGAAAGTATAGCTGATTTAGAAGATTCTTTAGGGCATGAATCTACTAGTAGTGATTTACTTAATGCTAGACAGTCTTTTATTGATAAACTTAATCAAGCTGGATTTGAACAAACGGAAGCTACTGACATAGTTAATAATATTATTGATGGTCTTACAGGAGGTAGTTTATATAGTTCTGTTCAAGATGATAGTACTAGACGTTTATTACTTAATGCTACTTATGCTACTGTTACAGGTAATGAACGTAATATAGAAGCTATTATGGATGATTTTGCTAATAGTATTGATAGTGAAGGTAATACTAGAGGTAAAATTGTTAATGGTAAAGTCTATCTTAGTATTGGTCAATTAGTTGAATATATAGATAGTATTACAGGTAATAGAATTATTAAAAATTACTTGTTTAATCAAATAAAAAACTATCTTTATGCCAGCACTAATAATCAAGGTAAATATCGTGCTACTGATGAATCAACTATTAAAAAACTTAATGCTAGACAATTTGTTCAATACGTTGACGGTATCGCTAAAGAACGTCTTGAAAGACTTCAAGTTGAACATACTAATAATGTTAATCTTAAATATATAGTAGAGAATGAAAATGTTAAAGCATTTACTAGTATTAAACAAGGTGATTATTTAGAAGCTGTATATAATATTAAACTTAAACGTATTGATATATTTGCTAATGATACAATTATTGGTTATATAGGAGTTCCAAATATTGATAAGTTTGGTAATTATGATATGGTTAATCAAGGTTGGAAATATAATATTCATGCTGAAAATGGTCAAGTTGTTTCTCCACTTAAAGATGCTTTAATTAGTATTCTTGATGGTAATAGATTTGATGAAGAATTTATTGGTCATTTATATGAACTTGCTGTTAAAGAAGAAGTTACAAATAAAGAACTTGATACTCTATTTAAAGAATTTGAAACTAAATATCCTGATATAGTTAGAGATTTTACCACTCCTGTTGCAAGTTTTGATTTAGCTGGACATCTTGTTAATCTTACTAAATACATATTTAATCAGCCTTATGAAAATAGTCATGAAGCTAGTATTAATCGTTGGTTTAATAATCTTCTTAATAGTTATGACCAAGCTATTACAATAGTAAAAGGTGATTTTAAAGGTAAGATTAGAGCTGTTAATGTTAAATATGGAGTTCTTAATACTATTGATGATGCTAATGGCGAATGGAATGATGTACAAGAAACAGTAGTTAATTATAATGAAGATGTTAATAAACTTGGTGTAGTTGTACAAGGTCAAGTATATCTTAATGGAGAAAGTAAACCTACTATTATTGAAAATCTTACTACTAATGGTATGCCTGTTATTAGTATTCCAAGTAGTGATGGTACTTCTCTATATGCTTTTTGTAAACAAGTTCCATTAAATAGTAATCTACTTAAAGGTGATGCTCGACGTATTATTAATTCTATTAAGAATGAAGTTAATAATCTTTGTAGAGATTATATTAGTGGCAAAATAAGTTTTGGTGAACTTAAACAAAGTCTTGGAGATATATTTGGAAATAATAAACTTATTAACGGAGATAGAAATACTGGACTTCAAATTAGTATTAATCCTACTAATATAGGTTTTTATGTTAAAGGTGCACATTTTAATGGTAAGGATTATGCTTTTACTATTAATTCTGATGCTGGTAATTATAAACGTAATATTATTATTAATTCTCCTTATGTTGTTAATAGTGCTTTTAAAATAGGTAAAAGTTATGGTATTAATGCTAGTACTATTGATGAATTAGATAATGCTCTTCGTCCTGTTATTGATGAAATGTTTAACTATGCCCAATTTGCTATCTGTCTCTTATACACATCTCCGAGCCCACGAGACTACGCTGCATCTCGT
>ERZ1027043.385-NODE-385-length-10595-cov-4.822486_pt1 | contig 10595 bp, 8 predicted proteins | sample MGYA00519434_ERZ1027043 | MGnify/ENA primary metagenome ERZ1027043 (study PRJEB26926, sample SAMN06164583) | human gut metagenome | biome: ENVO:00009003; feature: ENVO:2100002; material: ENVO:00002003 | host: Homo sapiens | place: USA | collected 2012 ...
GCCTTATCGTCGGCAGCGTCAGATGTGTATAAGAGACAGTGGTTGATGAGGCCCACGAATTTAAGAATCTCGCAGTCACCACAAAAATGCAAAATGTTGCCGGTATATCGACCTCAGAAAGCCAGAAAGCAACTGATCTTCTGATGAAAACCCAGTATTTGGATGAAATCACTGGCGGGAGAGGGCTTGTTTTCTGTACTGGCACCCCAATCAGCAACTCACCCGTTGAGCTGTATACTATGATGCGGTATTTACAGGCCAGCACGTTGCGCGCCCATGACCTTTTGTCTTTTGACGCCTGGGCCGCCAACTTCGGACAAACCACAACCTCCATTGAACTAGCCCCGGAAGGTACTGGCTATCGGTCGAAAACTCGCTTTTCAAGATTTTTCAATCTCCCCGAACTGATCAGCATGTGGAAGTTGGCCACCGATGTACAGACCTCCGATATGCTGAACCTACAAGTTCCCGATCTGGAAGGCGGAAAAGCCACAGCTGTGATGTGCCCTCCCACGGAGCTACAGAAAGAAAGCATCCAGGCTCTTGGAGAGCGTGCCGAGAAAGTCCGTGCTGGCAATGTAGACCCACACACGGATAACATGCTCAAAATTACAACGGATGGCAGGAAACTGGCTCTCGATCAGCGGCTGCTCAACCCACTTCTCCCGGATGTTCCCGAAAACAAAGCCACGGCCTGCGCCAGCAAGGTATTTGAGATTTGGCAAAACACCATGGCCACACAATCGACGCAGCTGATCTTCTCCGATCTGGCCACCCCCAGCACTGGAGAATGGAACGTTTACGACGATATCCGTGACAAGCTGATTGCCAAAGGTATTCCGAAGGAACAGATTGCATTTATCCATGACGCTAATACCGACGCCAAAAAAGCCACTCTGTTTGCAAAAGTGCGTGCCGGAAAGGTGCGCATCCTGATGGGCAGTACACAAAAAATGGGAGCCGGAACCAACGTGCAAACCAAATTGATTGCACTCCACCATCTGGATGTGCCCTGGCGGCCCTCGGATATTGAGCAGCGCGAAGGTCGGATTCTGCGCCAGGGCAATGAAAACCCATCTGTGCAGATCTATCGGTATGCAACCGAAGGCAGCTTCGACGCCTACAGTTGGCAGCTGATCGAAAACAAGCAAAAATTCATATCGCAAATCATGACCAGCAAGTCGCCTGCTCGATCTTGTCAGGATTTGGACGAAGTTGCACTGTCCTACGCGGAAATCAAAGCCCTATGCGCCGGCAATCCCCTTATCAAAGAAAAGATGGAGCTGGACAATGAAGTGGCCCGACTAAGTACATTGCGGTCCTCCCATATGTCGCAGATATTCGAACTGCAGGACAAGATCGCTATCGGGTATCCTGCCTCCATACAAAAAGTCGAAGAATCTTTGGATGCGGTTTCCAAAGACATCGACGTTTACAGGGCCAATAGCCGTTTCAATCCAGACGGCAGTGAGAAATTTTCCGCTATTGTAATGGGAACAACCTATACGGAGCGTAAAGCTGCCGACGCTGCTCTGCGCGATGCTCTCCAGGGGGCCACAGCCGGTGACGTCATCATCGGTCAGTACAGAGGGTTCAATATCCATGCCTATTATGACGCCAAAGCGGTCAGCTTTATGGGATATCTCCAGGGCGAGCAGAAATACAACTTCGAGTTTAACCCGAAAGAAAACTTTTCCTCGTTCCGCCACCTATTAGAAAAGCTATCTGATACACAGGCGCTTGATCAGGAGCGGTTGACGATACTGAACAAAAACCTGGAGGATGCAAAAGAAGCTGTAAACCAACCTTTTGCGTATGAGAAAGAGTTTCAGACCAAGCTGGCCAGGTTGAACGAACTGAACACCATCCTTAACCAAGAAGGAGGAAAAACAGACGTGCATCCCGAAATACAAGAACTTCAAGCTAAAATTGATCAAACTTATGCCGCTATGGCTGCCGATCCGCAGAAGTATCTGGAATACTTGAATTTCCGCGGTCAGTGCGTTGGCATGGGTGTGGAAAACAGTGTGGCGGTGTTTGCTCAGAATCCAAAAGCCACCTACTGCCCCAGCCCGGAAGCTATCGGCTCCCCTAAAGTCAAACCTGGAGAGGAAGATCGTTCTATCTCTGTTTTGCGCACCGATGGGATAGAGCGCGTCTATGCTTTGGAGCAGTACGATCTGCCGGAAAGTGAATATCTGGATAAAGCCCCTCTACAATGGACAGAGGCCCAGCACAGCGACCTGATCCACCGCGTTGAAGATGCAGCGCAGTTGGCCGATATATCTGTTTTAAGCGATCTGCGGCATGGCACAGGATTTTTTGATGCGTCCCGAAACGTCATACATATTCGGGAAGGAAACAACAGTACAGAACAACTGAAAAGCCTGCTGGAAGGCTATTCCGAGGCTGTGATTACCCGGACAAGTACATCCGACAAGCCGGTGGCCGAACTGGAAAGCGCCGCCCTGACTGCGCTTCTGCAGGTGCGCTGCGGCGTGCCGATCGATGACCAGTTGGCCGAAAGAATCACCGCCGCCTTGGAAGACGCCGGAAATGTGGGCGGCTTTAGTATGCGGGACAGCGTAGCGCGGCTCCATAACGCGATGGAGTACTGCGTTCGGTATGCCGAGCTTGAACAGACCAGCGAACAGTACCAGGCTCAACAGATTGAGCCGGAGGAACTGACCCCGCAAAGCGAAGCCTTTATGGAAATGATGTAAGGCAGGTGATTTTTTGAAAAAACTGTTTCGCCCGTTGTTGGTGTTAGTCCTTGGTTATGCGCTGTTGACGGGGTTTCAAATGTTCCTGAAGGTGCCTATGGATGGCCGACTAATTCTCGCCAAGCTGCTGCTGGCCATGCTGGCCGTGGCAATCATAGAGCTACTTAACCGTCAGCCCCTGGCTGTCCGGGATGTAAAAGCCGGGCACGGCCAGCACGGCGACGCCCACTTCATGGAGCCGGAGGAAGTCAAGCGGGTTTATCACGAGGTACAGCAAGGAAATGAGACACAACCGGCCATGCTTGTGGGTGCCTCCAAAAGTACCTGGCTGGTCGATACAAGCGATCAATCTGTATTGATGGTCGCCCCGCCCGGTGCCGGTAAGTCCACCAGCCTGTATATCCCCACGATCACCTACAACGCCCGGGTAAATCTGCGCACGCATGACGCCCAGGGAATCGGCCAGGGGGCCAGCATGGTGCTGGTATCTGTCAAAGATGACCTGTATACGATTACCAGCGCCGAACTGAAAAAGTGCGGCTACCGCGTGCTGAAGCTCGATCTGCGGAACGTATTCAACTCTTGCCATTTTAATCTTTTGTACCGCGTCAACATCGAAATCGACGCCTGGCGCAAAGAGCGAGACGCCAAGCGGCGGGCCGTGCATTATGCCACGGCAGAACGCTATGCCAAGGTCATTGCCAGCGCGATCATCGGTAATACCGGCTCTGTGAACAGTGGTGACAGCAGCGAGTATTTTAACGAGACTGCCCGTGGCCTGATCACCGGCCTGGTCCTGCTGGTGTCTCAGTACGGCCAGGACGGTGAGCGCCACATCGTCAGTGTTTTTAATCTGATTGTCGAACTGGCAGGGGCAGATAACCCGGAGAAAGGGAACACCGTCCAGAAAAGCCGTTTGGCTGCCATGCTGGAGGGGGTTACCGACCGGCGAATTAAAGGCTATATCAGCACTACCACAAGCGCGGATATTCGAACCACCCTCAATATCGTTTCTTCGGCGCTGTCCAAACTGCTGAAATTCGTGGATGCAGAACTGGAACAGCTGATCTGCACCCACGACAACGATCTGGATGCCGAACAATTTATCGAGAGGCCCACGGCGATCTTCCTGATCGCGCCGGACGAAAACGAAACCAGGCACTTCCTGGCTTCGCTGTTTGTCCGCTTCCTGACCGACGATCTGATTGCTTTGGCTGAGCGCCAGGGCGGGCATTGCCCTCGTCCCTTCTACTATTTTTTGGATGAGTTCGGCAACTTCCCGGCAATTCCCGGTGTCACCAGCTTGTTCTCCGCTATCCGCAGCCGAGGCGGGCGCATCCTGGTCGCAGTGCAAAGCTACAGCCAGTTTTTGCTCAAATACGATAAAAACGTCACCGAGATCATCAAAGACAACTGCCAGATTTTGCTCAACACGTTTGTATCGCCGTCGGCCCAGGACACCGCTACCAGCATATCCAAAATGCTGGGCGATGAGACCATTCTGACCGGCTCCTCCTCTCGCTCTGACGGCAAGACCACCAGCAGCCACCAGCTGATGGGTCGCCCTCTGATGTCCCCTGCTCAGATGGTGCGCATCCAGCGTGACACTTGGATCGTCGAAAAAGCCGGGTATGCCCCCATGAAAACCCATCTGGAAGGCTACTGGAAATACTTGTCTTTGGCTCCCCAGGAGCAGGATTCCACCGGCGAGAACGACTATCTGGAAATCAAACTACTCAGCACGGAATCTCTGCGACAGGCTCTAGGAAGTGCCCCGGCACGCCCTCACGCACCCTCGGCAGCTACCAGAGAACCGCGCCGCAAGCTGGGAGCTTCCCGGCGCGAAGCGGCAGCACTGTACCCCGGAAAATTCAATCCGTAAATAACAACAATGCCCCAGGCAATCCGTTTGCCTGGGGCTGCTTTTTTGGAAGGAAGAACACCATGTTTGTAAAAATTTATAACGGCTTATTTGATTATGGGCTAAAACCCAAGGAATTGATGGTATTTTTGTTTTTATCGTACTGCCAGAACTGCCTGGGCACAGCGACCGTCCGTAACGCCACCATACAGCAGCGGTGCGGTCTGAGCGAGAACACGATCCGCTCCGCCGTGGCCGGTCTGGAACAAAAGGGCCTGCTGGTAGTGTCTGCCCGGCAAGATCGGGATGGCCGCAGAATCTCCAATCAATACAAGCTCCGGCAGCTGTCCGGCGCATGGGGCAAGCTACCGGTAGAAGCATTCAACCTGGATAAACGGGACTTTGCCGTGTATGCTTACCTCTGCCGTTGCTCCAATGGGCAGCGCAAGGCGTTTCCCTCGTTTTCACACATGGCCACCGTGCTGCACATGGCCATCGGCACAGTGCAAACGGCCATCAAGTCTCTGATGGCCGCTGGGAGGCTCCTCAAAGCCGCTTTCCGTGCCGGGAAGCACAACCTGTACATACTCGTCGAAACGGTCGCACAGGCGCTCCCAGGGGCCAATCCTGGCGCACAAAAAGAAAACCGCCGTGCTGGAACACGGCGGCAAAAAATCGAGATGCTGCTGGCAAGCATAGCAAGTCTCATTTCCAATTCCAAAATACTACACGAGATCGGTGCTTGTCAAGAGGTCTTACTCGTTTTTCTGAAAAGGGTATGTCAAAATTTGCGGAACAGTAATAAGACTAATCCCACTTACAGTACAAAAGAAAGATATTTTTCCCTCTCTAGATTAGCAACAAGGGGAGAAGTGCGCCTTTCGGAACTGCCTGAGCCAGCGGCAGAGGTAGGCGTACACGGCAAAATCCCGTTTATCCAGGCTGAAGGGTTCCGCATGTGCTCCGCTTTTCGTGCCCACGGCCTGCCTGATCGCTGCGCCCGATTATTTTTTTCTTTGTACTGTCTTTACAGTCGTTGTCACCAACGGAGATAGCAGGTATAATTTAAGCAACAGGGAGTGACTTTTGCATGAAGATGGTGTTCATCAAATTCAAGCCGGATGGCAAAGAATACGGGTTCGGCGTGCCGGAGGACTACAAAGGAAGCGCCGGGCTGAAGCCTGGCAGCTGGGTGCGGGTCCCCGTCCCGGGGTGTCGCAAAAAGATGCTGCGGGTGGTGGTGCGCGTTGCCGAGACCGCAACGCCGCCGGAAGGGTTGAAGACGATCGGCTACTCCGGGCGGCAGATTGCGCAGACTGCAAACAAAAAAGCCCGCCGCGCCGCACACCAGGGCGGTATCATCTACCTGGCAAAAAAGGCCAAAGCCGAAAAGCGGACCATGCTGGGCGGCAGGCCGATAGACCTGGCCTGGGAGGCAGAAAAAGCGGCCTGGATTGAGGACGATCTGGACATCGAGCCGTATCTGGCCAAGGGGTACAACACCGATGAGGGCCTGCCCAAGCTCACCGAACTGCGCCTGGGGATGCGCATGGGCTTTGATGAAATCAGCTACGATGACCCGACCTTGCCGCTGCACATCATCAAGAAGCGCCGCGTCCATCAGCTGCGGGATTGGGCCAGAGAGCGGGGCTTGTTGCCGCCCATGTACTACGAGGACCCTGTTCACGGCATCGACAAAAAACAGTTGCGGGAACTGCTGATCGGTATTGCCAACGGCATTATGCCGGACACCTACGGCCTAAAGCTCATCAAGCTGCACAAGTGCGGTCCCCGTGTCTTGCGGGAAATGCGCCTGTGCCGCGAAGCCGGTATGACCGGCAAAGAAATTCGCCCCTATTGGGCGCTGGGGGTCAAAAAACTGCAAGAGGTTCGCGCCGCATTCCTGGCGGCAAAGAAAACAGACGACGGCCAATGATACAGCCCGGGCTGGCGCTGTAAGGCGCTTTGTGCCTATTAGGCACAAAGCGTTTTAGTCGCCTTACCGTTATTTTTTTCATCAAGATTTGCAGAGCTGTGTGTCGAACAATCACGCCCGAAAATATAGTGGAGCGAGCAGGAAGCGGGAAAAAAATATGCAAGCATTGTAAATAAATATATTGACATCGCGCGCAATATCTGCTATAATAGTTACAGAATCAAGGAAAGGAGATTGCACTGTATGGCGAACATCAACATCAATATCCGCATGGATTCCGACTTGAAGCAGCAGTTCGAGGCTTTTTGCAATGATGTTGGCATGACGATGACAACGGCATTTACCGTTTTTGCGAAAAAGGCGGTCCGGGAATATCGAATCCCCTTTGAGATTGGAGCCGAAGTTCCGAACGCCGAAACGAAAAAGGCAATTGAAGACGCCAGAAAAGGTATTGGAATGAGTAAGGCTTTTTCTTCCGTAGAAGAACTCATGGAGGATTTGAATGCTGACGATTAAGTATCAGGCCGCTTTCAAGAAAGACTACAAAAGAATTGTAAAGCGCGGCTATGATATGCGCCTGCTGGAAAAGGTGATCGAGCTGCTGGCCAACCAGAAACCGCTGCCAGAGAAGAACCGGGATCACCAACTTTCCGGGGACTATGCGGGATGCCGCGAGTGTCACATCACCCCGGATTGGTTGCTGATCTACGAAGTGGCCGATGAGGAATTGATTTTGTACCTCACCAGAACCGGCTCACACAGCGACCTTTTCTAAGCCCTATTATGCAGAAAAAAAAGAAAGCCAAGCGGCTTTCGTCGCTTGACTTCCTTTTCGAATCTGCTTATAATAGTCCCGATAAGAACTCCACCCTGGAAGCCACATAACAAAATGGCAACCAGTAACCACAAGGCTAAAAAACGAGCAGCGTTGTGGGGTAACGTGGTACTAAGCAATACAATCTGTGTTGCATATCTGTATGGTTATAAACCAATTTCCGTTTGGTTTATCGCCTAAACAGTATACAAAACAGTTTGGCCTTTGTCAAGGTACACCAAACCCCCACCGTTGTGAAATGGTTGGGGGTTTTTATCGTTGTACCTTGAAAATTGAAGATGCTGTTCCTGTAAGAAGTATTTACTTCTTTTGTACTGTGGTTGGCCTCAGAAGCCGCTGGGATGCAACAGACCCCGCCACCAGTACAGCCCCCATAGGCAGAAACCTCCAGCCGGGATGCTGGGTCGGGGGAAAGCGGGAGAACACCCGCTGCCAGGAACACTATAGAAACACGCTTTTTTCTGATTTTCAAATCGGATTAACAGCGGTGACTGTATGGGTTGCCGCTGTTTGTGCGCTTTGAAAAAAGCGATACAAGCAAAAAATGCACCAGGGCATCTCTGCCCCAGTGCGGTGCATGGTGCGCCGGAAGAGACTCGAACTCCCGACCTTCTGATTCGTAGTCAGACACTCTATCCAGCTGAGCTACCGGCGCATATTCTCTTGGCGTTCTCGCCGGAGAACGTGTTTTATTATAGCGCCCGCCGCCCGGAAAGTCAAGCGTTTTTTTCAAAAAACTCAAAAAATTCTGCAAATGGGCATCTTTCACGAAAATCCGCAGCCTGCGGGGCGGGTTTTCAGCTCTTTGCCGTTGTCTGAAAACGAACATCGAATTGACAAATACTTTGCAACATTTTATAATATAGAGTAGATTTCGGATTACGAACGATGGCGTTTGCAATCGCAGCCGCCATCGGCTTTTTTATTCTCCTGTCTGTCCGTCTGTTGCGCACAAGCGTGTACGCACGGTACAGAGCGTTAAACGAATAAACCGAAATCGACCCCAATTTGTATTCCATTAAGAAACGGAGTGGCACAAAACCATGGCGAAGTACATCGTCAAGCGCGTGGCAATGGGCATTTTCAGCGTGTTCATCGTCGCGACCCTTACCTTTTTCATCATGAACCTGGTCCCCGGCGGCCCGTTCGTGGCGGAAAAGTCCATCAGCAAAGCAGCCCAGCAGGCTCTGGCCGAAAAATACGGCCTCGATAAGCCCCTCGGCGTGCAGTACCTTAATTATATGAACAGCCTGATCCATGGCGATATGGGCCTGAGCCTGAAACAGCGCGGCCGTACCGTCAACCAGATCATCTTCTCCAAGCTGCCGGTCTCGGCCCGCACCGCCGGTCTGGCTGTGGTCGTCGCGCTCTGCGTCGGCATTCCGCTGGGCTGTCTGTCCGCGTATAACCGAGGGAAATGGGCCGATAATCTGATCATCGTGTTTGCCACCTGCGGCATCGCCATCCCGAGCTTTATCTCAAGCGTTGTGCTTTTGTACACCTTCGGCATGAACCTGAAGCTCCTGCCCACCGTCGGCCTGAATGAACCGGCGGCCTACATCATGCCCGTGACGGCGCTGGCGATTTATCCCACCGCCTACATCACCCGCCTGATGCGCTCCAGTCTGCTGGACGTCATGGGTCAGGACTACATGCGCACCGCCCGCGCCAAGGGTGTTTCCAGTGTGAAGATCCTCTTCAAGCACGCGCTGCGCAACGCGATCCTGCCTGTCATCACGTATGTCGGCCCCATGCTGGCAGGCCTGATGACCGGTTCCTTCGTCGTGGAGAAGATCTTCTCCATCCCGGGTCTGGGCCGCGACTTCGTGTCCGCCATCACGAACCGTGACTACATGATGATCATGGGCACTACGATCCTGCTGGCGACCCTCGTCATCGTTGCGAACGTCGTTGTTGACATCCTGTATAAGATCATCGACCCGCGCATCAAGCTGAAGTAAGGAGGAGCAGACACATGGAAAATCTGAAAAAGAATCCGTTGAGCCTGCAACTCAACGTTGAGGACTTTGCCCCCGCGTCCAACGACGAGAAGAAAAGCCTTGTCGTCATGCGTGAGAGCGTCAACTTCTGGAAGGACGGCATGCGCCGTCTGCGCAAAAACAAGATCGCCATGGTCAGCCTGGTCGTCATCCTGCTGATCGCCTTCATGGCCTATGTCCTGCCCAGCTTCTGGCCCTACAGCTATGAGCAGCAGATCAAGGGCAGCAACAACCTGGCTCCGTTTGAGTATTCTGCCGCGGAGCAGAAGCTCATCGACCAGGGCGAGAACGTATTCCCCCACATTCTGGGCACCGACCGTATGGGCCGTGACTTTGCCGTGCGTGTCATGATGGGCACCCGCGTCTCCCTGTCCGTCGGCCTGCTGGCCTCTGTGCTGGTCCTGCTCATCGGCGCGACCTACGGCGCCATCTCCGCATTTGCGGGCGGCTGGATCGATAACATCATGATGCGTATTACCGATATTCTCTACACCATCCCCGACATCCTGCTCATCATCCTGCTGGCCATGGCCATCAAGGAACCGCTGGAGGGCCTGGCCACCAAGCCCGGCTTCGGCTGGATGCAGAAGCTCGGCCCCAACATGGTGTCCATCTTCATCATCTTCGCCCTGCTGTACTGGGTCGGCATGGCGCGTATCGTCCGTAGCCAGATCCTGATCCTGAAGGAGAGCGAGTACGTCACCGCTGCCCGCGCGCTGGGTGCCTCCGGCGGGCGCATCATCAAGAAGCACCTGCTGACGAACTGCATGGGCACCCTGATCGTCACCACCACCCTGCAGATCCCGTCCTCCATCTTCACCGAGAGCTACCTGAGCTTCCTCGGCCTCGGCGTTGCAGCCCCCATGCCGTCCCTCGGCTCGCTGGCGACTGACGCCGTCAAGGGCATGAACACCTACCCGGTGCTGCTGATCGCCCCCGCGCTGATGATCAGCATCATGATCCTGGTTTTCAACCTGTTCGGCGACGGTCTGCGCGATGCGTTTGACCCGAAGCTCAAGAGCTAAAGAGGGAAGGAGGAGCAACATGAGCGAAAAAATTCTTGAAATCAAGGACGAACGCCTGTCCTTCTTCACCCCCGCGGGCGAGGTCAAGGCGCTGAACGGCGTGTCCTTCAGCATGAATCAGGGCGACGTGCTGGGCATCGTCGGCGAGTCCGGCTCCGGCAAGTCCGTTACCATGAAGGCCGCCATGGGCCTGTCTCTTATACACATCTCCGAGC
>ERZ1027043.387-NODE-387-length-10589-cov-3.843839_pt1 | contig 10589 bp, 8 predicted proteins | sample MGYA00519434_ERZ1027043 | MGnify/ENA primary metagenome ERZ1027043 (study PRJEB26926, sample SAMN06164583) | human gut metagenome | biome: ENVO:00009003; feature: ENVO:2100002; material: ENVO:00002003 | host: Homo sapiens | place: USA | collected 2012 ...
GAGCCTTATCGTCGGCAGCGTCAGATGTGTATAAGAGACAGGCTGTGTGCATCTATGGTTTCATGTGATTTGGACGTTGTTCCACCTTCTGATATATCTACCGAGACTTTCTGGAAAAACGAGAAAGATGCTTGGAATGGATTGAACGCGTTGTATGCAGAACTCCCGGGCATGGATATCTGGGATGAAATGTATACCGATAACGCGCATAGCCATAAACCGTGGGAAGGTCCCTATGAGTTGGTACAAACCAATGGTATCACGGCAGGGAATGATTTTGGTTATGGTTATAGTACAGTCCGCATAGCCAATAATTTTATCATCAATGTAGATAAATGTGATATCAGTGAAGGACTGAAGGAACGTATGAAGGCAGAAGCCCGTTTCTTCCGTGCCTGGCAGTATTTACAACTGACTACGAAGTTTGGCAAGGCCTATCTTTTTACTGATGTGCCCGAATATAATGCACCTTATGCAAAACGCGATCCGGCAGAAAAAGTACAGGCTTTTATTTTGAGCGAGCTGAATGAAATAGCCGAAATACTTCCTGATGAATATGATGGCAGTTATTTGTATGAGTCAAGCCGTATTACCCGTGCCGCTGCTTTGGCTTTGCGTGCCCGCGCTGCCCTTTATTTCGGTAACTATATAGAGGCTGAGGCTTCTGCCGGCAAAGTGATATCGGAAGGACATCATTCCTTGTTCCGTGTAACTTCTTTGAATGCGGCACAACAGCAGGAAGCTGATGAAATGGAGAAATATATTGATTTTGCTGAAGTGGGTATTGACAAAGACAAGTTTGTAAAAGGATTGTTCAGTTATGAAACCTTGTGGCACAAAGAGAATGCCAATCCGGGTAATCCTGAATATATCCTGACACGTGAATACATGGCAGATGATAATAACTGTGATTGGACTCGTTATACATATATTCGTCCCAGTCAGATGGGATCTGGATACTCTTCTTTTGAGCCCATGCAGGATCTGGTGGATGCCTATTGGAGCATTGATGGAAAAACTCTTCCTGAAATTCCTTCCGAAGAAACCAGACGTGCACGTTTTGCCGATATGTGGATGAAGTATTTTGCAGAGCCGGTGGGAGAAACTTATAAATCGGTTGCTCCGGCAGTGTTCCGTGAAAAGGTGCCTACATTGGACATCAAGTCAATCCCTTATATGCAGGAGTTCCGTAATCGTGACAGCCGTTTGTATGCTTCTATTTTATTTCCATTGAAAGGATGGCAGGAAACGGACTTCTCCGGTGATTTCTATTATATGTGGGATCCTTTGAAAGCCGGATCAGATGGAAATGAATCTTGGACCGGATATAATTACCGTAAGTTGGTTTCTCTTACTCCTTATCAAGGTTGGCAGAGTGTGGAGGATTATCCGATCATTCGCTATGCTGAGGTTTTGTTGACTTATGCTGAAGCTCGTGTACAAAATAATGGTTGGGATGAAAAAGTTCAGCATGCTTTGAATGATTTGCGCGACCGTTGCGGTATGCCCAATGTTCCGAACAGTCTGTCAAAAGATGCGGCTCTTGAGTTGGTACGCAATGAGCGTCGTATTGAGCTGGCAGCCGAAGGTCATCGTTACGATGATATACGTCGTTACGGATTGGAATATTGTCGTGAGGCGATGAATGGCGAAAGTACAGCACCTTGTGGAGGATTTGATCCGGTGAAAAAAGAATGGCAAAAATATGTTGTAATAGATAAAGTATGGGGAGATCGTTTGCTCCTGATGCCTATTCCGACTTCTGCCATGGACGTGAATCCGCTGTTGAAAGATGACCAAAACCCTGGATACTAATGTTTTCTGTTTTCTTCAACTTTTTTGAATAAACAATGAAAAAGGCTTGTTTTTCCATGTCCAATGGACAGCAAGCCTTTGTTTATCCTTCTGAATGACAATGAATGGAAATACATGGATTCTAAAAAAATCACTTCCACTAGGGGGGGAAGGTCCTTTATAGGCGTATTTATTATGTGTTCTTGCATAAACCGATTCATTTATTATTTATTTATAAAACAATTATCATGAAAAAAATCAAACTATTACTCGTAGCCGGCGCATGTGTTGTGCTGAGTGCATGTTCACCTCAGGCTCCTACTGTTCATACGACCGATAAAGGTACGCAATGGGAGTGGAACGAGGGAACTATTGTTGTAAAAAGCCCCGAACGTCCTGCCGGACAAAAAAGCGTGATCGGACTTACTGCTCCTAAAATGGAGGTGGTGCGTGTAGGCTTTGTTGGCTTGGGAATGCGTGGTCCCGGAGCTGTATCGCGTTTCACCCATATTCCCGGCACCCAAATCGTGGCGCTTTGTGATTATGACCCTAAACGTGCGGAAGCATGCCAGAACATTTTAAAGAAAGCTTCTATGCCGAAAGCGGCAATCTACTCGGGTGAGACAGGTTACGAGGAACTTTGTAAACGTGATGATATTGATTTGGTATATATCGCCGCAGACTGGTTGCACCACTTCCCCATTGCCAAATGTGCATTGGAGAACGGCAAGCACGTAGCCATCGAGGTACCTTCTGCCATGAACCTGCAGGAATGCTGGGATCTTGTCAACTTGAGCGAGACAACACGCAAGCACTGCTTCATTCTGGAAAACTGCTGCTATGACTGGTTTGAGATGAATACGCTGAACATGGCGCAGAACGGTGTGTTCGGTGAGGTAATCCGCGCACAAGGAGCTTACATCCACAACCTCAGCGATTTCTGGGATTATTACTGGAAAAACGGTGAAAACGATAAACTGGGCTGGCGTCTGGAATTCAATATGCGTCATCGTGGTGATGTGTATGCTACACACGGCCTTGGCCCTGTGGCACAAGTTTTGGATATTCACCGTGGCGACCGTATGAAGACACTGACTGCCATGGATACCAAATCAGTAGTAGGAAAAGGATTGGTAGAAGCCAAAACAGGTTCAGAATGCACTAATTTCCGTAATGGAGATCACACTACGACTATGATTCGTACCGAAAACGGTAAAGTGATCGAAATACAACACAATGTAATGACTCCGCAACCCTATAACCGTTTGTATCAATTGACAGGTGTGAAAGGGTTCGCCAACAAATATCCTACAGAAGGCTACGCATTGGGAGCTGATCAGCTGAGTGCTTCAGGAGTACAACCCAAGGTGGACAATCTCAGCTCACACGGATTCCTGCCACAAGCTGAAATGGATGCTTTGGTTGAGAAATACCAGCACCCTATTCTGAAGAAGTATGGTGAAATAGCCAAAGAGGTAGGCGGACACGGGGGTATGGACTTTATCATGGACAGCCGTCTGGTATATTGTTTGCAGAATGGTCTGCCTCTGGATATGGATGTGTATGACCTTGCCGAGTGGTGTGCACTGGCCGAACTGGGTGAGATATCTATGGACAATAACTGCGCTGCCGTAGAGTTCCCCGACTTCACTCGTGGAGAATGGAACGTGGTGAAAGGCTACAAGCACGCTTATGCAAGCCCGGAAGAAGAGCAGGCAAGTATGGAAAAAGCCAAAGCATTCACCGCTAAACTGAAAGAACGGGGAGCCAAAGAGTGGGCGACGGAAGCTGACAAATAATGTAGCATTTAAGTGAAGTGTATCGAGTTTATGTTGTTCTTAAGCATCTGCTCCAGACTGGAGGACGGGTGGTGTGGATGCTTGGAACAAGGTGAAAGGATATCATGACACTTTCTAAAATAATTTTATAACATTCTATTTAAAAATAGTAACAAGGATAAGGAAAGGGGGAGTGCAGCTGGGGCTGCATTTCCTCTTTGCTATTATTAGAAAGACGTTGCTTTCAAGCCTTTTTCATGCTTGTGTTTTGTTTTAAGTCTATGTTAAAATAATTTAAACAAATCTGATTAATAGATTGGGCTATTTCCTTTCACTGTATCTTTAAACTTCAATACGATTAATTCTTAATTCTAACTGAAAATGAAATTATTATCTGTTTTATCATTGAGTCTGGTGTTATCGTGCACCACTCTTTCTGCTCAGAAAGTCTATGAAATCTCTGCTTTCGGTCTGAAAGCCAATAGCAGTAAAAATGCCTCTCCGGTTCTTCAAAAAGCGCTTGCCAAGATAAAGGCGGAATATAAGGAAGGTGAGAAGGTAATCCTCCGTTTTCCCGAAGGGCGTTATGAATTTCATGAAAAAGGAGCCGCTGTGCGCGAGTATTATATTTCCAATCACGACCAAACGAATCCCAAGAAAGTAGGTATCGCATTAGAGGACATGAAGAATCTGACATTAGACGGGCAAGGTTCCGAATTTGTATTTCACGGCAGGATGTTGCCTGTTTCCTTGTTGCGTTCCGAAAACTGTCTGTTAAAGAACTTCAGCATCGATTTCGAGAACCCCCATATTGCCCAGGTGAAGATCGTAGAAAACGATCCGCAGGATGGAATTGTTTTTGAACCGGCTCCGTGGGTCGATTATCGCATTGCTAAAGATTCCATATTCGAGGCTTATGGTGAAGGATGGACCATGAGACACTCGTGGGGAATTGCTTTTGACGGGGATACCAAACATCTGGTTTACAATACCAGTGACATAGGTTGTCCGACGAAAGGAGCCAGTGAGGTGGCTCCGCGCCGTATCCATGCTCCGGGGTGGAAAGATGCCCGCCTGGTGCCGGGGACAGTGGTGGCCATGCGTGGCTGGGGACGTCCTACACCCGGTATATTCCTTTCCCATGATGTCAATACAACGATTGAGAATGTGAAGGTACATTATGCGGAAGGCATGGGATTGTTGGCACAGCTTTGTGAAAATATTACACTTGAGAAATTTGGCGTATGTTTGAAAGGGGATGCCGATCCGCGTTATTTTACCACGCAGGCAGATGCGACCCATTTTTCCGGTTGTAAGGGTAAGATTGTGTCTTGCAACGGGTTGTATGAGGGGATGATGGATGATGCCATCAATGTACATGGCACTTATTTGAAAGTGGTGAAACGGGTGGACGACCGTACCTTGGTGGGCCGCTATATGCATGGTCAGTCGTGGGGATTCGAGTGGGGATGCCCGGGTGATGAGGTGCAGTTTATCCGTTCGAATACGATGGAACTGGTCGGAAAACAGAATAAGATCATTTCTATCCGTCCTTATGACAAAGAACAGACCGAAGGCGCGCGAGAGTTCCTGATTACGTTTCAGGAACCGGTAGACCAGGTAATTAATGAACAAAGTGGTTTCGGAATAGAGAACCTCACATGGACTCCTGAAGTTTTGTTTTCCGGCAATGTGATCCGTAATAACCGTGCACGCGGTTCTTTGTTCAGTACCCCGCGCAAGACTATCGTCGAGAATAACTTGTTTGACCATACTTCGGGGGCTGCTATTCTGCTTTGCGGCGATTGCAACGGTTGGTTTGAGACCGGTGCCTGCCGTCATGTCATTATCCGTAAGAACCGTTTTGTAAACGCGCTGACTAATCTGTTCCAGTTTACCAATGCGGTTATCTCCATCTATCCGGAGATTCCCGACCTGAAGGGACAGCAGCAATATTTCCACGGCGGACCCGAGGGTGGCATTGTGATTGAAGACAATGAGTTTGAAACCTTCGACGCTCCTATTCTTTATGCCAAGTCTGTCGATGGGTTGGTCTTCCGCAATAACACCATTAAGTTGAATACGGAATACAAACCGTTCCATCCTAACCGGAACCGCTTCTGGCTGGAAAGGGTGACGAATGTGACGATTGCCGAATAAATATTTTCCCCTTGTTTGCAGAGATGTAGTTACAGGCGGAAGAAAGTCTGAATAGTAAGATTAGATAAAGTTATCAGCTGTAAGGGTGGAAATTTCCTCCTTTACAGCTGATTTTTTTATCGGTCTTATCTTATTGTTTTTTCCCTGTCAGTTTCATGAATCCTAGCCTTGTTGTATAGATAAAATATTTACTAATTTGATTTAGACAACAAGAATTATATTGCTATCTTTGGCAGGATAAAACTAATATTGAATATGAAAAATTGGGTTGTAAAGCTGTTACTGTTACTTTTCATTCCTTCTTTTGTGGGAATTTTGTTCACCGTTATCCTGGGTTTTAATCCGGGTGGTTGGTTACAAATTACGACGTATGCTTTACCTCCGTTACTCACTCTCGCCGGAGGGGCTTTTATCGTTGCTTCAAGATGGAAAATTTCTTTTCTTATATTGATGGCAGCTGCAAGTATGGCCTTTAATATTCCTTTACAGAACTGGCTTTTTCATTCGGCAGATGAAGTGGTGCGTTATCATGCTGTTACCGATTTATATAATTTGGAGAATAATGCTCTGTATTTTACTTTCGATACTCTGGAGGTGGATTATGCCCGAAGGAGCAGTGTGACTGTCACTCGTGAGGTGACACGAAGTATGGGCAGACACCGCTATCGTAAGGAACAGAAGCAATATCATTTCTCTGTAGCTCCTGCATTTACCGATTCATTGCCCCGTCATAAGTATGAGGAGCGGGAAGTTAAGGCATGGGTTATTCCGGTGAGGCATGAGAAAGGACAAGCCGTTGTATGTTATGAGCGTTGTATTTTTGATTTAGATGATTATCAGAAAGCCATTGATCGGTCCCGCTGTAAACTCCACCATCCTCAAGCTCCGATTATACGACCTTTGTATTCACAGTTCATTACCCGGCAGGAATGGAAAGGGATCTTTTTGAATGTTGCATGGATTGTACTTTCTGTACTGATAGTACTGGGGGTAATTCTGAATTATCAGGCAGACAGGAGGAAAGCATAATATCGGAACAGACTGTATGAAGGGTACTTTATGAATATTATGATCTTCATGCATGAGGCCTGTCAGTACTATTGGTAAATTCTAGAATGATGTTTTCTTTATATAAAACTTTCCCCGGACATTTCATGGCAGAAACATCCGGGGAGAGGTATTTCATTTTTTATTTATTGAAAAGTTTTATTTTGCCTCTACCTTCAGATTGGATAATTCTGTGTCCTTATGGATGGATGGCAGATTATTCTGTTTTACAACAACAGTATGAACTTTTCCTTTTGCCACTTGCGGCAAAGTGAATTTCTGCTTGTAGATAACCTGTTCCGCTGATGGGCGCAGCAGATAGCCTGTTTCTTTTTCAAAGCGGTTGTATATTCTTACCACAATTTGGTTACTGCCTTTTTGAAGCGGTAGCAGCACCTTTTCCTCGCGGAACTTGCAGCGGTAAGGGTTGAGGTGTTTCATTACCGACTTGCCGTTCAGATAGATTTCGATACCGTTTCCGGCACCTACATCTACTAGAATATCTTGTGCTTTGGGCGATTCTACCTGCTGCATCAGGAAGTAACTTTCCAGAATATTGCTGGGGAACATGGCTTTTTCCTCATTCACTTCTTTCCATTGTCCTTTTCTTACCGGTGCTTTGTCCGGATCAGTATGGATGGTGGCAGGAGCATCGAACAATCCGCTGCCCGGTCCGCAGAAGTAACGCTGACCCCATACGGTCTTGGAAGGCAGGTTTAATGCCTGTGCCTTGCCTGCGTCAAGGGTTACTGTGTAAGGTTTTCCATCTACTTCAACCAGTAATTCCTTACCGTTCTCCTGCGGAGTATAGGTAAATTCCAATGCGTTGAGGTTGGATTTGTTGATGCTCCATTGATAGCTCACCGTACTGCGGTAGTTGCTGTAATAATCGAAACAGGAATAACTATAATTGGGAGTGCGCTGTGCAGCCATAGGTTGCGGTTTCACCGGTTGGTCGAACGTGGCGCAAATCACTTGGATGTCTTTTCCGTATGCGTCGGCGGGCAGTGTGAAGATCATCTCCTGTCCTTTCTGAATAGCTTTAATGTCTGCTTTTTGCAGTTTGCATCCCGGCACGTTCAAAGTGATTTTACCATCGGCAGGGCGGTTGCCTGATAAGATGAGGTAGAGGTTATTGCCTTTGCGGGTAATGGTTCCCCATTCGAATTGCTCACGGAAAGGAGAGGCTTCTGTGCCATAAATGGCTTCACCGTTTTTCTTCAACCAGATACCGATTTCTTTCAGCACCTCTCTTTCAAAGGGTACTACGGAACCGTCACCTTTGGGACCGATGTTCAGCAGGAAGTTTCCGCCATGGGAAACTACATTGATCAGGCTGCGTAGTTTTTCCATCGCTTTGGTGTGAACGTCCCCCCTTTTCTGCCAGGAACGGTAGCTCCAGGTTTCATCGAACATGGAAGCTGCTGTTTGCCATGCGGTCTGCAAGGAGCCTTCGGGGTATGTGTTGTCTGCCATGACACTGAAGTCATACTGATCGTTGCCCAACCGGCCGCTTACCATACAGTCTGGTTGCAATCTGTGCACCAGTTGATACAGTTCCTTGCTTTGTTCAGGAGTGTTGGAACCCATGTCAAACCAAAGTTCGGAGATGGGACCGTAGTTGGTCAACAGTTCGGTAACTTGGGCTTTGGTGAATTCATGATGCTGTGGGGTGATGAAATCACAGTTATGGCTGGAGATAGGATAGGCTTGTGGAAAATGCCAGTCTATCAGTGAGAAATAGATGCCGAAGTTGATTCCGCCACGTTTGCAAGCTTCCGCCATCTCTTTTATGAAGTCGCGCTTGCCGGGGGTGGCATCGTATGAATTATAGTCGGTGGTGGCTGTACGGAACATACAGAAACCGTCGTGATGCTTGGTGGTAATGATGATGGAGCGCATACCGGCTTCTTTGGCCAGTGACACGATAGCGTCTGCATCAAACAGGGTGGGATTGAAACGCAGGGCGGTATCTCCATACCAGTCACTGAAGATTCCCGCAAACGATTGGATTTGTTCACTGTATCCTCGGGTGACGGGGTTGCCTTCCCATACGCCTCCCAGTTCGGAATAAAGACCGAAGTGGATGAACATGGAATACTTGTTCTGATGCCATTTCTCAAATGCTTTTTCCGAGATTTGGGCTGTTGCACCCAGGCTTATGACACAAGCCATGATGAAGGTTAGTAATTTTTTCATGATTGTAATTAGTGGTTAACTGAATGAATATATTGCATAATTTCTGTTTGTTGGTCGGGATGGAACCACACGATGTCTTTGTCCCGTTTGAACCAGGTCATCTGTTTACGAGAGTAAATGCGGGAATTTTGCTTGATTTTCCCGATAGCGAATTCCAATGTCCATTCTCCGTCCAGATACTTGAACATTTCTTTGTATCCTACGGTATTGAGCGAGTTCAGATGCCGGAAAGGATATACCTGCCGGGCTTCTTCCAGCAAGCCGTCCTGCATCATGATGTCCACGCGGCGGTTGATGCGGTCATACAATTCTTCGCGGTCGCGGGTTAATCCTATTTTGATGATGCGGAAAGGGCGTTCCTTGTGAGTACGGGTACGGAAAGAAGTATAAGTTTTTCCGGTCATGTAGCATATTTCCAATGCATGTATTACTCGTTTGGGATTTTTCAAATCCACTATTTTGTAATATTCGGGGTCCAGCAGCCTTAGTTCGGCGCACAGAGTGTCCAGCCCTTCCTGTTCGTAACGTCGTAGCATCAGCTGGCGTGTTTCATTGTCTACAGTGGGGATATCATCTATGCCTTTGCAAATGGCATCTATATACATCATGGAACCTCCGGTCAGTATTACAGTGTCATGGTTTTGGTATAGGATTTCCAGTTGTGCCAGTACGTCTGCTTCGTATTGTGCGGCGCTGTAATAATCTGTTAGCTGTAATGTTCCGACAAAATAATGAGGAACACGCGCCAGTTGCTCGGGGGTAGGGGCGGCAGTTCCTATCTTCAGGTCTGCATACAATTGGCGTGAGTCTGCCGAAACAATGGAAGTCCGGAAGTGTTCGGCAATGGAAAGGCTTAGTTCGGTCTTTCCTACACCGGTAGGGCCGATAAGGACGATAAGGGTGTCAGGCATGGTGTTTATAAAAAGAGAGGGGCGGACGTGTAACGTCCGCCCCCGTTAAGATTAATAGTTTTCTTGCTCATAAGGGTCCGGTGAGGAGGCACCGCCCATATCAAATCCTTCGGGATCAAAGTCTTCCATATCGAAGTCCTGGTCGCCGTAGAAATTCTCGTCTATATCCAGATTTCCGCTATTGCTTTTTGCCATCATTTCGTCAAAGTCGACGGTTTGTTTCGGGGCTTCTCCGGCTTTGCGCGAACACACTGCTTTGTCAAGGTCTTTGCCGGTGATGATTTCCGACAGTTCAATGAAAAACACTCGTTCTGCCAACGGGTCGAATACATACAGCAATTTTTGCTTTTCGTCTTCCACCAAATCACTCAAGCGGGTTTCTCTCATGATGTAGCTGTCTTCTTCCGAACTGCTTCCCATATCTTCCAGTGTGATTTCCTGGTCTTTCTCCCAGTCGTCATCACAAATGAAGAAAGAGGTCATCTGGTCATCTTTATATCCTGCCGCTTTCAATATTGCTTCGTGCAAATCAAAGAAAGTTGCTTCCGAGTCTATCTTTATTTCTCTTATAAAATCATCGACTTCATCAGAGATTAGTGTAAATCTGTAAATCATATATTCAATAGTTCGTTAAAAATTCGCCAAGCCTAAGCGGCTCTGGCAGTAAATAAAATGAGTTCTTTGAAAAGTTTGTCAATAA
>ERZ1027043.395-NODE-395-length-10436-cov-3.804932_pt1 | contig 10436 bp, 5 predicted proteins | sample MGYA00519434_ERZ1027043 | MGnify/ENA primary metagenome ERZ1027043 (study PRJEB26926, sample SAMN06164583) | human gut metagenome | biome: ENVO:00009003; feature: ENVO:2100002; material: ENVO:00002003 | host: Homo sapiens | place: USA | collected 2012 ...
AAAGGAGGTTGAACGTTTATAAAACGAAAGGAAAGGTTTCAGACCTAGAGGCTTTTGTTTCCCAAAAAGACGTTTCCGGTACAATTGGTATTGCCCACACCCGATGGGCCACCCACGGAGAGCCTTGTCAGGCTAACGCTCATCCTCATTTTTCTTCTTCAAAGAATCTAGCTCTTATCCACAATGGTATTATTGAAAACTACGCTACCCTGAAAGAAAAGCTACAAAAAAAAGGGTTCATCTTTAAAAGTAGTACAGATACCGAAGTTCTCGTACAGTTAATTGAATTTTTCCAACTTTCCAACCATTTAGATTTACTTACTGCCGTTCAGTTGGCTCTGCATGAGGTGATTGGCGCATACGCTATAGCGGTGCTCGACAAGAATAATCCCGATGAGATTATTGCAGCACGCAAAAGCAGTCCGCTGGTGGTAGGGATAGGGAAGGATGAATTCTTTCTGGCTTCGGATGCTACTCCGATTGTAGAGTATACGGATAAAGTGGTGTATCTGCAAGATGGGGAGATAGCGGTGATTCGCAGAGACAAGGCATTGGAAGTCGTCAATCTGGACAACGTGCTTCAAAATCCCGAAGTACGTACGGTGGAAATGAATCTGGGACAACTGGAGAAAGGGGGATACCCGCATTTCATGTTGAAGGAGATATTCGAACAACCCGATTGTATTAACGACTGTATGCGTGGACGCATCAATGCGGACGGTGATAAAGTAGTACTGTCGGCGGTTATTGATCATAAGGAACGTTTGCTCAAGGCTCGTCGCTTTGTAATTGTGGCTTGCGGAACTTCGTGGCATGCCGGATTGATAGGGAAACAACTGATAGAAAGTTTCTGCCGTATTCCGGTAGAAGTGGAATATGCCTCCGAGTTCCGCTATCGTGATCCGGTGATTCATGAAGACGATGTGGTAATAGCTATCTCGCAATCGGGTGAAACGGCCGATACATTGGCTGCCATAGAACTGGCGAAAGAGAAAGGAGCTTTTATCTATGGTATATGCAATGCGGTAGGTTCATCCATTCCGCGCATTACAGATACCGGTTCTTATATTCATGTAGGACCGGAGATAGGAGTGGCGTCCACCAAGGCATTTACCGGACAGGTAACCGTGCTTACCATGCTGGCGCTGACACTGGCAAAAGAGAAAGGGAGTATGGCAGATGAGAAATACCTGGAAGTGATCCGGGAATTGACTGTGATTCCGGCTAAAATAAAAAAGATATTGATCAGTAATCCTAAAATAGCGGAACTGTCGCGTATTTTCACCTATGCACATAATTTCCTCTATTTGGGGCGGGGGTACAGTTTCCCGGTAGCTTTGGAAGGCGCGTTAAAGTTGAAGGAGATATCTTATATTCACGCTGAAGGCTATCCCGCCGCTGAGATGAAACATGGACCTATCGCATTGATTGATGCCGAAATGCCTGTTGTGGTGGTAGCTACGCATAATGCGATGTATGAAAAGATAATGAGTAACATACAGGAAATCAAGGCGCGGAAGGGAAAAGTAATCGCTTTGGTCACAGAAGGAGATACGGTAATCAGTAAGTTGGCCGATGATTGCATTGAGTTGCCCGAAACATTAGAGTGCCTCGAACCGTTGATAGCTACGGTCCCCTTACAGTTATTGGCCTACCATGTAGCCATTTGCAAAGGGAAGAATGTGGATCAGCCACGAAATCTGGCGAAGTCGGTAACAGTAGAATAGAAGGCAATGCTGCCGGAGATTATGCAGGAAGTTTCCGGCATAATTCTTGAAAGATGTACCGTAAGTAAGTTTGGAAAAATGACAGAAGGTCTTGTCATACCTTTGGGATGTTTTTATAAGAATCTGAAAATGAACTATTAATTTAAGTAGTAAAGAGAGAGCATGGAACCGTTAAAGCATGAATGTGGAGTCGCTATGATACGACTGCTGAAACCGCTGGAATATTATCAGGAAAAGTATGGAACCTGGATGTATGGCTTGAACAAGCTGTATCTGCTGATGGAAAAACAACACAACCGCGGACAGGAAGGCGCCGGGTTGGCCTGTGTCAAACTGGAGGCCAATCCCGGTGAAGAATATATGTTCCGTGAAAGAGCTTTAGGTTCAGGGGCGATAACAGAGATATTCGGTACGGTGCAAAATCATTTCAAGGATTTGGCGCCTGAACAATTGCATGATGCCGGATACGCCAAGAAATGCCTTCCCTTTGCCGGAGAGGTATATATGGGGCATTTGCGTTATTCCACTACCGGAAAAAGCGGTATCTCCTACGTGCATCCGTTCTTGCGCCGTAACAACTGGCGTGCCAAGAATTTGGCGTTGTGCGGCAATTTCAACATGACCAATGTGGATGAGATTTTCGCACGTATCACTGCCGACGGCCAGCATCCGCGTAAATATGCCGACACATATATTATGCTGGAACAAGTGGGGCACCGTTTGGATCGCGAGGTGGAGCGCCTCTATGTGGAATGTGAGAAGGAAGGTCTGAAAGGCATGGATATCACTCACGCTATAGAAGACCGCATTGATCTGGGCAATGTCCTCAAAACTTCGAGCAAGGAGTGGGATGGAGGCTATGTGATCTGCGGTATGACCGGTAGCGGTGAGTCTTTTGCGGTGCGCGATCCGTGGGGCATCCGTCCGGCTTTCTGGTACATGGACGATGAAATCATGGTATTGGCATCCGAGCGCCCTGTCATTCAGACTGCCTTGAATGTATCTGCCGGAAGCATCAATGAATTGCAACCGGGACAGGCTATCCTTATAAGCAAGACTGGAAAGATGCGTCTGGCACAGATCAACCGGGCGAAAGAGAAGAAAGCCTGTTCCTTCGAACGTATCTATTTCAGCCGGGGAAGTGACATGGATATTTGTAAAGAAAGAAAACAGCTGGGCGAAAAACTGGTGAATCCTATTTTGAAAGCGGTAGACTATGATGTGGAGCATACCGTATTCTCTTTTATACCCAATACGGCGGAAGTGGCTTTCTATGGACTGCTGGAAGGATTCGACAATTATCTGAATGAACTGAAAGTAAAGAAGATAGAGGCTTTGGGGCATCATCCCAATCACGAGGAACTGGAAAAAATCCTGTCCTGGCGTATCCGTAGCGAGAAAGTAGCCATCAAGGATATCAAGCTGCGTACCTTTATCGCCGAAGGCAACAGTCGGAATGATTTGGCTGCCCATGTGTATGATATCACTTATGGAAGCCTTGTGCCTCATGTGGATAATCTGGTGATTATTGATGACAGCATCGTCCGGGGAACTACGTTAAGACAGAGCATTATCGGCATCCTCGACCGCCTGCATCCGAAGAAAATCGTCATTGTTTCTTCTTCGCCACAGGTGCGTTATCCTGATTATTATGGTATTGATATGGCCAGTATGGATCAGTTTATCGCTTTCAAGGCTGCTATCGATTTATTGAAAGAACGGGATATGAAAGATGTGATAGCCCGTGCTTACAACAAATCGAAAGACCAGGTGGGGTTACCCAAAGAGCAGATGGTGAATTATGTGAAAGAAATTTATGCCCCTTTCACTAATGAGGAGATTGCGGCAAAAATGGTGGAACTTCTCACTCCGAAGGGTACGCAGGCGAAAGTGGAAATCGTTTATCAGACACTGGAAGGATTGCATGAAGCGTGTCCCAACCATACGGGCGACTGGTATTTCAGTGGGGATTATCCTACTCCGGGTGGAGTGAAGCTGGTGAACCAGGCGTTTATAGACTATATAGAAAAAGTTTATCAATTCTAAAGAACAACCATTCAAGATAGATTAGATGAGAAATGTAACATTGATCCTCGACGACGGGAGCCGTTTCCCGGGCAAGTCGTTCGGTTATGAGAAACCGGTAGCCGGCGAAGTGGTGTTTAATACCGCTATGACCGGTTATCCTGAGAGTTTGACAGACCCTTCATATGCGGGGCAGCTGATGACCTTAACTTATCCGTTGGTCGGTAACTACGGGGTACCTCCCTTTACTATCGAACCCAATGGCTTGGCTACTTTTATGGAAAGTGAACGTATCCATGCCGAAGCGATTATTGTAAGTGATTACAGTGAAGAATACAGTCACTGGAATGCGAAAGAAAGTCTGGCCGACTGGCTGAAGCGTGAGCAAGTGCCGGGCATTACAGGCATCGATACCCGTGAACTGACCAAAGTTCTTCGCGAACATGGGGTAATGATGGGGAAAATCGTATTTGATGATGAACCCGGCAATGTGCCCGAAGCAATGTATGCAGGTATCAATTATGTAGATAAAGTATCGTGTAAGGAAGTGATTCGTTACAATGAAGGTGCCGGTAAGAAAAAAGTGGTGTTGGTGGATTGTGGTGTAAAGACAAATATTATCCGTTGCTTACTGAAACGGGATGTGGAAGTGATCCGTGTCCCTTGGAACCATGACTTTACAGGGATGGAGTATGACGGATTGTTTATTTCGAACGGTCCGGGTGATCCGGATACTTGCGATGAGGCGGTACAGCATATCCGCAAGGCGATGAGCCTGAGCGACAAGCCTATCTTCGGCATTTGTATGGGGAATCAGTTGCTTTCCAAAGCAGGAGGTGCCACCATCTATAAATTGAAATACGGTCATCGCAGCCATAACCAACCGGTGCGCATGATAGGAACGGAACGTTGTTTCATTACCAGTCAGAACCACGGTTATGCGGTAGATAATAATACATTGGGAACCGATTGGGAACCGCTGTTCATCAATATGAATGACGGTTCCAACGAGGGTATCAGGCATAAAACCAAACCTTGGTTCTCGGCACAGTTCCATCCGGAAGCTGCATCGGGACCTACGGATACCGAGTTCCTGTTTGATGAGTTTGTGAAGTTGTTATAAACCGTGTATTAAAAAGAACAAGTATGAAAGACGAAATAAAGAAAGTATTGTTATTAGGTTCCGGTGCCTTGAAGATTGGCGAGGCCGGAGAATTTGACTATTCGGGTTCGCAAGCATTGAAAGCCTTGAAGGAGGAAGGGATTGAAACGGTTCTGATCAACCCGAACATCGCTACCGTGCAGACCAGCGAAGGGGTGGCAGACCAGATTTATTTCCTGCCCGTTACTCCTTATTTTGTAGAGAAGGTGATAGAAAAGGAACGTCCGGACGGCGTGCTCCTGTCTTTCGGCGGACAGACTGCCTTGAACTGTGGGGTGGCACTGTACAAAGCAGGTATCTTCGAAAAATACAATGTCCGTGTGTTGGGTACTCCCGTGCAGGCCATCATGGATACTGAAGACCGTGAATTGTTTGTAGAAAAACTGAATGAAATCAATGTCAAGACCATCAAGAGCGAAGCGGTGGAAAATCTGGAAGATGCCCGTCGCGCCGCTAAAGAATTAGGTTATCCGGTCATTATCCGTGCCGCCTATGCATTGGGTGGTTTGGGCTCAGGTTTCTGTGACAATGAAGAGGAACTGAATGTTCTGGCTGAAAAGGCCTTCTCTTTCTCTCCGCAGGTATTGGTGGAAAAGAGTTTGAAAGGCTGGAAGGAGGTGGAGTATGAAGTGGTCCGTGACCGTTATGATAACTGCATCACTGTATGTAACATGGAGAACTTCGACCCGCTGGGTATCCATACCGGCGAGTCTATCGTGATCGCCCCTTCGCAGACACTGACCAATGCCGAGTATCATAAACTTCGTGAACTGGCTATCCGTATCATCCGCCATATCGGCATTGTGGGCGAATGCAATGTACAGTATGCCTTCGATCCCGAATCGGAAGATTACCGTGTCATTGAGGTCAACGCCCGTCTTTCGCGTTCGTCTGCATTGGCTTCCAAGGCTACCGGCTATCCGTTGGCTTTCGTTGCCGCCAAATTAGGCTTGGGATATGGGTTGTTCGACTTGAAAAACTCGGTGACAAAGACCACCAGTGCCTTCTTCGAGCCTGCACTGGACTATGTGGTGTGCAAGATTCCCCGTTGGGACTTGGGCAAGTTCCACGGTGTGGACCGTGAACTGGGCTCGTCCATGAAATCGGTGGGCGAGGTGATGGCTATCGGACGTACTTTCGAAGAAGCCATTCAGAAAGGTTTGCGCATGATTGGTCAGGGAATGCATGGTTTCGTAGAGAATAAGGAATTGGTTATAGAAGACGTGGACAAAGCCCTTCGTGAGCCGACGGACAAACGTATCTTCGTGATCAGCAAAGCCATGCGTGCAGGTTACACGGTAGACCAGATTCATGAGCTGACCAAGATTGACAAATGGTTCTTGCAGAAATTGCAGCACATCATGGACACTTCTAAAGAGATGCACGAATGGGGCAATAACCACAAGCAGATTACCGATATGCCGGACGAATTGCTCCGCAAGGCGAAAGTGCAGGGATTCTCCGATTTCCAGATAGCCCGTGCCATTGGCTACGAAGGAGATATGGAAGACGGCATTCTGTATGTGCGTAATCATCGTAAGCAGGTGGGAATCCTTCCGGTGGTGAAACAAATCGATACTTTGGCGGCCGAGTACCCTGCACAGACCAACTATCTGTACTTGACGTATAGCGGTGTGGCCAATGATGTGAAGTACTTAGGCGACCATAAATCCATCGTGGTACTGGGTTCGGGTGCTTACCGCATCGGTTCGTCGGTGGAATTTGACTGGTGTGGCGTGCAGGCTTTGCAGACTATCCGTAAGGAGGGTTACCGCAGTGTCATGATTAATTATAATCCCGAAACGGTTTCTACCGACTATGATATGTGCGACCGTCTGTACTTTGACGAGCTGACTTTCGAGCGTGTGATGGATATTCTCGAACTGGAGAATCCTCACGGAGTCATTGTATCTACCGGTGGCCAGATTCCCAATAATCTGGCTCTCCGTCTGGATGCGCAAAATGTAAATATCCTCGGTACCAGTGCCAAGAGCATTGACAATGCCGAAGACCGGGATAAATTCTCGGCCATGCTGGACCGCATCGGAGTGGATCAGCCCGAATGGAGCGCATTGACTTCTATGGAAGACATCCATGCCTTTATTGACAAGGTAGGCTTCCCTGTTTTGGTACGTCCCTCGTATGTGCTGAGTGGTGCGGCCATGAATGTCTGCTCCAATCAAGAAGAGTTGGAACGCTTCCTGAAACTGGCTGCCAATGTATCGAAAAAGCATCCGGTAGTGGTGAGCCAGTTCATCGAGCACGCCAAGGAAGTGGAAATGGACGCTGTGGCTCAGAATGGTGAGATTGTGGCATATGCTATCAGTGAGCACATTGAGTATGCCGGAGTGCATTCGGGCGATGCCACTATCCAGTTCCCGCCGCAAAAGCTGTATGTGGAAACGGTGCGCCGCATCAAGCGCATCTCCCGTCAGATAGCCAAGGAATTGAATATCTCCGGTCCGTTCAATATCCAATATCTGGCAAAGGACAATGATATCAAGGTAATTGAATGTAACCTTCGTGCTTCACGCAGCTTCCCCTTTGTCAGCAAGGTGCTGAAAATTAATTTTATTGAACTGGCTACCAAAGTGATGCTCGGACTGCCGGTTGAGAAACCGAATAAGAATCTTTTCGAGTTGGATTATGTGGGTATTAAGGCCAGCCAGTTCTCTTTCAACCGTTTGCAGAAAGCCGATCCGGTATTGGGGGTAGACATGGCCTCTACCGGTGAAGTAGGCTGCATCGGTACGGATACTTCGTGTGCCGTATTGAAGGCGATGCTGTCTGTGGGGTATCGTATTCCGGAAAAGAGCGTGTTGCTTTCTACAGGTAATGCCAAGCAGAAAGCGGATACTTTGGAAGCGGCCCGTATGTTGCAGAAGAAAGGTTATAAACTTTATGCCACCGGAGGCTCATCCCACTTCCTGACCGAGAACGGGGTGGAAAATACCCGCGTGTATTGGCCCAGTGAGGAAGGGAAACCTCAGGCACTGGATATGTTGCATCGGAAAGAGATAGACATGGTAGTCAATATCCCGAAGAATCTGACAGCCGGGGAGTTGGACAATGGATATAAGATACGTCGTGCCGCTATCGACCTGAATGTGCCCTTGATAACCAATGCTCGTCTGGCAAGTGCGTTTATCAATGCTTTCTGTACCATGACGATAAACGATATCGCTATCAAGAGCTGGGCGGAATATAAATGATTTTAATGGCTGATGATATGTGGTTAATGGGGTGTGGCAACAGTGCACTCCATTAACTATTAATCAGTGACTTCTCTTTTATCGGAAAATAAATCACTATTCTTTCTGTGTTTACAAAAAGTTTTCTACTTTTGTCCAATTAGGAATCCTAAAGATATTCAAAACAAATGGATTGTGAACACAAGCTTAAAGTATTAGAGCAGGAAATTGAATCGTTGAAAGAGGAGAACAGGCTGCTGAAAGAAAAATTATCTTCTTCTGAAAAAAACTTTGATGGCGTTAGTTTCAAGGAGAAATATGCGGTAAGAATATTAGATTCCTTGCCGGATATGTTGACCGTTTTCAATCATGAGGAAATGGGGATAGAGGTGGTGTCTAATGAGGAAACAAATCATGTGGGTGTATCCAACAACGATTTTAAGGGGATGCGTATGCAGGATATGGTTCCTAAAGAGGCTTATCACAATATACATAATAATCTTCAGAAGGTTATTTCGACAGGTAGGGGTTCTACAGCCCATCATGAATTGGATGTGGACGGGACGCTTCATTATTATGAAAATCGTATTTTCCCCTTAGATGAAGAATATGTGTTGATAATGTGCCGTGATATTAGTGAAAGAGTTGCCACACAGCAGAATTTGGAAATATTTAAACGGATATTGGATAGGGTCAGTGATAGTATTCTGGCTGTATCGGCTGACGGAACCTTAGTTTATGCCAACCGGCAGTTTATTGAGGAATATGGAGTGAAAGGGGAATTAGGAACACAGAAAATCTATGATTTGCCTGTTTCCTTGAATACTAAAGAACAGTTTGATAAACGTGTTCAGGAGATTCGCGACAACGGAGGTAATTTTGCTTATCGTGCCAAATATACCCGTGTGGGAGAAACAAAACTTCGTGTTCATCAGGTTTCGGCCTTTATGATTCAAAATCAGGGCGAGGAAATGATTTGGTTCTTTACACAGGATATAACAGATGTTATCAAGAATCGTGATGAATTGCGTGAATTGAATTATCTGATGGATGCTATACTGAATAATATTCCTGTTTATTTGTTTGTGAAGGACCCTGAAGATGATTTCCGATATCTTTATTGGAATAAGGCGTTTGCCAGTCACTCTAAAATTCCTGCTTCCAAAGCGTTGGGGCGTACTGATTTTGAAGTATTTCCCGAATATGAGAATGTGCTTTGCAGTTTATCGTCGGAAACGACCGAACTGAGTCTTTCCGAAGAATAGCTCAGGGAAAGATTTTTACCTCCCGGCAGGGTAATTTTCGAAAGCCTTCCGTCGGTATAAGCATAGGAAGTCTTTCTGCCGCGCGCGTCGGTGATCGAAACAAGCTGATCTTTTTTGTTGTAAGAAAAGAGTATCTGTTTCTCCTCGCCGTCGTAAACGCGTTTTATCCTCCGTTTTTCGGAATTTTTAATGGTATATTTTTCGTACTCGATATACGTGCCGTTTTCAAATTTATCGTAAACGGCGACAAGTTCTCCGAACTTATTGAAGCCCTTGATGATCGTTCCGTCAGTCAATAAATTGACCGGCAGCTGCATGCCGAACTGTTCGAGCTCGTATACCTTGCCGCAATATTCCTTGTAATACGTTTTTATCTGTTTAATGTACTGATTTTTCTTTTCCGTAACGGCGTCGATCTGTTCTCTGGTATTCCGATCGACGGACTGCAGATACGATTTTGTTTCGGCAAATTCGCCGTATTGTTCCGTTACGTTTGACTTCTGTCTGCTCGTCAGCCCCTTTTGATCGTTTATATTTTGGTTTAAACTTGCGTAATATCTATCCCAGTTATCCTTCGCATCCTCTTGAGATAAGGCGTTTCCGCTCAACTGAATGTCAAAAGAATTCAATTGATACTGCATTCCCTCTATCTGGTATTTCATAGCCTCTTCCTGCAAGGAAACGGAAGATTTTTGATTGATCAGCGATTCGTACTGGATTTTCATGGACCGATAATTCAGGGCTTCGCTTTTCGTCAATATCATCTGCGCAGAACCAATGTTGACAAAATTTTTGAAATTCTCGCTTTTCAGCGTAGATTCGGAAAAACGTTTCGATATTTTTCCGTCCGAAATATTTACGACAACGTAGTCCATAAGCGCGTTTTTATACGCCTCGACTTCATTTTCGAGCTGTTTCTGCTCGTCGCTGCGCTGTTCGAGCAATTCGGCGTTTTTCATTCCCTCCAACACAGTAACGGCTTTCATCCCCGCAGCCGTCCTGTATTCCGCAGTAACTCCTGTCTCTTATACACATCTCCGAGCCCACGAGACTACGCTGCATCTCG
>ERZ1027043.403-NODE-403-length-10290-cov-4.435662_pt1 | contig 10290 bp, 8 predicted proteins | sample MGYA00519434_ERZ1027043 | MGnify/ENA primary metagenome ERZ1027043 (study PRJEB26926, sample SAMN06164583) | human gut metagenome | biome: ENVO:00009003; feature: ENVO:2100002; material: ENVO:00002003 | host: Homo sapiens | place: USA | collected 2012 ...
GAGCCTTATCGTCGGCAGCGTCAGATGTGTATAAGAGACAGTGCTCAGACAGTGCGGCGTCAGATTATATGGGCAGCATTTACTATGTGGACACCGACGATGTCGCAGCGCTGGAGGCGTCAGCGGCAGGAGTGGATAACACACTCTTCAGCGGTGACAATGCCCTTATAAAAACGACGTATATCATGAATATGCTCGTTGCCGGAATACTGCTGATAGTGAGCGTGTGTCTGATACTTGTATCTTTCGTGGTGCTCAGATTTACCATCGGCTTTACCATTTCGGAGGAATTCAGAGAGATAGGCGTTATGAAGGCTGTAGGTATACGAAACAGGTCTATACGCAGTATGTATTGCGTTAAGTACCTCGGTATTTCGGCTGTGGGCGCAGTTATAGGTTATGCGGCCAGTGTACCGTTCGGAAATATGATGCTTTCAAGCGTGAGCAAAAATATGGTCCTTGGCAATGAGAATTCATTTATTATAGGAATTCTGTGCAGTATTGCGGTAGTGGGTATAATCCTGCTGTTCTGCTACGGCTGTACGAGAAAGATCAAAAAGATGTCCCCGATAGACGCAGTAAGAAGCGGACAGACGGGCGAAAGATTCCATAAAAGGAGCATCATGAGCCTTGGAAAAAGCAGGCTCGGAGCAACCGGCTTTATGTCTCTCAACGACATTCTCAGCAGTCCGAAGCAGTACGGTATCATAACCGCAGTATTTACTGTCTGCATACTGCTTGTAATGCTGCTGGCAAATACGGCTAATACGCTCAACAGCGAAAAGCTGCTTTTCCTGTTCGGAACTACCGAGAGCGATGTGTATTATACAGATGCAGCTAAGATAATGGACGTAATGACCGGCACTAAAAGCATTGACGATGTGAATGCCGAGATAGAGCATATGCTTGAAGAAAACGGTATGCCGGGCAAGGTACACGTAGAAGCTCAATATAAGCTGCCGGTCGAGTTCGGAGATACTAAGCTGAACGTCGTGTTCCAGCATTGCAAGGATACAAACGCATCCGAATATACCTACAGTAAGGGCAGCGCACCTAAGTACAGCAACGAAATAGCTCTCACTGAGCCGATAGCCGAAAAGCTCGGCGCAGATATAGGAGATACCGTAAAGCTCACCGTGAACGGCGAGGAGGGCGACTATATAGTTACCGCATTGTTCCAGAGCTTTAACCAGCTTGGCGAAGTCGGCAGACTGCACGAGGATATAGAGTTGTCTGAATCTAATATGTCAGGATCTATGTCTTTCCAGATAGATTTTGACGACGATCCTGACGCCGAAACGATCGGCGAGCGTATTGAAAAGCTGAAGGATATTTCTGATACGGATAAGGTTTTCGACGTATCGGGCTTCGTAAAAGACTGCACCGGTGCAAGCGATATCGTAGCGGGCGTTAAAAATCTTGTGCTGACGATCACGGTCATAATCATAGTTTTGATATGCGTGCTTATGGAGCGTTCGTTTATCACAAAGGAAAAGGCGGAGATCGCGCTGATGAAAGCTATGGGATTCAAGAGCGGCACGGTCGTACTGCACCATACGCTGAGGTTCGGCATTGTAGCGCTTTTTGCGGGACTGGTCGCTGCGGCACTCTGTATACCTCTGACAAAGCTTGCGATAGATCCGATATTTGCGATGATGGGAGCAGTCAAAGGCGTAGGATATAAGATAGAGCCGCTTGAAATATTTGCGGTTTATCCTCTGACAGCTCTGGCGGTGACCGCACTGGGAGCGTTCTTCACATCACTGTACACAAAAACGATAAAAGCCTCGGATACCTCGAATATCGAATAACCTGAGATTTGGAATAGGAGAATATATATGAACAGAATACTTGAAGTAAACGACCTGTGCAAGACATACATTATAAACAAAAGACAGAACAACGTGCTCTGCAATGTGACCTTCAGCATAGACGAGGGCGAAATGGTAGCGATAATGGGACCGTCCGGCTCAGGAAAATCGACTCTGCTCTATACCGTTTCGGGAATGGATAAAATGACCGCAGGAGAGGTAAACTTCTGCGGACGGAGCATGGCGGAGCTTAACGAAAACGAGCTTGCCGCCGTAAGGCTCGACGATATGGGCTTTATCTTCCAGCAGATGTACATGATGAAAAATCTGTCCGTACTCGATAATATCATCCTGCCTGCCTGCAAATCAGACAAGATAAAGGAGAGCCGCAAGGAAACGGTACAGCGCGGACGCGATCTCATGCGCAGGCTGGGCATTGCCGACATAGCCGACAACGATATAAACGAGGTTTCGGGAGGACAGCTTCAGCGTGCCTGCATATGCCGCAGTATGATAAACGACCCTAAAATGATATTTGCCGACGAGCCTACGGGCGCTCTCAACCGCACTTCTTCGGAGGAGGTAATGGATGAGCTGGCAAAGCTCAACGAGGGCGGCACTACGATAATGCTCGTAACTCACGACGCTAAAGTTGCGGCAAAATGCACAAGAGTTCTGTATATAGTTGACGGAAACATCAAAGGCGAGTATAATATAAACAGAGAGGACGCTCTGCGCGACCGTGAGCGGAGTCTGAATAACTGGCTGCTGGAGATGGGTTGGTAATATGGTAGATATACTTATAGTCGAGGACAATAAGGAATTAAGGGAGCTGCTGTGCGATCTGCTGCGTGCGGAAAATTATATGGTAAGCGTAGCGGAAACGGGAGAAAAAGCCTTGTCGCTGTATGAAAAATACGGGGCAAGGCTTGTCCTGTTGGATATCATGCTTCCCGGAAAGGACGGCTTCGAGGTATGTGAGAAAATGCGTGAAAACGGAAATACGCCCATACTTATAGTAAGCGCAAAAACGGGAAAGGACGACAAGCTGAGCGGTCTGATCCTGGGGGCTGACGACTATATCGAAAAGCCTTATGATATAGATATTCTTATGGCGAAAATAAAAGGCATTTTCAAGCGGCGGTATTCTATAGACGAGATAACGGACGGTGCGCTGACTATTAATAAAGAAAGCAGGACTGTTACAAAAAGCGGCAAAGTACTTGACATGACGTCAAAGGAGTTCGATCTGCTGCTTTTAATGGTGGAGAACAAGGGGAAAATGCTCAGTAAGGAATTCCTTTTCAATTCAGTGTGGGGCTTCGACAGCTTTTCCGAGCCGCAGACGCTGACGGTGCATATAAAATGGCTAAGACAGAAAATAGAGGATGATCCCAAAGCTCCGAAACGTATACTTACGGTATGGGGCAAGGGATATAAATTTGAGTAAGACAGGCGGTAGGTATGAAAAGCTTTAACAGATTTTTGACAGCGGTACTGGCTGTCACAGTCATTATATTTATAGCCTGCAACATATGCCTGAAAAATATTTCCGCAGATGGCGGCAGAAAGTACCGGATAGAAGCAAACCGGATAGCCAGGACGATTTCTGAGAGCGGCGCAGGCGGCGTAGATCTGTCTGAGTACGAAACGATCACTGCGGTAGTTCCTTTAAGTTCGGAAAGCACAGGTGATTTTTTTACGGCGGAGAGCGATTATCTTATAATTGAAACAGACGGAGAGTTTTACCGCATCGAATATACGTCGCAGGATGATAAAGTAAACGAGAGTGTGATAAAAACCGTCAATATATTTCTTTCGGCCATAGCTCTGCTGACGGTCGGAACGCTTATTTTTATCCGACAAAGAATACTAAAGCCTTTTGTTCAGCTGAGAGAAGTGCCGTCGGAGCTTGCCAAGGGCAATCTTACTGTTCCGATAAAGGAGCGCAAGGGCAGATTTTTCGGAAAATTTGTGTGGGGGCTTGATATGCTTCGGGAAAGGCTGGAGAATTCGAGAGCAAGGGAGCTGGAGCTGCACAAAGAAAAGAAAACGCTGCTGCTGTCGCTCTCTCACGATATAAAAACGCCGCTCTCGGCGATAAAGCTGTACGCAAATGCTTTGTCCAAGGGGATCTATAAGGATAATAAAAAGCAGATAGAGGCTGCGGAAAGCATAAATGCAAAGGCGGACGAGATAGAAAGCTTCGTAAGCGAAATAATAAGAGCCTCGAGCGAGGATTTTCTTTATCTCGAGGTCAATATGGGAAAATTTTATCTGTCGCAGGCGGTGACGGAGATTTCCGATTACTACGGAGAAAAGCTGGCTATGCTGGGCGTTGATTTTATCGTCGGCAGATACGGCGACTGCCTTTTGAGGGGAGATATCGACAGAGCGGTCGAGGTATTGCAGAACATCATAGAAAACGCCGTGAAGTACGGCGACGGCAGAAGTATATCGATAGAATTTGACGAGGAAGAGGAGTGCAAGCTTGTGACAATAAGAAACAGCGGCTGTACGCTTGAAGAAACGGAGCTGGCGCACGTCTTCGACAGCTTCTGGCGCGGCTCTAACGTCGGTTCTAATCAAGGAAGCGGACTGGGGCTGTATATATGCCGTCAGCTTATGCACAAAATGGACGGAGAAGCGCTGGCTGAGATAAAAAACGGAGAAATGCTTGTGAGTGCAATTTTTATTAAAGCATGATTTTTTTATATATTCACGCTTGAAGTTTGTTTTGCCAAGTGACATTTTGCCATCAGCCTTGGCAGGAGCTTTTACTTTGTTTGGATTGTGATTAAAATATCTTGTGTAGGGGGCGAACTTTGTTCGCCCGTTTTTGTTGCAGGAGGTTTTTGCAGAAATTGCAGCTTTGATTTTAGCGTACAAAATAAAAATTGTCTTGTAATAATCGCTTGAATGTGATATAATTATAAAGACATCTTTTATAACAGCGATATATCAAGGAAATACTGGAGGTTTTTATATGGCGTTTATGCCTATATCGAAAAAGGATATGGAGGAGCGCGGCATCGGGCAGCTTGATTTTGTCTATATTATCGGCGACGCTTATGTAGACCACCCGAGCTTCGGCGTAGCTATCATATCCAGAATACTGGAGTATCACGGCTATACGGTAGGCATAATAGCTCAGCCCGACCCTAAAGACCCCGAAGCGGTGAAAAGGCTGGGGCTTCCGCGTCTTGCGTGGCTGGTCACGGCAGGAAATATAGATTCTATGGTATCTCATTATACCGTTGCGAAAAAGCGCAGAGCCGACGACGCATATTCCGCAGGGGGTAAAAACGGGAAACGTCCCGACAGGGCGGCGACGGTATACTGCCGTATGTGCAGGAATGCCGCTCCCGAAATACCTTTGCTCTGCGGAGGTCTGGAGGTTTCTCTGCGACGATTTGCTCATTATGATTACTGGAAAAACGAGGTCATGCCCTCCGTGCTTGTCGATACGCAGGCGGACCTGCTGATGTACGGCATGGGCGAGCATTCTATGATAGAAATCGCCGACAGACTGAATGCCGGAGAGGACGTGCGCTCTATTCGTGACGTAAGGGGGACGTGTTATCTTTGCGATCCTGTGGATACCCCGTACGGGGCGGTGCAGTGTCCGTCTTTCAAGGAGGTCTGCGAGAGCAAGGAGCTGTACGCAAAGGCGTGCAGGATACAGTACGACTGGCAGGACGAGGTTTACGGAAAGACGATAATCCAGCGGCACGGAAACAAAATGCTGGTGCAGAATCCTCCTGCTTTGTCGCTGACAACCGAGGAGCTGGATCTCGTGTACTCTCTGCCTTACGAGCGTAATTATCATCCCTGCTACGAAAAGGAGGGAGGAGTGCCGTCGATAGAGGAGGTACAGTTCTCACTTACTCACAACAGGGGCTGCTTCGGCTTCTGCAATTTCTGCTCCATCGCCCTGCATCAGGGAAGACGCGTGACGGTGCGCAGCGAGCAGTCGGTGCTGGAGGAAGCGGTGAAGCTGACTGAAATGCCGAACTTCAAGGGATATATACACGACGTTGGCGGTCCGACGGCGAATTTCAGAGGTCCGTCCTGCGAAAAGCAGCTGAAATACGGACTTTGCAAGGGAAAGAAGTGTTTAGCGCCGGAGCCGTGCAAAAATCTTCATGTAGACCACAAAGAGTATCTCAGTATGCTGAGAAAGCTCAGACAGCTCGACGGAGTGAAAAAGGTGTTTATCCGTTCGGGTATAAGATACGATTATCTGATAGAGGACAAGGACGACGAATTTATAAACGAGCTTATACAGTACCATGTGAGCGGACAGCTAAAGGTCGCCCCCGAACACTGCTCGGCGGCGGTGCTGGACAAAATGGGCAAGCCTCATATCGAGGCGTACAAGCGTTTTCAGCGCAGGTTTTATGAGATAACCAAGCGAAAGGGCAAGGAGCAGTATCTCGTGCCGTATCTGATGTCCTCTCACCCCGGCTCTACGCTGAGGGACGCCGTGGAGCTTGCTGTGTTCTTGAAGGAAAATAAGATACACCCCGAGCAGGTGCAGGATTTCTACCCCACTCCCGGTACGCTCTCTACCTGTATGTTTTACACGGGGCTTGATCCGTACACGCTGGAGCCTGTTTATGTGGCGAAGGACCCTAAGGAAAAGTCTATGCAGAGAGCGCTTTTGCAGTACTATAAGCCGGAAAATCAGCGGCGTATAATTGAGGCGCTGTGCAAAGCGGGCAGAGAGGACCTGATAGGTCACGGCTCGGACAAGCTGGTAAGACCCGACACGCTTTACTTAAAGCAGAAGAGGGAAACAGAGCAGAGCAGGACTTCGGGCAGACGGATAGGAAAGTCCCCGAAAAACGACCGCTCCGGTAACAACAGGAATAAGCGATCTCAAAAAGGAAAGCGTTCGAGGTGACGGTAATGGCTCAGAATAAGGCTAAAAAGAGCGGAGGAAAGTACGGCAGGGCGAAAAGATCTACGGTGAGCCGCACGGGCGGCATGGGAGGAACGCTTGCGCACTACATAATTGCGACCTGTACGGTCGTTGCGGTAGCGGTACTGGCGGCTGTCGTGAAGAAGTTCGGGATTCCGACCGAGCTGCCTATAGGTAAGTCGGGAAAGCCTGCGGCTGAAAACTCCGAGGTGCAGGTGCGCTTTCTCGACGTGGGGCAGGGCGACTGCACGCTTGTCTGCTCGGACGGAAAATATATGCTTATCGACACGGGCGACAGGGACGGAGATAATACCGTTATAAATTATCTTGAAAATATGGGCGTGACCGAGCTGGAGTATCTTATAATCACTCACCCTCACTCCGACCATATGGGCGAGGCGGCGGAAATAGTCGAAAGCTTCGATATAGGCAAGGTGATAATGCCGCAGGTACCCGACGATATGGTGCCGACTTCGGCGGTGTATGAAAATCTGCTGGACGCTATGGACGATAAGGGAAAGAAGTTCACGGCAGGCAAGGATAGCGAGTACGCTCTCGGCGAGTGCGGCATTCAGATATATGCTCCGCACGAGGAGTACAGCGATCTTAACAACTACTCGCTGATAGTGAAGCTTACTCACGGCGAAAACAGCTTTCTTGTGACAGGAGACTGCGAGGTGCAGGAGGAAAAGGAGCTGCTGGAACGCGGCTGCGACCTGTCCGCCGACGTTCTGAAAGCGGCGCACCACGGCAGCGATACCTCCAGCAGTTCGGAGTGGCTTCAGGCGGTGCTGCCCGAATATACGATCATATCCTGCGGCGCAAATAACAAATACGGGCATCCGCACGACGATACTGTTTCGAGGATAGGCAAGTACAGCGAGAATGTGTATATTACCGCAGAGGACGGTACCGTGATATTCGACTCAGACGGTAAGGGGATAAGCGTAAGGCAGGAAAAGTAGCGATTCGGAGGTTTTGAATATGAGATATACTGTAGACAGGATAGAGGGAGAATACGCCGTGCTGTGCGATACGGACGGCGGCTCTCATGATGTGCGTCTGGACGAGCTGCCCGGGGTGAAAGAGGGCGATATTTTGTCGTATGACGACGGAGTATATAAAAGACTCGACAGGGAAACCGAGGAGCGGCGTAAAAGGCTGGCGCAGCGCACCGGGTCTATGTTTGAATAAATCAAGGTGGGGTATTTATTATGGAAAAGGATCTATTTGTAATAATAAACGAACAGACGCCCAGACTGTCTAAGGGGCATAAGCTGATAGCGGCATATATACTGAGCCACTACGATAAGGCGGCTTTCATGACGGCGCAGAAGCTGGGGCAAACCGTAGGCGTGAGCGAATCGACCGTGGTGCGCTTTGCGTCCATGCTCGGCTTTGACGGATACCCCGCATTGCAGAGGTCACTGCAGGAGCTTATGAGAAACAAGCTTACTGCGGTGCAGAGAATAGAGGTGTCGAACGACAGGCTGAGCGGAGGAGATCTGCTCAAGCAGGTAATGACGAGGGATATAGAGAAGATAAGGCGTACTATGGATGAAACCTCGGAGGAAAACTTTATCAACGCTGTGAACGCTATAGAAAAGTGCAATACTATATATGTACTGGGAGCACGCAGCGCAGAGCCTCTCGCCAGATTTCTCACCTACTATCTGACGCTTATGTTCCCACAGGTAAAGCAGATCAGAAACACTACTACGAGCGAGCTTTTTGAGCAGATTATGAGAATAGATGAAAAGGACGTTATAATCGGCATATCGTTTCCGAGATATTCACGGCAGACGGCGCAGATGCTGGAGTTCGCAAAGGCGCAGGAAGCGCACGTCATAGCCATAACCGACTCGGAGGCTTCGCCGCTGGCGACATATGCGGACGATCTGCTGATAGCGAGAAGCGATATAAATTCCTTCGCCGACTCGCTGGTAGCTCCCATGAGCCTTATCAATGCGCTTATAGCCGCCCTGTCTATCAGTAATGCCGAAAAGGTACGGCGCAGCTTTGAGAAGCTGGAGAAGATATGGGACAAGTACGAGGTATACAAGAAGAATGAAAATCAACCGAGAGGGCTGGACGCTAAAATATGAACTGTGATACTGTTATAATCGGGGCAGGCGCGGCAGGACTTTTCTGTGCCGTGCAGTCTGCGTGGAACGGCAGGGAGGTACTGCTGATAGAGCACGAAAAGCAGCCTGCTAGAAAGCTGAACATTACCGGAAAGGGCAGATGCAACGTTACCAATAATTCCGACACGGAAACGGTGATGTCGAATATACCGAGAAATTCAAAGTTTCTGTTTTCTGCGCTGAGCAGGTACTCTCCTCAGGACGTCATGGCTTTTTTTGAAATGCTGGGAGTGGAGCTGAAAACCGAGAGGGGAAACAGAGTTTTTCCCGTAAGCGACAGAGCGCAGGACATATCGGGAGCGCTGATAAACGCTGCAAAGGACGCAGGAGTGCGCATTATCTGCGACGAGGCGAAGTCGCTGATTATTGAGGACGGCAGGGCTAAGGGCGTGCATGGTGAGAAGCACGACTACTTTGCGGAGCGTGTGGTAGTGGCTACGGGAGGTCTGTCCTACCCGAAAACAGGCTCGACCGGCGACGGCTACAAATTTGCACGGCAGGCAGGGCATAATGTGACCGAGCTGCGCGGTTCGCTGTGTCCCGTGGAGCTTTACGGCTCGGAATGCGCTCAGGCGATGGGGCTTTCGCTGAAAAACTGCACGCTTACAGTGACCGATAATTTTACGGGGAAGGCGGTATTCTCACAGCAGGGAGAGATGCTGTTTACGCATTTCGGGATGTCGGGACCGCTGATCCTGTCGGCTTCGGCGCATATGTCGGACATAACGCAGGGCAGGTATACGTTCTCGGTAAATCTCAAGCCTGCGCTGGACGACAAAAAGCTTGACGAGAGAGTGCAGAGAGATTTCAATGAGTTCCCGAACCGTGATTTTGACAATTCTTTGGGCAGACTGCTGCCGAGCAGTATAATACCGATAATCATAAAGCGCAGCGGTATCCCACCCGCAAAGAAAGTAAATCAAATAACTAAAGAAGAAAGAGCTAAGCTATGCTCTGCGATACACGCGCTTACGTTTGAGGTGAAAGGTCTGCGCCCCGTCAGCGAAGCTATAATCACAAGAGGCGGTGTGGACGTAAAGGAGATATCGCCGAAGACTATGGAGTCAAAGCTGGTGAATGGGCTTTATTTTATAGGAGAGGTGCTTGACGCAGACGCCTACACGGGCGGCTTTAATTTGCAGATAGCGTTTTCCACGGCGTATGCCTGCGCAAACGCTTGAATATCTATCGTGCAGGCGTTTACTTTGATAAGGCTTTTACTTTGTTTAGCCTGCACTAAGAGCTTGTCCCCTTGCGTGACAGACTCCCAAACGTTGGTTAAACAATATTTTAAACAAAGTAAAAGCTTATGCCAAGGCTGATGGTAGTTCAGCGTAAATCAAAGTAAAAGCCGCGGCTAGTTAGTCCGCCGTCCCAACAAAAGAATTCCGGCAAAGCCGAAATTCAAGCG
>ERZ1027043.407-NODE-407-length-10242-cov-5.287131_pt1 | contig 10242 bp, 10 predicted proteins | sample MGYA00519434_ERZ1027043 | MGnify/ENA primary metagenome ERZ1027043 (study PRJEB26926, sample SAMN06164583) | human gut metagenome | biome: ENVO:00009003; feature: ENVO:2100002; material: ENVO:00002003 | host: Homo sapiens | place: USA | collected 2012 ...
ACCGGGGCGGCTGCCCCGGCAGGAACTTTTCTCTTATTATAACACCAATCTTGTGAAATCACAATTTATTCTTGTAGCCTGCCGCTGATACCGTCTGGATTGGTTTTTCCTTTCTTTTTGTTCCCTTTAATTAGCCATGAACTGTTTCATGCCCTGACTTTTAGCCCCCGGATTATCATTTCCGTAGCCCTCCAGCAGGTTAATGACGCCCCAGATTCCGAGACCTGCGCCAAGGGCGATAACCAAAGTTTGAAGAACATCGACAGCAGAGTTGAAGAAATCCATAAATGTGTATGCCGGAATATGCGGGATGTTGGGTTAGAAATGGGTTCTCACAATGCAAGCGCCGGAACGAAAACCGCTGTGCGGCCCCCGATTCCGGCGTCTCCTTTCAATTTTTGATTGCTTCTGTTCGCTCCGGCCTTGCAGTATGAGCCGGTGTCTTCTGTCTGTCATGGTGTATCAAGCCTCCTTGCCTTGATAAATCTTTATGAAAAAGTGGGTGATCCTCCCGCTGTTTCATCCGTTTCGGACACGTCTACTTCAAAGACATTGTAAGTCTCGTCCTGCTTCGGCTTGAGCTTGTGAGAGAGGAACTTTTCAATATCAAATTCATTTTTGGGGTTTGCGTCCGACAGGTATCTGTAATTCTTGTGCTGCGTGATATCGAATTTATTGGACAGAAATGGCCGCACGCCGCGAAGCTGCAAGATGCACTTGGAGCCGTCCAGTACGGCAAGCTCATCCACGGTGGCAAGGTCTTTTCCGAGCTTCTGGTAGTTGAGACTGTGAGAGACCTCGCGCCCTCGGCTTTCACCGGTATTGAAGGTGTCGATGGTCTCTTTCCCCAGCGCCTGATTCAGCTCTTTCAACGTGGTCGGCTCCTTACCGCCGAGGAAAATCGAGGTGTCACAATTCCCGATGATCGTATCGGCGTTGTCCTTATACAGCGCCTTGAGCTGGCTTTGTGCCTGCAAGACGAGGCAGGCGGAGATCTCCCGGCTGCGGATGGTCGCCATGAGCTTTTCCAGATTCGGTATCTGCCCGATGTTTGCCGCTTCGTCGATCAGGCAGCGCACATGCACTGGCAGACGGCCTTTGTACTGGTCGTCTGCCTTTTCACACAGCAGGTTAAATAACTGGCTGTAAATCATGGAAATGAGGAAATTGAAGGTGCTGTCGGTATCGCTCATGATGAGAAACAGCGATGTCTTTTTGAACCTTCCGTCCTTGGCATCCGGGTTGTCGTATATTTTGTCTCCCAGCGTATCCAGCTCCAATTCATCATACATGGTGATCTCCCGCAGCTCCGCGATATCAAAGGGGGCGAGGCGTGCGCCGCAGCTAATATTGATGCTCTTAGCTGTCTTGCCCGCGGCTAATTTGTACTTTTTATATTGTCGCACAGCGAAGTGATTGGGCTTGTCCTTTTCCAGCTCCTTGAACGCAATATCCACGGGATTTTCAAAGGTCTCGTCGTCCTCGCGCACCTCCATCGCATTGACCAGCTCGATAAGCGTGGCGAAGTTCTGCTCTTCTTCGGGGGCTTCGTAATGGATGTAGCCGATCAGGGCGCAATACAAAAGTGTCTCTGCCTTCACCCAGAAATCGTCGCCGGATTTGCCGTCTCCCTTGGTATTGCAGATCAGGGTGTTGACCAGCTTCAAGATATCCTTCTCGCTGTGGATGTAGGCGAAGGGGTTATAGTGCATACTCTTGGAAAAGTTGATAGTATTGAATATCTTGATACGGTAGTTGTTTTTCTCCAGCAGTCTGCCGCACTCGACCACGATACTGCCTTTGGGATCGGTGACAACGAACGAAACCGGGTAGTCCTTTGACTGGCATTGCATAAGGTTGGGCTTGATAAAAAAGCGCGTTTTGCCGCTGCCGGAGCCGCCGATGACCAGCACATTTTTATTCCTCGCCGTCCGCGGATCTTTGGGACGATTGTTCATGGTCAGGCTCTCGGTCTGTGTGAGGATAATGTTGTTCTCGAATACCGGGTCGATATACGGCGCAATGTCCTCATGCGTGCCCCAGCGGGCGCTGCCGTACTCCATATTCTTGCGAAACTTCTTGGCATTCTTGCCTTTAACGTAGACCGCCAGCCGGAGCGCGCCAGCAATCAGGACGCCGACCAGCAAATCGGCGGGGCGGAAGCTCGGAAGCAGGCTCTCAAAGGCCAGCCGGAAGCCATCCAGAATATGCAGCGCCTTTTGGGAAAAGTCCAGCCCCGGAGCAAGCCGCGCAGCCTGTCCGCACTTGGTTCCCAGCAGGGCGAACAGAAGATACGGGAGATTGGGGAGTATGATTTTCTTGATGTTTACAGGTTTCTTCATAGCTCCAGCCCCTTATCCTTGTGTTTGACCGCAGGCTTGATGATATCCTTTGCAGCCTGGATATCATGCAGATGCTGGATGAGGGAGGGCTTCTGCCGCTTCCTTGCCGTATTGCGGGTATATTCCTCAAAAGCCGCTGTGAGGGCATCCGCGTCCCGCGCCTTGAAGAAGACCATGTACTTGGGCGGCGAGAGCGTTTTGTCCTTTTTTACGGCATAGTCCACGCCGTATTTCCGCGCTACGCGGTCAAAATCCTTGATGTTTTTATCGCTAATCTCGATGTTGGCAACGCCCTGATTCTGACCGACAAGCTGCTTGACCGTCTGCTTGCCGGTGGGCTTTACGGGGCCAGCGCGCTTTTTCTCAGCGATTTTCGCTTTCTGGTGTGCCAGGAACTTTGCAACCGCAGCCTTGAGCACACGCCCGGTGAGCTTCGTTGCGCTGATTACAAGAGTCACTGTCCTGTTTTCAACCTCTTCCTGCAATTATGAACGCCTCCTTCCGTAATGATCGCAGTATGCACCGGCGCACGACTTACAGCGCAATGGCCGGGATCGTTTCGTCTCCGTGATGAAGCTGCACGGTGCGCTCTTCAAAAAGCCGCCGCACCAGACCGGCATCCCCCGAAGAGATATCCCACAATTCATCATCGAGGCAGTAGAACACGATGGCGGGGCCGGTCAGGTACGTTTCACCGCTGACGGTCACGACTGCTTTCCTTTCGTAAGCCATGTACAGGTCAAAGGTCGGCACCTGCCGCACATGTGTGCAGCGGAAGTCGGTCTCGATGAGCGCGTCCAGTAGGCGCATGGATTTGGCTTTCTGACCGGGGACAGTCAGCAGAACCGAAACATTGCTTTCATCGTATTCCTCATCATTCGGGGTGAGCTGAAAACCAGAGACCGGCGTATAGCTATCGCTTTTGAGCTTGACCCTGCGGGGCACTTTCTTGTGGGGGAGGATGATGTTGACGTCTCCTGTGATGTTTACCGTGAAGTTTTCCATGATATAGTCCTTTCTCAGCGCTCGTTCTGGCGCTGCCGTTTTTTCTGCCACTGATCCAGCAGCTTGATAATGACCTGTTCCATTTGCTGCGGCGTGTAATTCCTGGGGAAGTATTTGCGGAGCGTATCGCTTTTCAGCGTGACGCGATCCAGCTCGTCCTTCTTTTCCTCGGACATCACCGCATACATAGCATCCTGCGTGCATTTGCCCTCGCGGCTGAGCTTTTTCAGCCGCTGCGCCTGTGAAAGCGAGGGGGTGTTCTGCGAATACGCCATTGCATCCAAAACGCCCCGCTGCTCCTCCGGATTGAGGTACGACAGCTCAACAGCGGGGTTAAATGCGATTTCTTTGGCATCAACCTTTTTCTGGATTTCAGGAACAAGCTCTGTGAGACGAAGATATCTATGAACTTGGCGCTCACTCTGGTGTGCGTCCTCGCTTACCTTGGCAATTGCCCATGCTGACTTCTCGCCAACTTGGCAAGAAGTCGCTTCCTTGTGTAAATCCGTCCGCTGTCCCTGATGTTTCAGCGCCTCCATTTTCATTTTGTATGCCTGTGCGCGTTCCATGGGAGAGATGTTTTCGCGCTGCAAATTGGTATCCACCAACAAGATCACCGCCTCGTCATCTGTAAGATTGCGGACAATGGCCGGAATCGTGTCCTTCCCGGCAAGGCCGCTTGCGTGCAAGCGCCGGTGTCCGGCGACCATTTCATAGCCGCCTCCGGGGTCTGGCCGGATGATGGTGGGATTGAGCACGCCGAACTGCATGATGCTGTCTACGGTCTCCTGCATGAGTGCATCGTCCACCACCTTGAATGGATGATTCTTGAAGGGGTGGATATCCGAAATGCGTATCTGCTGTACCTGCTCCGGCTGTGTGCTCTGTGTGTCCTTTGGTTCTGTCTTCTTTGGCATGGCGTTCACCTCCGTAACATGCGAAAAGCCGCAGGCCATACAGCCAGCGGCATCTAAATTCGTCCTTCCGCCATATCGTGCTGAACCAGAGCTGCATAGTAGCTGGTCATGGTGAGCGAAGCGTTGTACAGCGTTGCCAGCAGATATTGACGGATGTTTTTGATTTTTGTGGTGTTCTCCTTCATGCAGCTCACTACGAAGCGGATATGCTCGCTGTCCAGCTTCAGGAACCGGCTCCTGACCACCTCCGCAGGCTTGTCGTCGCCGGAAATGCGCACGGTCTCTTTTGTGGTACAGACCGTGTCCACGATAAGCTCCAGAATTTCCTCGACGATCTCCTTGTCATACGGCAAGTCCAGCAGCAGAACGTCATAGCTGATATTCTCCATGATAAACTCTCTGTACTGCACTCTTCGCTCCGCATCGTTTCTTTTCGATTCCCGCTTTTGACCGTCTCTGAACGAAGGGAAGGGAAGAGACTCAGTATCGTTCAAATCAGTATTGTTCTTCTCAGTATTACTACCTTTTGATTTGGGAAATTCTTGAGTTTCGATTTTCAAAACTCCTGAATTTTGATTTTCACCATTCTTGAATTTTGATTCCGGCGCGGCAACAAAATTCTTGACGTAAATGAGATTGGGTTTGCCAAGCCCCTGCCGCTTGCGCTCGATAAGCCCGCATTTATCGTCCAGCTCGTTCAGCAGCTTCATGGCCTTCTGCGAAGCGCAGGAAAGTGCGTCCATGATATCCTCCACGGTATAAACGATGTACACGCGCCCCTCCTGATCCAGCCAGCCATTCTTGGCAGACAAACTCATGCGGTCAAGGAGCAGGCCGTAGAGGATTTTTGCCTCTGCCGAAAGGTCTTTGAAACGCTTATCTGTGAACAACAACTTGGGGATGCGGTAGAAGGAGAACTGTTCCGCCTGATCCCCGTAGTAATAGTCCAGCGTCATGTATCTTCACGCCCTTTCCAAAGACCCATAGAGCGCAGCAGCTCTTTCGTACACCAGCCGATGCAGGGAGACGCCCGCCCATACGGACAGCCGTCACACTCGCTGACGGCGGCAGGCGGCTTCTGCGCTGAAATATAATAGCAGCCGGTTTTGCCGCGGTAGGTGCAGCCCTCGGTCTGCTTCCAGAAATAGCAGTACCGGCAGTCTTTCGGTTTGTCCTCTGTATGTCCGTTCATTGCTTTCGCCTCCATTCCTGCCCATACTGGGCAAAAAAAGCACACCCGCGGCTCCGTCGTGGAGCAAGTGGATGTGCTATGTAATACCGATTGTCCATGCCATGTTACTGCGTCAGGGTATGAAAAAAGTGCATCTGCCGACCCAAGCGCCACTTTGGGTAAACAGACGCACTATGTTTTTCTTGCGGTTTTTATGCGAAAAGGATCAAAAAGCACCACGTTTCCAGCACTTTTCGCGCCTTAATGTTTTTAGTCCTATTATTACAGGGGCGTCGGCAAAGATGCCAGCCATTGTCCATTCCTTATTGGACATGATTTTGTCGGTATAATATTCGCACTGCGCTTCGTAGCTGCTGAGTTGTTCTTCTTCATCCGTGGATACACGGCAATATGCCGCTACGCGAAGCTGCTTTGCGACCGCTGCCGTCTGAACCGCTTCTGGCTTTGCAGGAATAATGATTACGCGCGGCTTTTCATCTGTCATACCAAATCGTCCTTTCCGATGATCTGTCCATTCTTGAGCTGTAGGCGCACAACCTGGCGCGTCACCAGCACGGCAGAGACGGTACTTTGCAGCAGCTCCGCATTGAGCTCTGCTGTATATTCGAACGCCGTGAACAGCCGCCGCAGGCGTTCCGTTTCGTATTCTTCATTGCCAATGGCATCATACTGCTCCTGCGCCAGTTTGCAGATCAGGCTTCTGGCAGCATCTTCGTCGAGCGGTTGCGTGTTCAGGATGTCATCCAACTCAGCTTGCGTGGTGCTGTGTATTTGTGTCGGCTGTTTTTCTGGCTGCGTGATGCGTTCCGGCTGCTCTGCCAACTTGCCGAGCAGATGTGTGACCTGCTGTTCGATCTCCGGCGTAGGCGGTTTGGAGCAGACGCGCTTGAGGGCTTTCTGCGCGGGTGTTCGCTCTGGCAGACGCTGCTTGGTCTGGCGCTTTTCGGCGGCTGCTTTAAATAATTTTATGTCAACCAGCTTCGGATAGCTGTCAACGCCGGTGTACTTAGCATTCTCTAAGATTCGGGCAATCATGTTTTTGTTCCAGCTCTTGCCTTCGTCGTAGGCAGGGCCGGTCTTGCTCATCTGTTCTGCAATTTCCTTCAGTGACGCGCCGAGCGCATATTGCAGGAAGATATCCTGCACAGCCTTTGCTTCCGGCTCATTTCGGATGATCTCACCCATACGCATCTGGTAGCCAAACGGCAGTTTCCGATTCCCCATTACCGCTTCGTCCTCTCAATCTGCTCTGTCAATTCCAAATCGTTTTTCAGCCGAAACCGCAGGTGCTCGTTGTTGTCCACGATGATTTTCTCTACAAGCGCATCGAACAGCTCCGCATCAAAGCCGTCGAGGAAATCCGGCCCGTCCTCCAGCGCGTCCATGAGATCGCGGGTGCGATCCGCCAGATCGTCGCTGCCGGTGTCGAGAAGCCTTGCCTTTTCCTGTTTCAGCCTGCGAAGCTGTTCGCTGAGTTTGTTGTTGGATGAAATAAAAGTATCAGGATCAACACCGCCCGCTTGCTGAAGCTGGGCTAGGAATTGAACCTGACTGAGTGTGTCGGATATTTTCTTGTTGAGAGAGATCACGTCCTCGCTCCAGAGCAGCCGACTGTAGCGGATCTTCTGGAGATTGGAGAGCATTTGCGTAAAAATCGTTCTGCCATGATGCTTGAGCTTGTAGTACAGACAGCAGAACGCTGCGTTGATGGTTTCCTCCGGTACCTGCTTGATTGGGCAGGCACCTTTTTGTTCTTCATGCGCGACACAAACCCAGTACCAAATTTGATTGATGTGCTTGGATCGGCATCTGGAACCGCAGGAGCAGAAGCACCTTTTTGAAAATGCGCGGATATTCTCTTTCTGCTCCACTTTTCGTTTTTTGCGCAGTGCCTGTGCGCGGTTGAATTGCTCCTGTGTGATCATTGCTTCATTGCTGTCCGCGATATAGTATTGCATCCGCTCACCACGATTTCGTTTTTTGACGTGCGGAAAAGTGTCTGTCGTATATCTCTTTTGCAGCAATGCATTGCCCGCGTACCGCTCATTTTGCAGAACATAATCGACGGTTTTGCTGGTCCATGTCCGGTTTAACGCCTGCCGTGAATTCAGCTTCTCACTGATTTCCCTCGAGTTCTGTCCAGACAGATAGGAATCAAAGATGAACTTTACAACAGAGATGCCATCTTCCGTTGCCGACAAAACGCTTTCCTCCAGATTGTAGCCGAGTGGAGGGTTGCTGATACGGAAATGCCCGGATTCCATTCGCCACTGAATTGACATACTGGTGTTCTTTGAAATCGACTCGCTGCCTTTCTGTGCCAGCGATGCCATGATGGCTGTCACCATCTCACTGGACATTCTTGCCGTGTCAATGCCCTGTTCTTCAAATAGAACGCTGATGCCGAGTTCTTTGAGTTCGCGTATAGCCGCAAGACAGTCTTTCGTATTTCGGGCAAATCGTGAAATACTCTTGACCAGAATCCGGTCGATCTTTCCTTTCCGGCAGTCCTGCAGCATCCGGCGGAAATCTTCACGCTTTTCGACTGACGTGCCGGTGATGCCTTCGTCGGCATAAATGTCGACCATTTCCCAATCTGGATTGCTGGAGATGAGCTCGGAATAATATTGATTCTGGACGCGGTAGGAGTTGAGCTGATCCTCGCTGGAAGAGCTGACGCGGGCATAGGCCGCGACACGCAGCTTCCGCGCGACGATCTCGTCGTGCGCTGGGATTACAATGACGCGCTGTTGTTCCAGCGCAAGGTTTCCGCTGGTCTGCTTTTTTGCCACATTCTCACCCCCCTCTGTAGCAACACACACTACCACACCAAGAGCGCAATAGCTATGACCAAAACGGAGAAAAATCAAGCGTAAAGTGTGAAATTTGCACCAAGCTCGACAGCAATCCGCCGTGCGATCTTTTTGATTTCATTCTCAGAAAAGCCGACCGTTCGGAGCGCCTTCAAAAGCTGGCAGATGCCTAAAAAATCAATGTTCGGATTCATAAGATTCTCCTTCAGCCACGGGGCCGCCCTGCAAAATGCAGAGCGGCCCCTGCTTTTGAAATTTTGATGCTTGCTCCTGTTCGACGCTTCTTCCCGGAGCAACGGCAGCAACTAAACGGCGGCTGGCGCCGCTCACGGGCTTTGCACCCCTCCGAGGATCTCTCCGAGCTGCCCCCATTACGTTCCGTTGTGGCTGGGCAGGAGTACCATTGTCCGCGGATGAGATCATTGCGAGGCAGCTTGCCAAAGCTGCTTTTGGATGGATGGGTACCGCTCGTCACCTTATTGGGCCGTCTTTATACAGGAGCATCTCTCCCGCACAGGTGGTCTTCGCGCATCCTCCGTATCGCTGTTCCATTTCTGGCTCATCCGCTTGATGTCATTCAGTCGCTGGATATGTATTTTTCAAGCTGCATGAGACGGACTGAAAAAGTCCCCTCAATGCATAGGCCACGGGAACAGCTTTTTTAGAACCATTTTTGAAAAATTTTTTTGATTTTTTGAAATTTCTTCGATATGGCGCGTTGCGAACAGCCCCATCTCTCTGCAAGTTCTTTCTGACTATGTTCCTCCAGGGTCAGAAATGTCAATATTTCCAGTTCTTCAATGCTCAGCGTTTTGATTGCCTGCAGCAACCGCAAATCCTCCAGTGTATCAACCCATGCATAACGATCTGGAAAGGCGCTTTCGTCAAAGGAAGCCGAAAGTGTCTCGTTTTTCCGAAACAGTGCAGACCGACGATCATCGTCCGGGCTGTCAATTTCCAGTGGCGGCATTTGTGTCGCCCTGCGCTCATAAGCGCGGTTGCGGCAGAAACAATACCAGTCGTAGTCATAAATCTTCTGTATCGCCGCTTCACTCATACCAGCATCTGTGTATTCTTTCCGAAGGCGTAACCATTCACGGTCAAATTTTGCTTTTTCCTGTGCGCAGTTGAATCCCATTACGGATTCCTCCAATCTTTTGAAATTTTGAGAAAACCAAAATTTCAAAAGCGGAGGGGCGCGGGCAGGCGGCAGGACTACCGCCCAGCGCAGCATGTGTCTGCTTTTGCTGGAAACGGTGAGTTTCTGTCTGTGGAAATATGATATTCCATGACAGAGATGGTCACCTGAAATCAAAAAGGCGCAGATTTTACAGGATTCCGGGGAAACCTGTAAAATCTGCGCCTTTTCGACACAGTAACGCCCAGCAGAGTGTTGACCCTCTGCTGGGCGCATACATCGGCATAGATACCGAATGCCGGTTCTTTTATGGGATGCGAAATGAGCTTCTATCGTCTTTTTCTCATTACCTGAAAATTTGGGCGGTAGAGTGGGTTTCGTGTATTTATTCCGCTAAGCCATATTTAGTTTTGATTCGGTCAAGCTTCTCCAGCAGCGGCTCCGCGCCCAGCCACAGGAAGATGAACGTAGCAGCTGCGCGGACGAGATCGACAGGGATGCCGGTGACGTAGTAGCTCATGATGATCTTCCAGTTGATTGTGTTGGACCACATAAGGGCGGATGCGGGGTTCATGATGCCGCCGAAGATGACGGTCGAGGCGATCACGCCATAAATGCAAAGGCTGAGTCTTCCTCGTCGCAGAACGCCTTTGCGGTAGAGCACGCCCGCCAGCCAGCCGATGATGCCCATGGCGAACATCTGCCACGGCGTCCATGGTCCCTGCGAGAACAGCATGTTGGACACCAGCATGGTCATCGCGCCGACGAGGAAGCCGGTTTCGCCGCCGAAGGCCACGCCCGCCAAGATCGTCATCTGTCTCTTATACACATCTGA